>JACCDY010498725.1_pt1 | contig 17807 bp, 14 predicted proteins | sample 7446391 | NCBI WGS metagenome assembly JACCDY01 (sample SAMN15323451, study PRJNA562643) | freshwater metagenome | isolation source: river surface water | place: USA:Blue River Watershed | collected 2017-08-18
CAGTATCAGATTGAACTCACCAACCAGCAGGTACCTTTCTTCCCCACAAAGAACCTCATCCGCTCCGTAACCACTGACATGGACCACTTTCCCTACACAAGGTTCTACCGTGGAAACCCCAGAGCAGACATGCCCACCATCATGGAAAGAGAGGCTGGCTTCAGAAAGAAGCTCGACTGCTACAAGCCCGAATACGTCGTCGATGAGGGTCCCTTCCCCAACGTATGCTTCGAGGTCCCCTGCTCCACTACATACCCTTGCAATCCTGACTATGTTCAGAAATTCGGAGACTCTAATAAGATCAATCTTTGGGTCAATAAGACCTGCGTATCCAAGATGCCCTAAATTCCATAACCACTCTATGGAATTACCATCCCAACCATCACAAAAGCGCCTCCATCACCGCATAATACCTTTCACTCCTAAGCACTGAATACATATGCTTCGCAGGATTCGTCACTAGATCCACTATATCATCTCCATCCATGAACTGCTTGATCAGATTGCTATTCCAGCCACTAATCAGACACACCCCTTCCTCTGTTGCCTTATGTTGGAACTGATTCTTATACAACCCAGACAGATTCCAAATCACAATAACAGGCGGCTTCCATCCCTCCGTGTCCTCTCCCCACATAGCCCTTCCCTCCTCCCTAAACAGCCTCTTCATACGGCTTATATTGCTCTCCCACCTGGAACTGCTCATACGATCGCTCGCCGCATCCCATCCCATATCTGTCAATACAATAAGCTGACGAGGCTCAGACCCAATAGGAACCTCCCTCCTCTTCAGCGTATCAAGAACCAGCTCCAATGCCTTCTGGAAATTCGTCGATGTTCCCTGTGATACCCCCTCAAATGCCTTGAGCTTTGACTCTAGAGTACCCGAAGGAATAGTAAGCATGTGAGGATTGCTGTCAAACGTGATGATTGTGTTTGCAAATGCATCCTCGGTGATCTCAGATATAAGCAGTGCAAGACCCATGGACACGTGAATAGGGCATACACCTGCATGATCTGTGAATGACATGCTTCCTGAGAAGTCCGCCATAACGACTGTATTCTTGATAGATCCCTTCTCCCTCAGACTCTTGACAAGATCATTCCACTGTGCATTGATGACTCTTAGCTTGTCCTCATCTGCCCTATTCTTCTCTACATCTATAACAAACTCATGGGGATATACAAGCTTGCCATTAATGGTTGCATTTCCCTTATAGACCTTGTCCAAATAGTCATAAAACCTCTTCGAGCACTCTGCGCGGTCCTCGTCTGTAGTACATTTCATGAATGCATTTCTGTATTTCCTCATAGCCAGTGATGGTACCTTCTCGAAATCGATCTCCTTGAATCGTGTGCATCCTGTCGAGTCCGCGCACATGTATGTCTCTACAGGCTTGATTACCTTGTTTAGGGTGGATACGATCTTCCTGTATCTACTGAAAGGAGACATGTGGGGGAATACCTTCTTGAAGGTCTCATTCGTTGTTATGTGCTTAGCAAACCAGTGGTTGTGCTTTCCCTCTCGTGGGGCCCACTTTCCAGCAAGGGAGATAGAGGTCCCGTTAAGTGTGTTGTAGTAGTCGAGGATGAGCTGTTTCACGTATGTGGTGACTACCGAGTCCAGGAGATCCTTTTTGGAGTCATCAGGTGAGTATAGATCCATTGTTCTACACATGGAGGAGGTGATCTTGGGCTGATCGATCTTGGAGAACATACGGTACATGTCAAACCATGATCCATAGTGAGGGATAAGATCTACGATTTTCAGACACATAGACGGAGCTCTCTTCCAGAGGTATGAGAAGAGGGTGTAGAATAGATCTCGTTCTCCGTTTCCTTCCCTTATATCTCGAGTATAGAACATAAGGATGAATAGGTCGATGAGCATAGAGTCTGGTACCTTCTTTACGTTCTCGAGAATGACAGACTCGTTTCCACGGATGAGGGAGCTGAATACAGCCAGGAGTGGGTTATCAAGACCATCCTCTGTATATACAAGATCTCCCTTTGAAGAGAGACACATATCAGGGGGGATAGTGAAAGAATCAACTAAAATTTCAATATCAATATCAAACTCTGAATCGTTCATTGTTATTATTCTAATGAGAATAAGGCTTTATACCCAAAAGTCAGTTTCAATACTCGATCGAGTATTGAAAGTGGTGAGTATGGGGATCGAACCCACGACCTCGAGCTCATAAGACTCATGCTCTTCCAACTAAGCTAACCCACCTTACTTCCTACTACTAATATGCTTGTTTTTAAACTTGCATTTGAAACTATACTTTGATACTTGATTAAATGTAATCACATATTTCCGCTATATACTGATCGTTATTCCTAAGGATGCGAAATGGCCTTGCACAGCCCCATATAAGCCCATCTTTCAGAAGTCTTTCGCACTGATCCTTAGTCATATGAGGATGAATGGGGGTCATATCTCTCTTATACACCGCATGTCTGAATATACAACAATTGAGCTCATTCTTCCCGATAATGATCGGTCCATTGCAATATGGGCAACTAACAAGGATAGTCTCCATTTGGTTTCTATACTACATATTTAAAATACATTCCCGCTCTCTCTATACACTCAGAATTAACAATTATAGGCACTTCTAAATCATGTCCAAATATCCAATTCTTTTTTATAATTGGATAGATTATTGTTTTATTTGCATACTTTAACTCTGGAGGGTCTTGAGGTCATCCTTCCACATATCTTTTGCAGTCTTCTTCTCCATGTCTGCAAGTTGTCTCTTCAGAATAGAGATGGTACTCTCCAGTTCCTGGATCTTGTTCTTGCTGAAACTCCTCACTGGCAGGTTCAGGAGGTACTTATACGAGGCATCCCTCTTCTCATAATAGTCCTTCTCCAGGTCCTTCTCAATGTCATCTTCCTCCCTCTGGTTGAGGACGATCTTCCCATCCATCACCTCCTTGATGAAGCGCATCTTATTGCTCTCAAGGCTCAGGTCGTCCTTGATACGTCCCATGATGTAGTCCCTCCTCTTGACATAATACTCAAGCCTCGTAGGACACCACTCATTCACAATGTCCATGATCGTGTTAAACTTCTGAAGCATTCCATCCCTATTGAACAGGACCATATTTGTCGTAGAAAGAGTAGTCTTTAGCTTCATATCCTCCACCGTTCCCTTGATTCCCTCATCTAGAAGCTTGATCTCGAAATGAACCTTATTGGGCGTCGAGTAGTTCTTATAGCTCTTGACCTTCTTCTCCTCAATCCACTCCTCGATTGTGTCCTTGAACTTGTCAGTCCACATGCCCACTGGGAGCTCTGTCACTGTAGCCACATCTCCCTTGACATCAACCTTTCCGTAGGTGACATACTTGCCCTCTCCAGTCTTCTCAATCCTTCCCGTGAATCCCGTATAGTGAGGAAGAGGATCATGAGAGACAGATCCATTATCAATCCATTCATCAACCATCTTGATGATATCCTTGAGATCGTAGTTGGGGACACTGGTAGACCAGCCAGTTCCAATACCCGCTGTGCATCCATTCAGAAGGATCGTAGGAATCACAGGCACATAGTAATGAGGCTCAACCATATCTCCATCATCCATGATATGGGTAAGAATAGAGTCATCATCCTCCTTGAACAGATTCCTGGTATGACTCTCCAGCTTGGTAAAGATATACCTGCCATTGGCTGCATCCTTGCCTCCACTGAGCCTGGATCCAAACTGACCATCCCTATACAGATAGGGCATATTGTTGCTTCCCACAAAGTCATTCGCCATCTTGATAATCGTCTCAAACAGACCAATCTCTCCGTGATGATAGTTAGTCTTCTCTGCAACGAATCCTGCCAGCTGAGCAACCTTCATCGTCGCTCCCGTATGCTTGAGTCCCTTCAGGAATACTGCATACAGGATCTTCCTCTGGCTCTCCTTCATACCATCGAGCATACTAGGAATGGAACGCTTGCAGTCATCAATCGAGAACTTGATCATCTCCTTGTCAATGAACTCTTCGATACACATAGGGATGTTTGCGCTCTTGTCTCCAAATGTGATTACCTCCTTGGGATTGTAGGTCTCGAGCCACTTTTTGCGGTCATCACTCTGCTTATTGCTGAAAACCTTGAGCATAGCCTCGTCTGTGCTACTTGTAAGCTTGAACTCGACCATCTTCTTGGCGAACGAATCCTTGGCCTCATCTCCACTCCATGATCCAAGACCCTTGAAGTACTTGACCCTCGCATTCTGGGGATTCTTGCTGTCCTTGTACTCCTCCAGGGTATAGTAAGGATTCGAGGTCTTCACTCCCCTATACACCATAATGATAGGCGTCTTCATACACACAATGAAGGGAGACTCCCTATAGAACAGAGAAGGGAAAAGACTATGGAAGAAGTTCAGGATGAGTCCGGCAATATGAAGACCATCCGTATCTGCATCGGTAAGAATCATAACTCGTCCATAGTTCAGAGTATTGAAGTTCTTCTCATCCGTGTAATCAACTCCATACTTGAGATCCAGAGCAGAGATGATATCGGTGATCTCCCTATTGGCTGAGATCGTGGAAGCCGTAGCGTTCCTCACATTCAGGAGCTTTCCACGAAGGGGGTAGATACCAAACCAATCGCGACCCTTCTTTCCGTATGCTCCAACCTCGATACCCCTGACAGCATAAGTCTTTGCAGAGAGACCCTCGCACAGAATAAGGGTGCAGTCCTTGCTGTTCTTTCCACCTGCATTATTAGCGCTATCCAGACCCTCGATACGCTTGAATCCCCTCTTCTTCTCAGCCTTCTTGAGAGTGGAAAGATCCTTGGACTTGAGCAGGTCCTTGACATCAGTGATAACATCCCACCTAGCAATTGCGTTGATGACCTTCTGAGGAGCCTCGCCCTTGATGGATGGAGAAACAAGCTTGCTCTTCTCCTGAGAAGTAAATTCGGGGTTGGGTGCGGTATATTTGACAAAGAAGCTGAAATAAGGGGTGATTTCCCTTGCAGAGATAGTAGGCCCCTTCTTGGGATTGATCTTCTCGAGAAGAGGGTTGAAGATGGATGAGCGGGCAAATGCCTCATGGACACCGCCTTCCCTGGTCTCGATACCATTTACATAGGACAAGGAAATGCCCTTCTTATCTGAGGAGGAAGCGACGACGACATCCATAGTCTTCTTTCCGTCTTCGATGGAGAATGTCTGGGTCTGAGATCCCTCAGGGATGAAGAGCTTTGCATAGTCGAGGAGGGACTTGACTGGGATCTTCTCGTTATTGAGATAGACATTGAGGCCGGTGATCATAGCAGACTCGATAACGTGCTTGCACATGAGAGCGACCATATCATTGGAGTACCCAGTGCATCCAAACTTGGAGAAATCAGGAGTCCATTCGACCTCACAGAAGCCGGACTTGCGAGCGAGCTTGGTGATCTTGGGCTTGGACTTTTCTGACATATTATTGGACCATGTCTGGACGTATTGCTTACCCTCGTCGGGGTCTCCACAGGTGACCTTGAATGACTTGGAGAAGATATTGGTAAGCTTGACACCGAGACCATTACGTCCGCTTGTCATGCGCTCCTCGGAGTCATTGTAATTGGAAGAAGTGAGGAGGGTACCAAAGATCTTTTCAGGCGTGTAGATGATGTCCTTCTTGGAGGAAGATGCCTCAGAGGAGTCGGATTCGTAGGGGGTGACGGAGATGTGATAACCGTCGTTCCAGATGGATGTAGAGCCTGTTTCGGGGTCGATGGTCACCTTGATTGTCTTCATGGGAGTCTCCATTTGTTCGGATCTCCAGACGTTGTCGATGGCGTTGGAGAGGACCTCAATAAAGATGCGCATTAGACCGGGGTTGATGGTTGCTTCGGAGGACTGGAGCTTGTTGTCCTTCCAGAGGACGAAGGAGTCGGTGGTGGGTCGGATGGAACCGATGTACATATCAGGACGATGAAGGACGTGCTCGCGCTGGTCATTCATGGACTTATATTCAATCTTCTTCTTCGAAATAGTAGCCATACTTTCTGATTTTGTATGGCTAACAGTTATCTTGCATCAATTTTATATACGTAAGATGTATTGTGTTTAACGGAAAACAGATATAGTACAGCTGACGAGATCTGCGGGATTATAGGCATTGATTACTCCTCCGCTTGATATGTTGAATCCTGTTGTGGACCTGCTACTGTATAGAGCAGTAGGAGGCTGATTATAATTGGTTCCAACAAGAGCTACTCCTGTAGTTATACCATATACAGCATCGGGCATTGCGTTTGCAAATGCAATACTGAAAAACTTTACTCCATATGATCCGGGAGATGGATCTGCAAGTCTTGTGACAGATGACACATTGTAGGAAGATTCTATAGACTGAGCTACTCCGATAGATCCAGTTCCTGCAAATGCAACGAATGCTCTTGACAGTGATCCTGCTCTGACTATCTCATTTGTGCTTGTATTGTAAGCCAGATTGACGTATCCAGTCGCAGTACCCGCATATAGGTTGAGAGGATTTACGTAGAATCCAGATGCACCAGGTGTGAATGCGTTAATAGATGCATTAATAGCTATACTGTTGGATGCCTGACCGGTAGGTCCTGCATTATATCCTATGGCAACCGAGTATTGTCCCTGACCTGTGAAACCAGAATTGAGACCTATGGCTACGGATCCGGTGCCCTGGTTGTATCTACCAGCCTGATTTCCAAGAGCAACAGCTCCAGTCTGTTGGTTTGTAGCACCTGCATTCTGACCAAGGGTTATGTTTGAGCTTCCAACAGCCCATTGATTTGTGTTGTTGTTCCAGTATAGGTAGTCTCCCCAGAAGGCGCCGGTAACGTTCAAACTACCTCCGCTTCCAGCGGGACCGGTAGGACCAGTAGGGCCACCAGGTGTTCCGGCAACACCTTGAGGACCAGTGAATCCAGTAGGACCCTGGATACCCTGAGGACCAGTAGGACCAGTAGGACCAGTACCTCCCCCAGAAGGTCCAGTGGGACCCTGAATACCAATAGGACCAGTGGGACCTGTTGGTCCAGTAGGACCGGTAGAACCACCAGGAGTTCCTGAAGGGCCAGTAGGACCGGTAGGGCCGGCTCCACCACCACCTCCAGACGGTACATATCCAACCTCATACGATACAGGATCATATGATAGTACATATGTGGATGTTAGGTATGAATTAACAGGATTTACATAGAATCCAGATCCAGTGGCATCAAGAGCGACATCATTTGCGTTTATAATGATACTCTTGGAAGCCTGTTGAGAAAGACCGGCCTGATATCCAAGAGCGACTGCATATTCTCCCTGATTTATACTTCCAGCAAATGCTCCTACAGCTATAGATCCTGTTCCTTGGACTATATTTCCTGCACTATTTCCTACAGCAACAGCTCTCTCCTGCTGGGTGAGGATACCTGCATTTGCTCCAACGGCCACGCTGTATGCCCCCTGTGTATTTCCACCTGCACCGCCTCCAAGAGCAACTGAAAAGTCTCCCTGATATAATCCGGCAGCGCCAGGTCCTAGGGCTACACCCTGAATACCCTGGCCTGTAGCACCAGCATTCAGACCAATGCTTATTTTATCACTTCCAACGACCCATTCTCCTGTTCCTGTGTAAGGATTCCAGTAGATATAGTCTCCATAGAATGTACCGGTAAGGTTTATGTTTCCGCCACCGCCGCCACCAGCGGGACCCGTAGGTCCAATAGCTCCAGTGGGACCAGTAGAACCATCCAATCCAATGGCACCAGTAGGACCATCAGGACCCGTAGGTCCAGTAGGACCAATAGATCCGGCGGGACCAGTGGGACCAGCGGGACCGGTAAATCCTGTACCACCGCCACCACCACCTCCTGCTCCCCATACGAGTCCGGTTAGTGCAGCGTTATATTGAAGTACTTCTCCATCGGAAGGATTATTGATTACAGGGATACTGATAACACTGATCGCGTTCGCATTGTTCTGATAGATAGGTTCCTGTCTTACATAGGGTGTAGGGCCTGCTTCGACAGGCACAAGAGCTCTCCTCTGTGCAAAACTCATTTATTTATCCCTTTTTCAATATTGACTAAAACCACATATATCCATACGAGTGTATGAATTATCTTATTACAGCAAAAGATACATTTGCAGGTGGATATCCAGAATACACACTAGACATACCTCCATTATACATTATAAATCCAGTAGTTGTTCTAGACGTATAGCTGAATCCGATAGGATTATTTGCATTAGCAGCAGTATCTCCCGAGTTAGTACCCGATCCAAGAACTGCATAAAATGCATCTGGAAGAGCATTTGAAAATGCTACTGTATATTGGATTGTGTATACATTAGGGTTTGCATTCCTTGTTATAGATGATATATTATAGGATGACTGTATGGAGCTTGTGGTTCCTGCACCATTGGTTCCAGTAAAGCTTGCATATGCCTTTATAAGAACACCATTATTCCTTACTATCTCACTTGTGCTTGTATTGTATGAGAGAGCTTGATATGAAGTGTTTGTTCCAGTATATGAATTTATGGGATTTACAAAGAATCCGCTTGATCCTGGTGTGAATGCATTGACAGATGCATTAATAGCTATACTGTTGGCAGCCTGACCAGTGGGTCCTGCATTGTATCCTATAGCAACCGAATATTCTCCCTGACCAGTGAATCCTGATCGAAGTCCTATAGCGACGGATCCAGTACCCTGGATGTATCTTCCAGCCTGATTTCCAAGGGCAACAGCTCCAGTCTGTTGGCTTGTAGCTCCTGCATTCTGTCCTAGTGTTATGTTTGAGCTTCCAACAACCCATTGATTGGTCGAGTTGTTCCAGTATAGATAGTCTCCCCAGAAGGCACCTGTTACATTCAATCCACCACCTCCATTTGACGGACCTGTAGGTCCTTGAATACCCTGAGGACCAGTAGGACCAGTAGGACCACCTGGTGTTCCAGCAGGACCTGTAGATCCAGTAGGACCTACACTGCCACCTCCACTAGGAACATATCCAATCTCATATGATACAGGATCATATGACAGTACATATGTGGATGATGGTTGCGAATTAACAGGATTTACATAGAATCCAGAAGCGCTCGTATCAAGGACTACAGTATCAGAAGCATTGAGAACAATAGAGAAATCAGCCTGTGCATTAATACCCGCATTAGCACCTAGAGCAATAGAGTAGATTCCCTGGTTTATGTTTCCAGATTGAAATCCAATAGCGATAGATCCAGTTCCTTGAGTTGCATATCCAGCGCCCAATCCAATGGCTATAGCACTTTCCTGTTGAATGGAGTATCCAGCCTGATTACCAATAGCGATAGAGTTTGTACCCTGTGTGTTGAATCCAGAATCAATACCCATGGATATAGCGTTTGACTGTTGGTTTAATCGACCTGCATTAGAACCAATAGCTATAGCATCAAATCCTTGCCCTGTGTATCCAGCGTCTCTTCCTAAATGGACTGTATCACTGCCTACAGCCCATGCCCCGGAGTATGAATTCCAATATATGTAATCGCTATAGTATGTTCCTGTAAGGTTTATGTTTCCGCCACCACCACTACCAGCAGGACCAGTAGGTCCAATAGCTCCTGTAGGTCCTGTGAATCCTGTACCTCCACCGCCACCACCAGCAGGACCAGTAGGTCCAATAGCGCCTGTAGGACCAGTAGATCCATTTGAACCCTGAGGCCCAGTGGGACCGGTAAATCCTGTTCCGCCACCACCACCGCCTCCAGCTCCCCATACGAGTCCGCTTAGCGTAGCGTTATACTGAAGTACCTCTCCATCGGAAGGATTATTGATTACAGGAATACTGATAACACTGATTGCATTAGCATTATTCTGATAGATAGGTTCCTGTCTTACATAGGGTGTAGGGCCTGATTCAACAGGCATAAGAGCTCTCCTTTGTGCAAAACTCATTTATTTATCCCTTTTCAACTTGAGTGTCATTCAATAAATGGTAGATAATATATTCCCCAGCAAACTACCCGCCATCATTATAAACTCGGATCCTGACCGCAATCAGTCCTTCATCAGACAGCTCGCTCCCTCCATGAAGGTAATCCAGCTTGACAAGGTAAAGGGTACCGATATCGACATTGACGATCCCAAGATCGTCGGCTCTAACGCCTACAACACTATCATCAAAGGCGCAAAGAGTCTCTATGACTACGCTTCTCTCGACGAGGTCGGTGATACCCTCACTCATCTCAAGGCATGGTATGCAATTCTAGACTCAGGAGCACCTGCTGCCTGGGTATTCTCAAATGACATAAACATACCCAGTGGTTTCTTTGACAAGGTTGATGTTGCATACAAGATGTACCCTCTCATGGATGCATACAGCCAATGGGATCTCTGGCTCTTCAACTACTCTGGTCTCATAGACACCATGCCCGCCCCCGTCTTTGGTAAGGATATGCTCCTCGTAGAGGAATTCAGAGGCATGTATGCCTATATGATAACTCGTGGTGCTATCCTCCGTATGCTTCCTCACGTACTCCCCACGGAATCAAAGGTTGATTTCTTCGTGAATATGTCAATCCTCAGGTCTGGTATCAATGTCATCTTTGTAAATGGAATAACAGTAGAGCCCGCTACAGGTATGCTCCTAGAGCGCTTTGCTCTTCCCAGAAACTCCAGAAAGAAGAAGCCTTACACACGCAAAAGAATGACTGCTCTAGGTATAATTTTCGTCATATTGGCAACAATATATTTCATCAAAGAGAAGAAGAATTAATTCGTAATGCTCTTTCACATTATGAATTTTATATTGGAATTAAACTTTTACGATCTAGAGTTCATCTTGGTAGTGGTAATAGTTCATACCCCTGACCTCTGCATCATCAATGAAACGGCAACCATTATGGTAATCGAAATCGCAACACTGCTGGATGATGGACTTGTCACCCTCATCCCATTCCATGGTAGAACCACAGTCGGGACAGAGGCCATTGACCCACCTCCACATAAACACGTACATATCAAATCCAGGGTTCTCCTTGAACATATCGAGATCCTTGCCGACGTACTTGTTGTCATCCTGAAGCTTGTGCTTGAGACCCTGATAAGGGAATGTGTTCTTGGGAACAGGGCGGTAGATTGCCCACTCGGTATCCGTGAGACGCTGGAAACGGGCGATGTTCTTGACCTTGTTGAAAACCTCGACTTGCTCAATATTAGAAAGCTCCTCATCCCAGCACTTGGGAGTAGGAATATCCGACCTAAGCATAGTATAACCTGACATATCTGATTTCCATATATGAATATGAAATATAACTCATTTTTATCAGTTCATAATATTCACGACATGCACGATTCTGAACGACGCGAGAGTCGTATTTCTGCAGAAGACTGAAGACTTCTTCTTTCCGTACAGGGTGATTGCCTCATCTGTACCGCATGCGTCTATTGTATATTTGAACATATGGAGGTTGATTATCTCATACACGCGATTGTTCATATAGTTTCTAGCCTCATCATGGGTCTTCTTGTACCCAACAGGGAGATCCCCGTTCATTATAACGTATATACCTTCATCCAACTGTATCTCTTCCATCGCTTTATTCTATGGAATAAGCTATTATAGCCGGGTATTTTCGTAAAGAGCATCAAATTCGCAATATCCATTCAAGCTCGGATTTGGGATGGTAGAGCCAAACTTGTTACTGCATACATAGGTAAATCCTACAGAATTGAGGTACTCATTAAGATCTGAGAATGACACACCGCTTGTGTATGTGCTCTTGAGTGAGCACTCTGTGATGATGTATCGAGTCTTGTGTATGTATTGCCCCATGCTCTTGAGTGCGTTGAGCTCGTAGCCCTGGAGATCCATACAGAGCATATCGGGGGTGACTCCAGTCTGATCTATAAAGGTATCGAGTCTGGTGCCGGGGACTGTGACCTCCTTTTGGGGATTGGGTCTATTGTAATCGGGATCATTTCTGTCCCTGGTTGTAAAGTCAATCTTTAGGAGGGAGGAGCTTCCCATGTTATTGTATAGGGATAGGTCGAATGCGTAAAAGGTCAGATATCCGTTCTCCAGAGCGACGGCCTTGTCGATGAGGTGGATATTGGACTTGGTCTGGTCGTTGAATGTCTGGTATGTCCTCTTGCATGCGTCTAGACAGTCGGGGTTGCACTCAAACGAGTAGATAGGGCACTGATAATACTCGTATAGTCTTGAGGCATCTACAAGGTCCCTTGATCCCAGCTCAAATATGGTATTTACGTTTGACTTTTCAATATTGTTAGTGAAGCATGAATCCAAATAGCTCATTTATACGTGTCGAAGTAATCATTAAGCGTTCATTTGGGGTATTTTGCCATCTTAAACCCTGTACATTTCTAATATAATAATGAAGCGGAGGAACAATAATGGTCCTCGTGAGTTGCCTATGAAGGGTGATGGAGCCGAGTATGCACAGGTAGTACGTCTGTTGGGAGATGGACGCGTGGAGGTCAATTGCATGGATGGGAAGAACAGGATGGCGACGATTAGGGGATCGATCTATAAGAAGACGCGTATTGTGTCTGGGGATTGGGTCATTATAGGTCTCAGGCCGTTTGATGATAAGAAGGCAGATGTTGTGGTTAAATATACGGACGAGGAGGTACGACAGCTCCAGTCCATGGGCCTCATCAAGAAGCTTGTGGAGGAGGTTGTGAATGAGTTCAATGACGAAGACATCGATATAGACTCACTGTAATGTGTATTGTGTTTTCATATCTGGGTATGAAAATGGGATATGGGGTTCTGTTTATCTGCGGGAGCGTCTGATGCTCTTCTTGACCTTGCGAGAGCGCTTAGGGGAACGCTTGACACTCTTCTTGGCCTTACGGGAGCGCTTGACACTCTTCTTGGTCTTCATGGAGAACTTGACACTCTTCTTAGCCTTTCTTGAGCGCTTGACACTACGCTTGGTCTTACGGGAACGCTTAACACTCTTCTTGGCCTTCCTTGAGCGCTTGACGCTTCTCCTCACTATGCGAGATCGCATGCGAAAGGGACCATAGCCAAATCTAAATCCAAGAATTCTCAGAGCATCTACAATAGTGAGTTCGTTTGACTCGTTTGACTCATTTCTCAGTTCATCATCAATCATCTCAATTATCTCAATAAGACGGTCTGCCTTTGTGGGGAAATCAATGTTTAGCTCTTCAACAGTAATTGTATCATCAGACCTTCTATAGTTCTCCATTATTTGAGTCAGGTCACTAATAGATTTAATAGTCTCTATAAAATTTTTTATGGAAGATGTTATTTCAGGTGTAAAAAGTTCAGGATTATTCCACCTAATACGTTGTTCCATTCTTCTAAACCCTTCATACACTTCGTATGCAGTCTCGGCGCAATACCTTAATGTATGATCTCGATAGTCTGGGTTTACGTTTCTAAAATCAAATGAGTCTAGATTTCCTCGAGTTCCGCGATCTAAAACCTTGAGTACAAGATTTCCAAGCTTTGCTAGTGGGAATTCTCCAATCATATTATGATAAATAGGAATATTATAAGGACCATTCATTTATATATACAAATCATCTATCATTTGTATTCATACAACAAATGGACAAGGGCGAAACAGGCCTTTTCATATTCAGAAGAGACCTTCGTATCGAGGATAATACATCCCTGATAGAGCTCTCAAAGCTCGTAAAGAGGGTCATACCCATCTTCATATACACAAAGGTACAGGCATCGAAAGCGAACAAATACCGCTCTCTCAACAGCCTCCAATTCCTCACCGAGAGCCTCGTCGATCTCAACACGTCAGTAGGCAGTAAGCTCGCCGTCTTCGAGACATCCAATGAGCTCTCCATCATAAAGACCCTTGCAAAGAGACACAAGGTATCCCATATCGGATACAACATGGACTATACCCCCTTTGCCATCAAGAGAGACAAGAAGCTCGCCTCCATGGCCAAGCGTATGGGCATCGAGGTCGTATCCATGGAGGACTATACCATCATCCCTACTACTGAAGTAAGGAACGACTCCTACTTCTCTGTATTCAATGCATTCTACAATAGGATGATGAAGGCAAAGATAGAGAAACCTAGAAAGGCAAGGATCTCCTTCTCTGGCATCTCTGGTGGCTCGTATCTATCAAAGGCCAAGAGGGATTACATGAACCACAACAAGGACATCATAGTCCATGGAGGAAGACGCCAGGGCCTGAAGAAGCTTTCGAATCTGGGCAAGTTCAAGAACTATGCAAAGATAAGGGACTATCCCAAATACGATACAACGCTCCTGAGTGCGTATATCAAGTATGGATGCGTGAGCATGAGGGAGGTGTATTGGGCCATGGTCAAGAAGACCGGCAAGAAGAGCGAGCTGGTAAGACAGCTTATATGGCACGATTTCTATGCCAATCTGATGAAGTACCTCCCTCCGAAGAAGACTATAGGAGGAGGCAATTTCAAGGGCAAGAGCATAAGGTGGGCGTCGAGCTCGTCGAGGCTTAGAGCGTGGGAGGAGGGAAGGACTGGATTCCCGATGGTTGATGCGGGTATGAGACAGCTGAATACGGTGGGGTGGATGCATAATAGGGTTAGGCTTATAGTGAGCAACTTCCTGTCGCTAGTGCTTCATATAGACTGGAGAAAGGGAGAGAGGTATTTCGCGACAAAGCTTGTGGATTATGATGTGAGCAGTAACAATGGCAACTGGCAGTGGTCTACGGGTGTGGGCACGGACAGGACGGGCTACCTGAGGATCTACAATCCGTTTAGCCAGAGCGAGAAGCTCGATAAGGACTGTGAGTACATAAAGAGGTGGATTCCCGAGCTGAAGGGGGTAGATAGTAGGGATATACATAGGTGGGAGCGTATGTGTGAAGAGCTTAGGAAGGAGGGGGTTGAGTATCCATGCCCGATAGTGGATATAGGGGAGGAGATGAAGAGATCAAAAGCGATGTATAGGTGAGTTCGATATTGGAGATAAAAGATATCGAAATCGTAATAAATGAGTTGCAATAGCTATTTCATAGCCACGCATGGGTCTATTCTGTTGGATCAAGGTGGAAATCCTCTTACACGGAGGATTGATCCGAGTGTTCTTTCAAAGTTCAAGGGTAAGGTCTATTTTTTAACATTCACAACACCTGGATTTCAGACGTATATAGATGATAGACGGCTTTTGACGTATTACTGTGCGATGTATGGAAACGAGTTCATAGTAGAGCTTGTTGATTTTATCAACTCGTTACCGCCGTATGATGTCACCGGTATGTCTGATGTAGATTTTGCAACAAACATCCTTACATCTGGAGAGTTCAAGGGAATCTACAAATATTCAAAGCAGATATTGAACCTTATTAATAGCGTTAAAAGGGATGCTATAAATAACATCAATGTATATACCAAGAAGAGTCTGCCTCCCAACTTGATTCTTCAGAACGACTATAAGGATGATACGTACTTTGTGATGCCTTATAATGAGGTTATATCACAAGGGTTTGATAGGTCAAGGCCCCTTCCTAGAGCGGATGGCGGAGGTATTATAACTATTTCCAATATAGAATCTTCAAATGCAAATCCAAACATAAAGTTTGCGGGAGGTCAGTTGTATCTGTTTGCAAAGTATGTAGCGGATGAGAGTGCATTTATGGACTATATACAAAACGATCCATCCTGGTCTAGGTTTGCGTTTGTTGATAGTCAAGTGAAGATGAAGATTCCCATGGATATATACAACATATGCGATGTAAGACAGGAGTACCTCATGAAACCCGATCTTGATCCTCTTATCAATATTCCGTCTAATAGTGATCCTACATATATGTATTTGAACGTGAAAATGTCTAGCTATATTCAAGAGACGGACTCTACAATGCAGACTCTGGAGGATCATATAACAAGGCTGATGGATGGTAAGCCTGATGTATATGAGGATGTGTATTTCATTATTCCATCATGTCAGACAACTTCCATCTATAATGTAAGCCCTGGAGGGACATACGCGAGAGGTGTTAGTGTTAATATGCCAAAACCACAGTTTATTGCTTATCGTAAAACGTTGGCCCCATCCAGATATATGAAGCCTCATACACGGTTCGTCATGCCAGCTCCACAAACTGTGGCAAACAAGTTTTCCCCTACCCGTACCCCCACCATAAGGGTATCAAGCAGGAGACCCCAGTATTCAAACAGGATAGTAGAGATGACATATGACTTCAACACGATAATTCAATATAGGGCACTTATGCAAACACTGGAAGTGTTACACAATAACTGTTTCGGAGTGCCATGGAGTCCTAATGAGAAGTTTGGACTAGTTACATTCTCAAAGAAACGCGGAATTAGAGGAACTCCTGATTTCTTCTTTGACTACTGTCAGACTCCCTCTTCATACTACATATTCAGCGTATGCGCATCCTACATATCTGGAGGACCGTACAAGCGTATAAGATACTTTGCAACAGAGTGTCTCAAGCTATGGGCGGAATCTCATAGAGACAGAGAGATTCAGCTTGGAGTATCATCAATGAATGACATAGACAAGTTCAAGAGACTAATTAGGTTGTACTCTAATGCAGGATTCGGTGTGGTTAATGCATCATGTAAAGTAGGTCCATGCACCTTTAACTTTACACATGTTATCATGTCTTCCCGCATTCCTTCAAGAACATATACTGACACTGAAATGGAGGACATGTACAGACAATGCCAGCTTTTTAATTCATCATGCAGAGGCGCTCCAGGTATTGATACAAGCATCCTTGAGGATATCGTTATAAATAATGCCCCTATAAATGAACCAGCAGTTCAGGAGTATATACTACCTCAAGTTACAGACCCCATCATTTCGTTTGGCCAGTTGATCCCTAGCCTTACCCCTATAAGACGTTCAACTGAAGCATCAAGGAGGCTTAGACAAGCAAGCTCTGTAGCAGGTCCTTCCAGCGCTTCTATGCCTAGACGTATTGATAGTCCTGAGGACACCCTTATGTACGATGAGGATGAAGATCTGATTATTACACAGGGAGGATGGATCTGAAATAATTGAAAGGAACCGCGAAGGGAGTATAATAAATGGTTCTTCTGAGTCTTATGGCTGTGGATTACACTTCCAAGCGTCTTCACGAGCAGAAGTCAAAGGCCTCCGTTGAGGGTTTTGAGCTTCCTACCTCCTCAAAGACACTCTATGGTATGGATGGGTTCAATGATGGTCTCCTCTTTGTGATGTACATATTCGCCCTGTCTCTACTTCTTCTTGAGATCATGCTCATATTCTATGCTATCACGATAGCTCTCAGGTGTAGCAAGCCCGGTATGAACAGGGTAGCCCATGTATCGCTCGCCCTCTTCTTCACAATACCCTACGTGCTCCTCGCACTCTTCCTCAGCCCCTGTGTTGAGAAGCTCTAAGTTTCAATATCATAACTATATTGAAATTTGTTTAGCACGTTTGCTGGTTTAGCAAGTATGCTTGTTTAGCAGTGAAGAGCGCGGAGCTCAGCGAGGGTATTGACACCATCGGCGAGGTTGGTTATATCACGGAGTCTCTGCTTCTCGGCGACGATAGCAGCAGTGGAGGCACCAGTCTCAAGAGCACGCTGGAAGAGGACATCCTGAGCCTCAAGAAGGGGCTTGCGCTCAGCACGGAGACGCTCCTTGGTAAGATCGCGAGCCTTGGTGATACTGACAGAAACAGTGTTGTCAGACTGCATCTCCCAGGCATTGAAGAAGTCCATATCAGCCTGAGGAAGATCAGATGCATTTACAATAACAGCTCCAGCGGGGCAGTCCTTAGCGAGGACCTGCTCAATAGGAAGCTCACCGGTAGGGTAGCAAACAGCAACACC
>JACCDY010104512.1_pt1 | contig 17790 bp, 15 predicted proteins | sample 7446391 | NCBI WGS metagenome assembly JACCDY01 (sample SAMN15323451, study PRJNA562643) | freshwater metagenome | isolation source: river surface water | place: USA:Blue River Watershed | collected 2017-08-18
AAATCTTCGTTTTTGATGTGCTGTTTGAATTGGTCTAACGACATAAAATAATAGTCTTTTCCATTCACTTCTTCGCCACGCGCTTCGCGAGTCGCTGCCGAAATGGAGAATTCCAAATTCAAATCGGCTTGTGCCAATAAATGCCTAACTATAGTAGTTTTTCCCGAACCTGATGGTGCTGAGAATACGATTAATTTTCCTTTTTTCATTTTAAAGTCATTGCGAGGAGTTGCGAGGCACGAAGCAAAGCAATCTTATCCTCTTTTTTGTTTTAGCTACGAAATACACGAATTAAAGTGTATTTTTATTTTCTATTAATGGACTAAAATTTTTAAATCTAGTATAAATATCTAAATCTTTAATTTTTTCTTTTTTTAATATTTTGTACTCGCCTTTTTTGTTAACTAGATAAATTTCTCTGTTATCGTCATAAAGTTCAACTCCTGCAAATTCTCTCAAACTATCTTGGTCAATTTTTAAAAAAATAGTTGAAGTCCCCCCACTTACCATCCAAGAATCTACACAGTTTAAAATTTCATTGTATTGTAAATTGGGATAATTACCTGAATTTGTAATTAATTTTAATCTTCCAGTCGATTTTTCAAAAATTAACAATGTTCTAATTTCATTTGCTCCACGAGCAGCAACAGACGATTTAAATGTTAAATCATTTAATTTATCATTATTAAAATCTATAATTTTTGGATCACAAGATACAACTCCGTCTTTAGGGAGTTCTAATTTTTGTTTTTGAAACCAGTGGTCTTTTTTCTTTTCTAAAAATTTAATTTCGACATAAGTACTATCCATATTATTATATGAATTTAATTCTACTTTATATTTTCCTTTGATTCCAATATTTGTACTGTCAACAAAACTTTCTCTTAAAACTATTTCATTAATTTCTTTGACACTATCCTTTTTAACAATTTTGACATCTACTTTTTTCACCAAAACTAAATCCTTTTTTATATTTGGATTATGACATCCAAAAAATAAATAAAGAAAAAATAAAAGTATATAATTTTTCATTAGTTTGATTTACAACACATTCAACACCTGCTCTTTAATTTTCTCTAATTCGTCTTTCATTTGAACGACTAATTTTTGCATTTGTGCATGATTCGATTTAGAACCCATGGTATTGATTTCTCTTCCCATTTCTTGAGTAATAAAACCTAATTTTCTACCATTTGCTTCCGTACCTTTAATCGTTTCCAAAAAGTAATCCAAGTGATTCGTTAAACGTACTTTCTCTTCGGTAATATCTAATTTTTCTAGGTAATAAATCAATTCTTGTTCAAATCGGTTTTCATCAACAGCCACTTTTAATTCTGTAATGGCATTGTGCAAACGGTCTTTGATAGTTTTAACGCGTTCGTGATCTAAAGCCAAAGCTTCATTCATGTATTGGCGAATATTAGCAATGCGCAATTGAAATTCTTTTTCTAGCGATTGACCTTCGTCTCTTCTAAAAGTCAAAATATTTTGAAGGGCTTCGGCAATAGCCGTTTCAATTTGAGCCCAGTCATTTTCGTCAATTTCTTCGCGTTCCGTTTTCATTGTATCCGGCATACGAATGGCCATTTTCATTAATTCCACTTCATCAGCTTCGGCATAAACAGCTCTTAATTGTTCCATATAGGCTTTTACGATCGGCACATTGACTTTAGTCGAAGTTTGTTCAGCAGTACTTTCGATGAAAATCGAAAAATCTACTTTTCCTCTTTCCAGTTGTAGTGCAATTTGGTTGCGTAAACCCAATTCCATTTCGCGGTAAAGCGAAGGCATTCTGACATTTAAATCGAGTCCTTTACTATTTAAAGATTTTACTTCTACCGTGATTTTTTTGGTTGGTAATTGCAAAGTGGCTTTACCAAAACCAGTCATTGATTGTATCATATATGAATTGTGTAATAGCTACAAATGTATTGAAATTTTAGGATTTCTTTAGGGTAACCAGATAAACCCCACTAAAAATTAGGGCCGCCGAAATTATTTTAACACCATTCAACTCATCTTTTCCTAATCCGATGGCAAAAATGGTAGCAAATAATGGTTGTAAATAAATAAAAACAGCCACGGTATTAGGGCTCAATTCTTTCATTGAAAGTAAATTCAACAAATAGTTGATAAAGGTCGAAAAGAAAATAACAAAGCCAATTTTCCAGAAAATACTATTGGGTACAATGGCCCAATTGACGGTTTGAAAAACACTCCAACCAAAAGGTAATACCATAAAAAAACCGGCCAAGTACAACCATTTTACAAAAGTAAAAGCGTTGTAGGTGTGCATTAATTTTTTAACAATGATGAGGTAAAATCCATACGAAATAGCATTAATTAAGACTAGCAAATTTCCTAAACCGGCATTGGAGGCACTACCCACAGATTTGCCATACAGAATGAGAAAAGTAGTTCCAACTAGACCTAGAACTAATCCGGTAATCATTCGTTTTCGCATGCGCTCTTTCAAAATAATAGCCGAAAGCACCAAAACAATCATTGGTGTAGACACCATAATTACCGCTGCACTAATCGGCGAGGTTAAGCTTAGCCCTTTGAAAAAACAAAGCATATTGACTGCTATTCCAAAGAATGCCGCTGCGATAATTCTTGGAACATCCGAACGACTGATTTTTTCTGAAGGGATTTTGCCGCTGAGTTTCATAAGAATCCAAACTAACCAAAACAATAAGGTAGCGCCACCCACACGCAATACAATAAATCCATAAGCATCCAAATACTGTGGCATGACATCTTTAGCAATTGTAAAGGTCATTCCGTAAATAATGGAAACCAAAGTAGCGGCTAGTAAAGCAAGATTTCTTTTCGACATTAGCTCAACGCTTTATGAACTTGAAGGATGTTTTGTTGGCTGTTGCCAATATAGATCGCGCCGTTAATAATAAAAACGGGACGACTTAGAAAAGTATAATGCTCTAAGATGTATTTTTTATAATCAGCTTCGGTAAGTGCTTTGTCTTTCAATCCTAAGGACTTGTATAATTGTGCTTTTTTACTAAAAAGCGCTTCATAACTTCCCGACAATTGGTGCATTTCGTCTAATTGTTCTTCAGTAATAGGATCTTGTTTGATGTCGTGAAAAATCAAATTATGTCCTTGTGGTAAGGTTTTGATGATTTTTCGACAGGTATCGCAAGAAGCGAGGTAGTATATTTTGTTCATTTTGAAACGAGATTCTTTTTTGCAAAGAAAATCCATTTGAAACTTAAAATGTTTATTTTTAGCAAAATTTTCAAATCAATACCCAATGGAACAGACATTCGAACTGAACAGAACGAGCCGAAAATTAATCGCCCCTTTTCTTGAGGACTTTAGCTTGGAACAGCTCAATACAATTCCGAAAGGATTTTCTAACACTTTATTTTGGAATGTTGCTCACGTTGTAGTGACGCAACAGTTGTTAATTTACAAACTTTCGGGTTTGAACATGTTGGTTTCTGACGAATTGGTGGACAAATACAAAAAAGGCACCCGTCCAGAACAACCCGCAACCCAAGCAGAAGTGGACGAAATCAAAGGCTTACTATTTGATCTTATTGATCAAACGCAAGCCGATTATGGGAGTGGGGTATTTACCCAATTTACAGAATATCCTACCTCTAGCGGTTTTGTTTTGAAAAATGTCAAACATGCCATGGCGTACAATAATTTTCACGAAGGACTTCATTTGGGAATTTGCATGAGTTTGTCAAAATTACTTTAATTACCGCTAAAATAAACCAATTGATTTTTTACAATTATTGCGAAAACTATATCGATTTCGTAAATTTTATTATTGGTAATGCAAATTTCTTTAAAATAGCTTGTTAAAACGATAAATCTGCAAAAAAACTAAATAAATTGAGCTGATTTATTCTTCAATTACATCTATCTTTGTTTGAGTTACGAAATCGATTTCTTACAATTGAATTCAGATACAAAATCAATTAAATTGACCTTAAAAGCGTCCTTAAACATGGAAGAAAAAATAAATCAATTTATGGCTTTGGTGGAAGCCAAAAATCCAAACGAACCCGAATTCATTCAAGCCGTTAGAGAATTTGCTGAAACGGTTATTCCCTTTATCTCAGAACGAAAAAAATACGACGGGAAAAACATCTTACTTCGTATTGCCGAGCCAGAGCGTTCGATTATTTTTAGAGTACCTTGGGTAGATGATAAAGGAGAAATTATCGTTAACCGTGGTTTTAGAATTCAAATGAATTCGGCTATTGGTCCGTATAAAGGCGGAATTCGTTTTCATCATACCGTGAACTTATCGGTATTGAAATTCTTGGCTTTCGAACAAGTATTCAAAAATAGTTTGACTACACTGCCAATGGGTGGTGGAAAAGGAGGCTCTGATTTTGATCCGGAAGGAAAATCGGATGGCGAAATCATGCGTTTTTGTCAATCGTTTATGACCGAATTATGTCGTCATATTGGACCTGACTTGGATGTTCCTGCGGGAGACATTGGAGTTGGCGCCAGAGAAATTGGCTACTTATTCGGACAATACAAACGCATTCGCAATGAATTTACGGGAGTATTAACTGGAAAAGGATTGGCCTATGGCGGTTCTTTAATTCGCCCAGAAGCTACCGGATACGGTGTAGTGTATTTTACAGAGCAAATGTTGCATTCTATTGGTCAAGATATTAAAGGAAAAACCGTAGCTATTTCTGGTTTTGGAAATGTAGCTTGGGGAGTTGCTTTAAAAGTAAACGAACTAGGTGGAAAAGTGGTTACGATATCGGGTCCTGATGGCTATATCTATGATCAAGAAGGAATTTCAGGCGAGAAAATCGACTTCATGTTAGAGTTAAGAGCACGCGGTGATAACAAAGCCGAGGCCTATTTAGAGAAATATCCTAAGGCTGTTTTCCACAAAGGGAAAAGTCCTTGGGAAGCCAAAGTAGATATCGCGATTCCATGTGCGACTCAAAACGAGTTGAACGAGCAAGATGCTAAAAATTTAATTGCCAATGGGGTAATTTGTGTAACAGAAGCGGCGAATATGCCGTGTACCTTAGAAGCCATTAAATTATTCTTAGAAAACAAAGTGCTTTTTGCTCCAGGTAAAGCTGCGAATGCAGGTGGAGTAGCAGCCTCTGGTTTAGAAATGACGCAAAACTCGATTCGTTTGAATTGGACGAGCGAGGAAGTAGATGCGCGATTGAAAGACATTATGGTGGGGATCCACAATCAATGTAAAAAATATGGTGCAGAAGACGATGGTTATGTGAACTATGTAAAAGGAGCCAATATCGCTGGATTTGTTAAAGTGGCAGATGCCATGCTAGCACAAGGAGTGGTATAAAAGACTATTAATTCAAATGTTAAAAACCTTCTTTCGACTTTTCGGGAGAAGGTTTTTTAGTTTATGCGGTTCAGTGTGTTATATTTGTAAACCAATATCCAATTCATGCAAGTCAAAACCAAAGCGATTGTTATTTCGGCATTAAAGTTTCAGGAAAAAAGCCTGATTGTAAAATGCTTTACTTTGACGCATGGTTTGAAATCCTATTTTGTACGGGATGCGTTTTCGGCTCGGAAATCCAATCAAAAAATCGCCTATTTCCAGCCCTTGAGTATTTTGGACATTGAAGCGGTTCACAAGAACAAAGGCACTTTGGAAAACTTCAAAGAAATTAAAATTGCCACCCCTTTTCATTCGATACACACTGACATTGTTAAAAGTACGATTGTGTTGTTCTTGTCCGAGATTTTGCATCATTCCATTCACGAGGAAGAAAAAAATGAAGCGCTTTTTAATTTTCTAGAAGCGGCATTACAATGGCTTGATAATCATAACGAAATAGCTAACTTTCATTTGATTTTATTACTTGAAATGACCAAATATTTTGGGTTTTATCCCGATGTATCTGACAGGGATCAAGCCTTTTTCGAATTGGTAGAAGGTGTTTTCTCGCCGTTTCACGCCGTGAGTTCGTTAACAGAACACGAAACCCTTTTGTTCAAAAAACTGATTGACTTAAAATGGGATTCAGATCAAAAAATTTTCCATGTAATTGAAAGACAACTCCTCTTGAAAATGCTGATGGATTATTATAGTTATCATTTGGATGGCTTTCGAAAACCTAAATCTTTGGATGTCTTAAAGGAGGTTTTTGCCTAATGGCATTGCAAGAAGGGGAATATATTTTGTTACATTAAACTTCGTTTCATCAGCAGCAATAACTTTTGCCTTTTCGCTTTTGCCTATTTACTAATATTCACTACTTTCGCAACTCGATTTAGAAAAGCATACCATGAGCACAAAATTTACTGAATACAAAGGACTTGACTTGCCAAAATCGGCAGATGAAGTGCTGGATTTTTGGAAGAAAGAAACGATATTTGAGAAAACGGTAACTACCCGTGAAGGGAATCCACCGTATGTGTTTTTTGAAGGGCCGCCTTCGGCAAATGGATTACCAGGAATTCACCACGTGATGGCACGTGCTATTAAAGATATTTTTTGTCGCTATAAAACTCAAAAAGGCTTTCAAGTAAAGCGTAAAGCCGGTTGGGATACGCACGGTTTGCCTGTAGAATTAGGTACCGAAAAAGAATTAGGGATTACCAAAGAAGACATTGGTAAAACCATTACCGTAGAAGAATACAACGAGGCGTGTAAACGCACCGTGATGCGCTATACCGATGTTTGGAACGACCTAACAGAAAAAATGGGGTATTGGGTCGACATGGAAGATCCGTATGTGACCTACAAACCCAAATACATGGAAACGGTTTGGTGGTTGTTGAAACAAATCTACAACAAGGATTTGATGTACAAGGGCTATACTATTCAGCCGTACTCGCCAAAAGCAGGAACCGGATTGTCATCGCATGAGGTGAACCAACCGGGTTCCTATCGTGACGTAACCGATACTACCATTGTAGCACAGTTCAAAACCAAATCAGAATCATTACCAAGTTTTTTACAAGGATTTGGAGAGATTCATGTTTTAGCTTGGACAACAACTCCTTGGACCTTGCCATCCAACACGGCTTTAACCGTAGGCCCCAAAATTGATTATGTGTTGGTGAAAACCTTCAACCAATATACTTTTTTACCATCGAATGTTATTTTGGCTAAAAACTTGGTAGGAAAACAATTCGGTAAAACTTTCTTTGAATCGGCAGAAGCTGCTGATTTTGAAAATTTCAAAGCAGGAGATAAAAAAATCCCTTATCAAATTTTGGCAGAAGCCAAAGGAGCTGACTTGGTTGGAATTCGCTACGAGCAATTGATGCCGTTGGTGTTACCGTATCAAAATGCTGAAGATGCTTTCCGTGTGATTGCTGGAGATTTTGTGACTACCGAAGATGGAACAGGAATTGTACATACCGCGCCTACTTTTGGTGCTGATGATGCGAAAGTGGCGAAAGAAGCTACTCCTGAAATACCGCCAATGTTGGTTTTAGACGAAAACGGCACGCCAGTTCCTTTAGTAGATTTACAAGGTAAATTCGTTAACGGATTGGGTGATTTGTCTGGAAAGTACGTTAAAAACGAATACTATAACGAAGGCGAAGCGCCAGAACGTTCTGCCGATGTGGAAATTGCCATTCAGTTAAAAGAAGAAAATAAAGCGTTCAAAGTAGAGAAATACGTCCACAGTTATCCACATTGTTGGAGAACAGACAAGCCTATTTTATATTACCCTTTGGACTCTTGGTTCATCAAGATTACCGAAGTGCGTGACCGCATGTTTGACTTGAACGATTCGATCAATTGGAAACCAAAAGCAACCGGAGAAGGTCGTTTTGGAAACTGGTTGAAAAATGCGAATGATTGGAATTTATCGCGTTCAAGATATTGGGGAATTCCGTTGCCAATTTGGAGAACTGAAGACAAACAAGAAGAAATCTTGATTGGATCGGTAGAAGAATTGTACCACGAAATTGAAAAATCAATGGCGGCAGGTTTCCAAAAAACAAATCCGTTTGCTGGTTTTGAAATTGGAAATATGTCGGAAGCCAATTATGATTTGATTGACTTGCACAAAAATGTAGTGGACGAAATCACCTTGGTTTCGGCTTCAGGGAAACCAATGCAACGCGAAAGCGATTTGATTGACGTTTGGTTTGATTCGGGCGCAATGCCTTATGCACAATGGCATTACCCTTTTGAAAACAAAGAGTTGATTGACCAAAACAAATCGTTTCCAGCTGATTTTATAGCAGAAGGAGTGGATCAAACTCGAGGTTGGTTTTATACCTTACACGCTATCGGAACTTTGGTTTTCGACAAAATTGCCTACAAGAATGTGGTGTCAAACGGTTTGGTTTTAGACAAAAACGGGCAGAAAATGTCGAAACGTTTAGGAAATGCCGTTGATCCATTTGAAACTTTGAAAGAATACGGTCCAGATGCGACGCGTTGGTACATGATATCCAATGCGAATCCTTGGGACAACTTGAAATTTGACTTAGAAGGAATTGCTGAGGTACGTCGAAAATTTTTCGGAACCTTGTACAATACGTATTCGTTCTTTAGTTTATATGCCAATATCGATGGATTTACCTATTCAGAAGCGGAGATTCCTTTGGCTGAACGCCCAGAAATTGACCGTTGGATCATTTCTGAATTGAATACCTTGATAAAAGACGTGGATGGTTTCTACGCCGATTATGAACCCACAAGAGCGGCTCGTGCGATTTCTGATTTTGTTCAGGAAAACTTGAGTAACTGGTATGTTCGTTTGTGTAGAAGACGTTTTTGGAAAGGCGAGTATGCGCAAGATAAAATCGCAGCCTATCAAACCTTGTACACTTGTTTGTTAAGCATAAGTAAACTGGCTGCGCCAATTGCGCCATTTTACATGGACAAATTATACAGAGACTTAACACAAGCGACACATTCAGAAGGTTTTGAGAGCGTACATTTGGCACAATTTCCAGCATACGTTGAAAACTTTGTTGATAAATCGTTGGAGAGCAAAATGCAAAAAGCCCAAACGATTTCATCATTAGTGTTGTCTCTTCGTAAAAAAGAAATGATCAAAGTGCGTCAACCATTGCAAAAGGTAATGATTCCGGTACTTGACAACAGTCAAAGAGCTGAAATTGAAGCGGTTTCTGATTTGATTAAGGCCGAAGTAAACGTAAAAGAAATTGTACTTTTAGATGATGCTTCGGGGATTTTAGTCAAACAAATTAAACCTAATTTCAAGACATTAGGACCCCGTTTTGGCAAAGACATGGGCTTGATTTCTAAGGAAATACAGGGGTTTACGCCAGATCAAATTAATGAGTTGGAACGAGAGGGAACTTTAGCTATTGTTATTGGAGGGAATACTGTATCTTTAACATTAGAAGATGTAGAAATAACATCTCAAGATATTGAGGGTTGGTTAGTGGCTAATTCGAATGGAATTACAGTGGCATTGGACATTACGATTTCGGCCGAATTAAAACAAGAAGGAATTGCCAGAGAATTGGTGAACCGAATCCAAAATATTCGTAAAGATTCAGGATTTGAAGTAACGGATAAGATTAGAGTGACTTTGCAACAAAATGCCGAATTACAAGCAGCAGTTGAGGCAAACGAAGAATACATCAAGTTAGAAACACTAACGGAAAGTTTGGTTTTTGAAAAGGAGGTAGCAAACGGATTAGAAATAGAATTTGACGATATAAAAACGAGAATAATAATTACTAAATAACGGAGTCATGGTAGATGAAATTGCAAGATACTCAGAAGCTGATTTAGCAGAATTTAAAGTATTAATCCAAAAGAAAATACAAAAAGCACAGGAAGATTTAGACTTGATAAAAAGTGCTTATATGAATGATTTGAATAATGGAACGGATGATACGTCGCCAACATTCAAAGCGTTTGAAGAAGGTAGCGAAACCATGTCTAAAGAAGCGAACTCGCAATTAGCGATTCGTCAAGAAAAGTTCATTCGCGATTTGAAAAACGCACTTTTCCGTGTAGAAAACAAAACGTACGGAGTGTGTAAAGTAACGGGTAAATTAATCAGCAAAGAAAGGTTAATGATCGTACCGCATGCTACTATGAGTATCGAAGCAAAAAACATGCAACGATAAAAACAGCTTTTTTAGCTAACTATTCCAAATTCCAAGATCTTCTCAATAGAAATCTTGGAATTTGGAATTTTTATTTTTGGAAATTATTTACTTTTGCTGGATGAAAAACAATTCAATCTCTTTACGCAATGCTTATTTATTAGTTGTTCTTATCTTAATTGTAGACCAACTTTCTAAAATTTATATCAAAACGAATTTCCTTTTAGGAGAAGAAGTGGAAGTGTTTTCTTGGTTTAAAATTTATTTTATAGAAAACGAAGGTATGGCTTGGGGAACCAAAATTCCCGGCGAATATGGCAAATTAATTTTGACTGTTTTTCGTTTGTTCGCCGTTGCGGGAATTGGGTATTGGTTGTGGGATTCTATTACAAAAAGACAGAGTTCAAATTATTTGATTGTTGCCATCGTGTTGATTATGGCAGGTGCTTTCGGGAATATTATAGATTCTGTTTTTTATGGAGTGACCTTTGACGACAGTCAACAAAATGTAGCTACTTTGTTTTCAAATGAACCTTACGGAACTTGGTTTCATGGAAAAGTAGTCGACATGTTCTATTTTCCAATTTGGCAAGGGAATTTACCGTCATGGTTACCGATATGGGGAGGTAAAGAATTTACATTTTTCAACGCTATTTTTAATATTGCCGATGTGGCGATTTCTACCGGAGTTGGAATATTGCTTTTCTTTAATAAAAAAGCATTTCCACCACATCAAAAAGTAGTCTTATCCAAATAATTCTCCAGCCACGTCTTCAATCTTTGCTACAAGGCGAATCTTGATGCCGGTGTCTTTCAAAGCAATTTTGTTGTACTTGGAAACAAAAATGGTTGAAAAACCTAATTTTTCAGCTTCTTGAATGCGTTGATCCACACGGTTTACAGGTCGAATCTCGCCAGAAAGTCCTACTTCGCCTGCAAAGCAAAAATCTTTATTGACAGGAATATCTTCATTGGAAGATAAAATAGCGGCAACAACGGCCAAATCAATAGCGGGATCGTCTACAGAAATCCCACCGGTAATGTTGAGAAAAACGTCTTTGGCTCCCAATCTAAACCCAGCACGTTTTTCTAAAACAGCCAATATCATATTCAGCCTTTTAGCATTGTATCCGGTCGTGCTGCGCTGGGGAGTTCCATAAACAGCCGTACTTACTAAGGCTTGTATTTCTAGCATTAAAGGACGCATGCCTTCTAAAGTGGTAGCAATAGCGGTTCCAGATAATTCTTCGTCTTTGTGCGAAATCAAAATCTCAGATGGATTCGATACCTCGCGCAAGCCGCTCCCTAACATTTCATAAATTCCAATTTCGGCAGTAGAACCAAAACGATTTTTCAGTGAGCGCAAGATGCGGTACACATGATTTCGGTCGCCTTCAAATTGCAAAACGGTATCGACCATATGTTCCAAAATTTTTGGACCTGCAATGGTACCGTCTTTCGTAATATGACCAATTAAAATAACAGGAATATTGGTTTCTTTGGCAAACTTAATCAACTCAGCAGTGGTTTCTCTAATTTGAGAAATACTACCTGGCGTCGATTCAATATAATCGGTATGGAGTGTTTGAATCGAATCAATAATTACTATTTCAGGTTGGATCGTTTCAATTTGCTTGAAGATATTTTGAGTTTTGGTTTCGGTCAAAATATAGCAATTATCTCCATTTGGCGTAATGCGTTCGGCACGCATTTTAATTTGTTTTTGACTTTCTTCACCAGAGACATACAGCGTTTTATAAGGTAAACTCAATGATATTTGTAGTAAGAGTGTACTTTTTCCAATGCCCGGCTCACCTCCTAATAGGATTAAAGAGCCTGGAACAATTCCGCCCCCCAACACGCGATTAAGTTCATTGTCTGTAGTGTCTAAACGGATTTCTTGAGTAGAATCGATTTCATTTATTCGCAAAGGTTTTGGCGCTTTTCCAGCTGCTGTCGGTTCGCTTTTCCATGCTACTTTTTCTTGTTTCTGAACAATTTCTTCAGCAATAGTGTTCCATTCTTTGCAGGCATTACATTGTCCTTGCCATTTGGCGTATTGCGTTCCGCAGTTTTGACAGAAAAAAGTGGTTTTAACTTTCGACATAATTCTTGGAATAAATTGAATTCAAATTTACAGTAAAGAATGTTCTAAAAAAATTATTGGAAATAGATTGTTGATAAAACAAAAAACCACTCCTTTTGAGAGTGGTTTGGAAATGTATATGATCCTAAATTAAGTTAAGGAATTGTCATTTTCGTTAGGAAAAATAATCCAAGGCTGGAAGGTTTTAGCTTCTTCAAACTCTAATGTAGCATACGAAATGATAATTATAATGTCGTCTTTTTGAACTTTTCTTGCCGCAGGACCATTTAATGTAATAGTGCCGGAATTTCGTTCTCCCTTAATAGCGTAGGTTTCAAAACGTTCTCCATTATTTACGTTTACGATAGCCACTTTTTCGCCTTCAATAATGTTAGAGGCTTCGAGCAAGGCTTCGTCAATAGTAATGCTGCCGATGTAATTTAAATCGGCTCCGGTTACTTTAACGCGGTGTATTTTTGATTTTACTACTTGAATTTGCATGGTGCAAAAGTAAATTAATTTAGTGAAATGGTATCAATCAATCGAATATTGTTAACAAAAACTGCTATAAAAGCCCGGTAATTCTTATTTTTTTCTTTGTCTTTACAGGGCAAAAGCGTTTCTTCATCGGCGATGACAAAGTATTCTAAATCAAAAAGTGATTGCTTATCAAAGGTTTGTTGGACCAATTGAGCAGCGGCAGCTACATTTTCTTTTTGAAATATATCTTTAGCTTGGATCAATGTTTGATAAATTACACTGGCTTGATTTCGTTCTTCTAACGTCAAACGCTCGTTTCTTGAACTCATTGCAAGTTGATTAGCCTCTCTATAAATAGGACAGCCAATTATAGTAACGGGTAAGCTGTATTTGGCAACTAATTTTTTGACAATTTGTAATTGTTGAAAATCTTTTTCTCCAAAATACGCATTGGTTGGGGTTACAATTTCGAATAAACGCTTTACAATTGTTCCCACTCCATCAAAATGACCTGGTCTAAATTTTCCTTCCATTTGATTTTCTAATCCGTCAAAATCAAAAGATTGTGAAACGGGGTTACTATCATAAATATCGTCTACAGAGGGAGCGTAAAGTAACACTTTAGGATTTAAAGCGGTAATTTTTCTAACGTCTTCTTCTAAAGTTCGTGGGTATTTAGCTAAATCGTCTGGATTATTAAATTGGGTTGGATTGACAAAAATACTCACCACTGTAAAAGTGTTTTCTTTTAGTGAACGTGCTATTAAAGCCAAGTGTCCGTCATGCAGAGCTCCCATTGTTGGCACAAATCCAATTGTTGAATCTGGAAATCGAGAAGAATTTAAATGTGCAATTAATTGAGCTTTTCCGTAGAAAATGTGCATGTTAGATGTTTTAAATGGAGGGCAAATTTAACATATTTGTGATTAAGTGCATAAATTTTTGTAAATTTGCTCGGTTTTTATTGCCATAAAATAGTTATACAATATTATGAAAGACAAGAGGATATTATATGTATCATCTGAAGTTGTTCCTTATCTTGATGAGAATGAGGTTTCTTTGATGTCCTACGATGTACCGAAAATGATTAATGATCAAGGCGGACAAATTAGAATTTTTATGCCAAGATATGGCAATATCAATGAAAGAAGACATCAATTACACGAGGTAATTCGACTTTCAGGAATGAATTTGGTAGTAAATGATTTGGATATGCCTTTAATTATTAAAGTAGCTTCCATTCCAAAAGAAAGAATCCAAGTCTATTTTATTGATAATGATGAGTATTTTAAGCGCAAAGCAACATTCACTGATGAAGCTGGTACAATGTATCCTGATAACGATGAACGTGCTATCTTTTTCGCAAAAGGTGTTGTAGAAACGGTTAAAAAATTAAACTGGGTTCCAGATATTATTCATGTTCACGGATGGATGGCAGCAATGCTACCTATTTATATGAAGCATTTTTATAAAAACGAAGCTTTGTTTTCTGACACTAAAATCGTTACATCGGTATACAGTCAGTCTTTCGAAGGTACTTTAGATGCTGAAATGATTAATAAAGTTAAATTTGATAATGTGCCTTTGGAGTCAATTCTAGATTTAGAAGTTCCTGACTATGAAAACATTATTAAAGCAACAGTTAAGCATTCAGATGCTGTAATTATTGCTTCTGACAATCTATCGCCAAGTTTAACAAAATTTATAGAATCTTCAGGAAAACCTTTTTTACCTTTCCAATCGAAAGAAGTATTTGCTGAGGCATATACTAACTTTTACAAAAACGAGGTTCTTTAGAAATTAAACTTTATTTAAAACATGCATACCACTTCTTTTTTTAAAAGAATACTTTTTGTTGTTAGTGTTCTATTTTTATATTCTTGCGACAAAGAATACAATGCGATTGGCGCCGATTTATTAGGAGAAAATCATTTTGATTTTTTACAATACTCATCAGATGTAGTAGCACACAATCAAAAAATAGGACCTGTTGACGCAACTAATCTTCCAATAAATGCTTTAGGAATCTATAATGATCCTGCGTTTGGAAAAACTACTGCTCATTTTGCTACACAATTGAACTTAGCTGCTTTAGCACCAACAATTGGAACTAATGCTGTTGTTGATAGTGTGTATTTATCAGTTCCGTATTTTAGTACCTTAAAAACAACTAATACAGACGGAAGTCATGTATATGAATTGGACTCTATTTATGGCGGTCAAGCGCCAGTAAAATTAAGTGTATTTGAGTCTAACTATTTTATGAGAGATCTTGATCCTTCTACTAGTTTTACAGAAAGTCAGTCCTTTTACACAGATCAAACAGCACTATTTGAAAATGCTAAAATAGGTTCTCGATTAAATAATGCAACTAGCGCTGCTCAAAATGATGCTTTCTTCTTTGATTCTAAAGAGATTGTTCAAAAAACAATTGCATCAGACGGTAAAGCGACTCTTGCTCGTTCTGTTCCAGCAATGCGTTTAAAGTTAAATAATAGTTTTTTTGCTGCCAAAATATTGAATGCTCCCGCTGCTAAATTAGCAACAAATGATGCGTTTAAGGAGTATTTTAGAGGGTTGTATTTTAAAATAGAAACTGTTTCTGGCAGTGCAGGAAGTATGGCAATGATGAACTTCAAAGCAGGTAAAATTACAATTAGCTATACAGAAGATTTAGTTACTAACGGAGTTACTACTAGAGTTCCTAAAACATTGGATCTTAATTTAAATGGAAATTCGGTGAGTTTACTTGATCAGACGAATACTAATTCGGCTTATTCAAATGCAGTGAACAACCCTAACACTTCAATGGGAGATGCTAGTTTATATCTCAAGGGCGGAGAAGGCGCAATGACGGTAATTGATTTGTTCAAAACGCCAGGCGAATTAAATTTAATTCGTACCAAAGGTTGGTTAATTAATGAAGCCAATTTAGTTTTTCATATTGATGCTGAAAAAATGGCATCAAGTAATGAACCCAATCGCGTTTATTTATATGACTTAACGAATAACCGTCCCGTTGTAGATTACTTTTTAGACGTTACAAATGCAACAGATGTCAAGAAATCAAAATATGTTTTCAGTGGACTTATTAATAAAGAGGCTGTAACAAACGGAAGAGGTCAAACCTATAAAATTAGAATTACGAATCAAATTCGTAATCTAGTGAAATATGCCGATTCAACAAATGTGAAATTAGGTTTAGTAGTTACAGAAAACATTGGTGAGACTGGTTTTTCTAAATTAAAAATGCCTAATAGTTTTACCAAAAAATTACCCAAAGCTACAGTTATGAATCCTCTTGGTACAGTATTGTATGGTAGTCATCCTTCTGTACCTGTAGATAAAAGAGTGAAACTTCAAATTTATTATACAAAACCTAATTAGACTAAATATATGTGTGGAATAGTTGGATACATTGGTTATAGAGAAGCTTATCCTATAGTAATTAAAGGATTAAAAAGATTAGAATACCGCGGATATGATAGTGCAGGTGTCATGTTATATGATGGTGAAAACTTGAAATTATCCAAGACCAAAGGAAAAGTTTCCGATCTTGAAGCAAAAGCAGCTACTGAAATCACTACCAATGGCACTATTGGAATGGGTCATACACGATGGGCAACACATGGTGTGCCAAATGATGTAAACTCTCATCCGCATCTTTCTAATTCAGGGGACTTAGCTATTATTCATAACGGAATTATAGAAAATTATGCGCCATTAAAAGAAGAGTTGATCAAAAGAGGATACGTTTTCCATTCAGATACAGATTCAGAAGTATTGGTTAATTTGATCGAAGAAATTCAACTTAAAGAAAATTTAAAATTAGGAAAAGCAGTTCAGGTAGCCTTAAACCAAGTAGTTGGGGCCTATGCTATTGCTGTTTTTGACAAAAAAACCCCAAATGAAATTGTTGCCGCACGTTTAGGAAGTCCTTTGGCAATTGGTATGGGCGAAGGAGAATATTTTATTGCTTCGGATGCATCGCCTTTTATTGAGTATACTTCCAATGCGGTTTATTTAGAAGATGGAGAAATGGCGAACATCAGGTTGCACAAACCGATGAAAGTTCGTAAAATCAAAGATGACTCTATCGTAGATCCTTATATTCAAGAACTTCAAATGAATTTGGAGCAAATAGAAAAAGGAGGGTACGACCATTTCATGTTGAAAGAAATTTACGAACAACCGAATGTAATTAAAGATACGTACAGAGGAAGGCTTCACGCCAATGAAGGATTAATTCAAATGGCTGGTGTTGAAGATAATTTGGAAAAATTTCTGAATGCGGATCGAATTATCATTATAGCTTGTGGAACGTCGTGGCACGCAGGTTTAGTAGCTGAATATGTTTTTGAAGAATTTACAAGAATTCCAGTTGAGGTAGAATACGCTTCTGAATTTAGATATAGAAACCCGATTATCGGTAAAAAAGATGTTGTCATTGCAATCTCTCAATCAGGAGAAACAGCCGATACAATGGCTGCAATCAAATTGGCCAAAGAAAATGGTGCCTTCGTATTTGGCGTTTGTAATGTTGTTGGTTCGTCTATATCTAGAGAATCACATGCGGGAGCTTATACTCATGCAGGACCAGAAATTGGTGTAGCTTCAACAAAAGCATTCACAACACAAATTACAGTTTTGACAATGATTGCGTTGCGTTTGGCTAAAGCCAAAGGAACCCTGTCTAAATCCGATTTTCATCACTACTTACAAGAATTAGAAATAATTCCTGAGAAAGTGAAAGAAGCTTTAGAAACCAATGATAAAACAAAAGAAATTGCAGCAACATTCAAAGACGCTCATAATTGTTTGTATTTAGGAAGAGGGTATAATTTCCCGGTTGCTTTAGAAGGAGCATTGAAGTTAAAAGAGATTTCGTACATTCATGCTGAAGGTTATCCTGCAGCCGAAATGAAGCACGGCCCAATTGCCTTAATTGATGAGCAAATGCCAGTAGTAGTTATTGCGCCAAAACAAGGACATTACGATAAAATTGTAAGTAATATCCAAGAGATTAAATCAAGAAGTGGACGAATAATTGCTGTGGTAACAAAAGGAGATACACAAGTACGTGAACTTGCGGACTATGTGATCGAAATTCCTGAAACCTCAGATGCTTTATCGCCATTAATCACCACAATTCCATTGCAATTATTATCGTATCATAT
>JACCDY010563069.1_pt1 | contig 17788 bp, 20 predicted proteins | sample 7446391 | NCBI WGS metagenome assembly JACCDY01 (sample SAMN15323451, study PRJNA562643) | freshwater metagenome | isolation source: river surface water | place: USA:Blue River Watershed | collected 2017-08-18
CCCCGGTGAGTTTCTTTCCCGTTTCCGCATCGATAATTTTCTTCTCTTGCAGAATGGCAACATGCGCGAGGGAACTTCGAAGATCGTACGGGGCTAACCGCCAATCAAAATGGACGCTACGCGAGAGTGCGAACATTGATTCTTCAGGCTGAGATGAGAACCTACCTCCCCAGAGCGCCATCATCGTCTCGCTTTCTGTTGACGCGAACTTGCAGTTAATTTCTTAGGCAAATTCTTAGTCAATGCAGAGCCAATGAAATCACGGAGTTGTTCCGCTAAGGCTCTGCCACCAGTAGCGTTTCTTGAGATGACAAGCACGGTGTCATCGCCAGCGATAGTTCCGATAATCGCTGAAAGTTCTCCGGATTGAGATGCTCGATCAAGAGCGCTTGCTAATAATTGAGCTCCTCCTGGAGGGGTCTTGACCACGACAAGATTGCCGCTGGCGGTAATACTTAACACCAATTCATCTGAGACCCGCGCCATTCGAGCAAGTGGCTCTATTTCAGTGTTCATCAGTTGATAACGCATCACGCCGTCAGCATCTTTACCTCGAACCGCGCCAACGTCGTCGAGATCTCTGCTTGCTGTGGCTTGAGTGACATCAATTCCTTCGTCAGCCAATAAATCCACTAAATCTCCTTGCGAATGGACAAGTCCTTGATTGACGTAAGAAATTACAAGTGCGCGACGCGCATTAGAAGAGATCCCGCCTTTTTTAGCCACCGAACACCTCTTCGCATACTTCATTAAAAGCCGATACAAAGCTCATGATTTGTCGATCGGAAACAATATAAGCAGGAGCAATTCGAATTACATCTTCACTTGCTGCATTGACGAGAAAGCCTCGTTTCAAAAGCGCCGCTGCAACATCCTTGGCTTTTGCTTGATTTAGCACGATCCCTATCAACAACCCTTTGCCTCGTACCTTGGAGACACCGCGTATCGGAGAGAGGAGATTTCGAAGTAACGCTCCTTTAACCAAATTCAGCGATAAATATTTATGTTTTTCTATTTCTTCAATCGTTGCTAAAGCCGCGGCAGAAGCGATTGGGTTACCGCCAAATGTGGTGCCATGGCTTCCTGGAGTGAGGAGATCTGAAGTCTTTCCTAGAGCAATCATTGCGCCGAGGGGCAATCCACCACCCAATCCCTTGGCAAGAGTGATCACATCAGGAATGATTCCTTCATCTTCGTAGCCAAACCATTGTCCTGTTCGACCCATACCAGTTTGAACTGCATCAATAACGAGTAACGCACCTTTTGCTGAACAGATCTCTCGAGCTGCTTTCAAATACCCCATAGGCGGAACCACTACTCCTGCTTCACCCATGATTGGTTCAAGAATTACCATCGCGGTGCGCTTCGTAACTGCTCGCCTTAAGGCTTTGATATCTCCGTATGGGACATGCCGCACTCCCGGCAATAACGGTTTAAATGGATCACGTTTTGAAGGTTGTCCAGTCAAAGAAAGTGCTCCCATGGTCCTACCGTGGAATGCGCCAGTTGCGGCAACGATTCTCTTACGTCCTGTAAGTCGTGAAATCTTAAGCGCTGCTTCGTTGGCTTCTGCGCCCGAGTTACAGAAAAAAATTCGCGCCGACTTGTCACCTGTCATCTGCTGCAATTTTTCCGCTAACAGTAGCGCCGGCTCATGGGCATAAAAATTACTCACGTGACTGAGGGTTTTGCTCTGTTTAACAATTGCGCTTGTGATTTCTGGATTGTTGTGACCGAGAATGTTGGTGGCTATCCCGCCCAGAAAATCAAGATATGTCTTGCCCTCCACGTCCCAGACTTCAATGCCCTTGCCTCGAACTAGCCCGACCGTTGGAGTTCCGTAATTGGACTGCATGAGTGCTGTCCACTGTGCGGCGATCTTTTTATTGGAGGATTTCTTTAACGCTTTACCCATTTTCCACCTTTTCCGGCAAGTGCGTCGGTAAATGCATCACGTTTTGAAGGTTGTCCGGTTAAAGAAAGAGCTCCCATGGTCCTACCGTGGAATGCGCCAGTTGCGGCAACGATTCTCTTACGTCCTGTAAGTCTTGAAATCTTAAGCGCTGCTTCGTTGGCTTCTGCGCCCGAGTTACAGAAAAAAATTCGCGCCGACTTGTCACCTGTCATCTTCTGCAATTTTTCCGCTAACAGAAGCGCCGGCTCATGGGCATAAAAATTGCTCACGTGACTGAGGGTTTTGCTCTGTTTAACAATTGCGCTCGTGATTTCTGGATTGTTGTGACCGAGAATGTTGGTGGCTATCCCGCCCAGAAAATCAAGATATTTCTTGCCTTCCACATCCCAGACTTCAATGCCCTTGCCTCGATCTAGCCCGACCGTTGGAGTTCCGTAATTGGACTGCATGAGTGCTGTCCACTGTGCGGCGATCTTTTTATTGGAGGATTTCTTTAACGCTTTACCCATGTTCCACCTTTTCCGGCAAGTGCGTCGGTAAATGCATCCAACGATGTGCCATCCATGATTCGCGCCGATGCCGCACCTGATTCAACAGCATTGATGGCAGCTTCTACTTTGGGAACCATGCCATCAGCGAATGTCATACTTTTCAAAGTGGAGACTTCGATTTCAGAAATGAGTGAAGTTTTATCAGGCCAATTTGAATAAATTCCTGGGACGTCAGTCATGAAAAGCATCTGTGTGGCACGGAGTGCACCAGCGATTGCTCCGGCAGCAATGTCTGCATTGATATTAAGGGCCTTCCCATTCGCATCATTTGCAACAGGAGATATGACCGGCAAGTAGCCCATATCCAATAAGTCATTGATGATTTTAGGATTAACTCTCACAACTTCTCCAACAAGTCCAAGTTGATCTAGATCTCTGGGTTTCACTTCGAGCAATCCATCATCACTTCCTGTAATTCCCACAGCTGGCAACCCTGCTGCTCGTAGCGAGCGAACCACAGAGCGAAGTACGGTTCCTGTAAGCACCATTTCAACGACATGCATGACTTCTGGAGTTGTTATACGGAATCCATTTACTGATTTTTTTTCGATTCCTCGAACTTTCAACTCAGCGTCAATCTGTGGGCCACCGCCATGAACGATGACGAACTTCTCACCGCTTTTGAATTGATTAGCAATCTCATTCATCCATGCTTGCGAGTTCTCTCCCATCGCATGGCCACCAAATTTGATAACAATCATGTGGCGTAGGCCGAGTTCTCGTGAACGTAATCTGCTGTTAAGTCATTGGTCCAGATGGTGGCCATGGCGCTTCCCATGTGCAAATCAATGACAATCTCAATCAACTCATTCTTCATATTCACTAAGTCGCGAGACTGACCGGGTGAGCTAGCCTCACAGACCTTAACCCCGTTAAGTGTTACATCGATATTGTGTGGGTCTAGAACTGCATTGGTAGTACCAATCGCGGCCAGAATCCTCCCCCAATTGGGATCTTCACCATGCAGTGCACACTTGAGGAGATTATTACGTGCACACGCTCTGCCTATTTCTACGGCGTCGCGTTCACTCTTCGCATTTACAGTTGTGATGGAAATGATTTTTGAATGGCCTTCAGCATCAGCAATGAGTTGACGCGCGAGACTATCTGCAACCTTAGTTACCGCAATCTGCAAATCACTCTCTGAAAGCGTGACGCCTGAGGCGCCCGATGACATAAAAATTACTGTGTCATTGGTTGACGTGCATCCGTCAGAATCGATGCGGTTAAAGGTCCTTTCTATTGCATCTTTGAAAATTTCAATCGCACTATGAGTTTCAACAATCGCGTCAGTCATAATTACTGAGAGCATTGTGGCAAGTGCCGGAGCTAACATTCCCGCGCCTTTTGCGATTCCAACAAATTTGGTTCCATTAATTTCGAAGGTTTCAATCTTTGGTTTTGAATCCGTGGTCATTATTCCGCTTGCAACATCAAGCAAACTTTCAGGAGATAAGTTCTGGCACGCGTTATCAATTCCTTGCAAAAGTGCATCCATAGGTAGTCGCACACCTATTAGGCCTGTTGAACAAATACCTACGTCGCCTGACGAGATACCAAGAACCTCCGCTACTTTTTCTGCTGACTTATGGGTATCTGCAAAACCATCTGGTCCGGTACACGCATTTGCTCCACCACTGTTGAGAAGCACCGCTGCCATTGTTTGATCTTTGATAACTTGTCGAGTCCATGTCACGGGAGCAGCTACAACTTGATTGCTGGTGAAGACCGCAGTTGCAAATAGTTGCGGCCCATCATTAACGATAAGAGTTAGGTCTTTCGCTCCAGAACTCTTTATCCCTGACGAAATGCCTGCGCCTCGAAAACCCAACGGGAGTGATTGCTTCATTGCCCAATACCCATTGCATCCAGCCCGAGCGTCTCATCAAGATCTGCCATGATGTTTGCGTTTTGGAGAGCCTGCCCTGCAGCACCTTTACCCAAGTTATCAATCGCGACCGATACAACCAGTCGTGATGTGTGTGCATCCACCGCTATCTGCAGATGAGCAGCGTTCGAACCAATCAAAGATGATGTCTCTGGGAGCAAACCAGGCTCGAGAAGTTTTACAAAAGGCTCATTCGAATATGCATCGGCATAGAGCTTGCGAAGAGTTTTTTCATCAAGATTTGTTTTGGCAGTTACTGTCGCCAAAATACCTCTAGGCATCGGTGCAAGAATTGGCGTGAAAGAGACTTTTACTTGCGCGCCAGCAATATTTTCGAGGGTTTCTTCAATTTCTGGAGTGTGTTGATGAACTCCTCCGAATTTGTACGATGTTAGGGAATTCATTATTTCGCTACCGCTTAGATTAACTTTTGCGGTACGTCCTGCCCCTGTAGTACCACTGGCTGCAACAACTACTATGTCTGATCCATTAATACCGCCGCCGCGCACTGCAGGAGCGGCTGCAAGTGCGATTGCGGTGGCATAACAACCTGGATTTGCAACTCTTGCGGCGGCTGCAATCGCAGAGCGTTTTCCAGGTAGTTCAGGTAGGGCATAGAGCCAATTTCCAGCGTAGCTATCGTTGTAATACTTCTTCCAAGAAGTGGCACTCTTCAATCTGAAATCTGCTCCAAGATCTACGACCTTGACTTGGTCCCCAATTTCCTTAATGATCGATGCAGATTCACCATGGGGTAACGCCAAAAAAACTAAATCGCACCTATTTATTTCACTTGATGCTGTACTCGAAAATGTTTGGCCGGAATAGGCGCTCAAATGTGAGTGAATCGATGTGATCTTCTCCCCTGCGTTGGAGCCCGCTGCAATGTAGATAGTCTCAAAGGCAGGATGCTTTGCTAAGAGTCGCAAAAGCTCACCGCCCGCGTAGCCACTCGCGCCTACGACTCCTATTTTCATAGGGCGAGACTAGGGCATTTTGTATATCTATGCAAATTTATGCATATTTATACATTTAGGACCGAATCTGCGCTCCACAGCGCGCCACCGCACTTGCTCCGGCTGACTCTCGAAGGGCTGAAACTTCATCTGAAGTGAGTGTTCGATTAGGCGCACGGAAAACTAGAGAGAAGGCTAAAGAAACTTGAGATTCACCCTCCTTCTGGAATCGATCAAAGAGTTGAATACTTTCTAGCAAATCCCCTGCGCCTTCCCTCAATGCCGCTTCCACTTCTTGCGCTGAAACTTTCTGATCAACATAAAGCGAGATATCTTGAATTGCAGCAGGCATGGTGTTGACAGGAATTGCCTGCACGGCTTTAGTAAAAGGAATTCCATCAACGATGAGAGCAAAAGCGACAGTTCTTTCAGGAAGTCCTAAAGCGGTTGTGATGCGTGGATGAACTTCGCCGGCATGAGCAACTGGCTGCCCGTTTACTCTGAACTCTGCACAACGTCCCGGATGCCACGGCGCAAGTTCTACATTGTGAACGGTAAATTGATTGCCTGTTTCAGAAATCAACTCTGCAGTTAAATCAACTGCATCGCTCCATTCAACAGACCTACCCTTGCCCCACCAGCCAGAACTCGAAATCTCGCCAGCAATAACCCCACCGATATGCAGCGCTTGCTTTGGAACGCTCTCATAGATTTTCTTGACCTGCGCTGCGGTAGGACGTTTAGCCGTACTGATGACCCCGGCACTTGCAAGTTTCTCTGTATTTCTAAAGATAGCGCCAGTTTCAAAAAGCGCTACAGATTTTTCGCCGCGCGATAAATTGCGCGCCGCAGCAGCAAGAAGACCAGGAGTTAGGTGGGTACGCAAGTAAGGGAACTCATCAGACATTGGGTTTGCAATTTTAAAAGTCTTTGCTCGATCACCAGTAAATCCAAAGAGCTCCATCTGCGAACTACTGACAAATGGATAATTGTGTACTTCAACAAGCCCTCGATTTGCCAACTTCAGGGCCAGCGCACGTTTACGTAGCTGTAATTGAGTAAGTCCACTTCTTCCATTTTTTGAGAGTTTGACTGAGGGCAGAATTGATGGAATCCGGTCGTATCCAAAGTAACGTGCTACCTCTTCGGCTAAATCAGGGAGATCATGGAGATCTGGACGCCAAGAAGGCAGAAGCACGTTCCATTTCTTGCCACTCTTTTTCACAGCACATCCAATGCTGGTGAGAGCCTTCTGAAGTTCTTTATCTGAATAAGTTGTGCCAATCAGATTTGAAACTTCTTGTGCAGATATCGAAGTGCTGCGCTTTGCAATTGGTGAGACCTTTGATGAAGTACCAACATAAATGGCACCCGCGAGTTCCATGAGCAGATGTGCGGCACGGGCTGAAGCAACTTCAGCTAATGCAGGATCTACCCCTCGTTCAAAACGACGTGAAGCTTCGGAGCTGAGAATGTGGCGACGAGAATTTTGCGCAATAGCTACGGAATCAAAATGTGCAGCTTCAAGGGCAATAGATACTGTGAATTCTGTGACTTCTGATTCAAGTCCACCCATAGTTCCAGCCAGCGCAAGTGGTTTTTTATCATCAGCTATCAGCAGATCCTCTTTATTTAATTTACGCTTCTGATTGTCTAGAGTGACGATTTCTTTGAATTTTCCTGCACGTTGCACTCTTAAAGTTCCAGAGATCTTTGCTGCATCAAAGGCATGAAGTGGTTGACCCAATTCCAACATCACATAATTTGTAATATCGACTGCGATTGATATTGGTCGCATCCCAGCTTGAACTAGTCGACGAACCATCCAGGAAGGTGTCGGACTTAAAGGGTTAACGTCAGTGAGCGAACGGAGATAGATTCGAGATGCTCCAGATTTATCACTTAAAAGTACCGGCGTGATCTTTCCGCGTTTCTTTTTACGTTCTAAAGTGGAGATAAGTGCCTTCGAATTAATATCTTTGAATGGTGCTCCTAGCGCCATGGCTAATTCGCGCGCGGCTCCCCTAACGCTCATTGCATAACCGCGATCTGGATTGACCGCAATATCAATAATTGGATCATTCGCCCCAAGTACATCAAGTGCGGCAGCCCCAACCTTGAGGCTCTTCTCTTGCAAAACAATGATGCCGTTGTGATCCTCGCCAAGTCCGAGTTCGCGCGCTGAACAGATCATTCCGTTACTCGTCTTGCCATAAGTTTCGCGCGCTGAGATTGCAAAGTTTCCAGGCAATATTGCGCCCGGAAGTGCTACCACAACATAATCTCCTTCTGAGAAATTAGTTGCTCCGCAAATTACATATCTAGTGCTCTTCTCGCCGCAATCTAAACCTACGTAGCGAATCGGTTTCTTGTGTCCAACTAGTTCTTCAATCGAGAGAACTTTGCCAACAACCAATGGCCCTTTGATGGAATCAGCTGGATTTTCAACGCCTTCTACTTCGAAACCAACTTTGACAAATGCCGCAACAATTTTTTCAACAGTGATGTTCTTGGGAAAAGTCACGAATTCAGCGAGCCACGATAAAGGGAGTTTCATCGCGCACCTGTGCCGAATTGACGTGAAAAACGGACATCACCCTCAACGATGTCGTGCATATCGTTAATGCCATGTTTCACCATTAACGTGCGCTCAAGTCCCATTCCAAATGCAAAACCTGTGTAAATGTCCGTATCAATTCCACAAGCTTCCAAAACCTTGCGGTTCACCATTCCACAACCGCCCCATTCAATCCATCGACCGTTGTAGAAAAAATCTACTTCCGCACTTGGTTCGGTGAAAGGGAAAAATGAGGGGCGTATCCGCGTCGTCACTCCAGGTCCGAACATTTTTGCCGCAAAGTGATCAAGGGTCCCTTTGAGGTGAGCCATGGTGATTCCTTTATCAATCACGAGACCCTCAACTTGATTAAAAACTGGAGTATGCGTCGCATCGAGTTCATCGGCGCGATATGTGCGCCCAGGACAAATAACATAAATCGGCGGTTCATTTTCAAGCATGGTGCGAATCTGAACCGGTGACGTGTGGGTTCGCATAACAAGTCCTGATGAAAGTGGCTCGATAAAGAATGTGTCTTGCATGGTGCGAGCAGGATGATCAGCTGGAATGTTAAGTGCATCAAAATTTAGCCATGAGGATTCAAGTTCTGGACCTTCTTGAACTGTGTACCCCATTCCAACAAAGAGATCAGAGATTTCATTACTGAGAATGGTGAGTGGATGTAGCGCTCCACGTAGATTGCGATTTGTAGGAAGCGTGACATCAACCTTTTCGTTAATGAGGACTGTGCTATCACGCTCGTGTGTTAAAACTTTTTCTCTATCGTCAAAAGCTTGGTTTATGTTGGCGCGGGCTGTTCCAATAACTTTGCCCATTGCGGCACGCTCTTCGACAGGAAGTTGACCCAGCCCTTGATTAGCACGTGCAATCGGTGAGCGATCGCCAACGTGACTGATCTTAACTTCTCGGAGATCATCAAGTGAAGTCGCTGCCGAGATAGCGGAGAGAGCCTCAGCCTTGATTTTCTCGATTTCTGCGTGATCTAACAACACTGCGAAATTCTACTAATTGACGCCCTGATTCGCCGTTATTTTCGAGCTGCCGATACGGCGTACATAACGACTGAGGCTGCTGTGGCCAAATTAAGGCTCTCTGCCTTGCCATTTATGGGGATAGCGACACGCTTTGCTTGTAATTGGTTTGGAATTCCACGAGCTTCATTTCCAAAAATCCAAATAGCGCTTGAAGAACTGGATTCTTGCGCTGCAGCGAGAAGATCTAAGTTTGCATCTGCATCAGTGGCATAGAGCTCAAAACTATTGTTCCTTGCAGAATCCAACAACGCTTCAATTGTTACATCTTCAAAAATTGGTATGTGCCAATGTGATCCAGCGCTCGATCGAACTACCTTCGGACTGTAGACATCAACGCTCTTGTCGGAAAAGAGAACCCCGTCAAATCCAAAGGCATCTGCTGCGCGAATCACAGTTCCAGCGTTTCCTGGATCCTGAATCTCCCAAAAATATGCCAACTTAATTCCGTTTTTCTTCACTGCAAAGAATTCATCGAGGGAATTATTTGGAATCTTTGCAATTGCAAGTAAACCTTGAGGGGTTACGGTGTCAGTCATGGCTTTCATCACTTCAGGAGATACTTCTTGTATGTCAATTTGTACATCAACGCTTGATACCGGGCCCAATTTTTCAAGCCCATCGGCGGTGGCATATAAAGTCTTGATTTGAAGTGGAGCGTTATCGATGAGTTCACGGATATTCTGCAAACTCTCAACAACATATGCATGGGATTCGCGACGCGCCTTAACGCCTCTAGAACCTAAAAGAGCCTTCACTGCCTCGACATGAGGCGAATGAAGGCTCGTAATCATCGCTTACGGCGAATGACTTTAGGAAACTTTTACGTTCTTACGTGCTACTTCGACCAAAGCTGCGAATGCAACTGGATCGTTTGTAGCAAGATCCGAGAGAACTCGGCGATCCACTTCAACGCCAGCTGCCTTCAGGCCTTGAATGAAACGGTTATAAGTCATTCCATTAGCGCGAGTTGCAGCATTGATACGTGTAATCCAAAGTTGGCGGAAGTCGCCTTTCTTATCCTTGCGATCATTAAACGCGTAGACAAGTGAGTGTGTTACTTGTTCTTTTGCCTTTGTAAAGAGACGAGAACGCTGACCGCGGTATCCGCTGGCGCGCTCAAGGGTTGTGCGACGCTTCTTTGCCGCATGAACACCACGTTTTACTCTTGCCATGTTTTATCTCCTTACTTCATTCCAAGAAGACGCTTGGCCGAAAATGTATTGCGGTCATTAGCAGTCTGGTCTTTGGATAGGCGACGTGTGAGACGTGAAGATTTGCGCTCAAGGAGGTGGCGCTTGCCAGCGCGCTCGTGCACGATCTTTCCGCTTCCGGTGACGCGGAATGTCTTCTTTGCGCCACTATGTGTCTTCATCTTTGGCATTGCTTTCCTCCTGTAGTTCTAGCTCTTAATTCTCACTCTTAGATTTAGCAGCGCGGGCGCGCTTTGCTTCTGCGAGCGCTTCGCTCTTCTTCTTCACTGGACCAAGCACCATTGTCATGCTGCGGCCTTCGCGCTTCGGAGCGAATTCAACAAATCCAGTCGCGGCAACATCTTCTGCAAGACGTTGTAACAATCTGAACCCCATTTCTGGTCTGGTCTGTTCACGACCTTTAAATTGAACAGTTACCTTCACTTTGTCACCACCGAGCAAGAACTTTTCAATATGGTTCTTCTTCGTTTCGTAATCATGATTCTCAATCTTGAGACCCATTCGAATTTCCTTGACCACAATGTGAGTCTGGTTCTGACGGGCTTCGCGCGCTTTCTGGGCAATTTCGTACTTGTATTTTCCGAAGTCCATGATTTTGCAGACTGGTGGATTTGCTTCGGGAGCAATCTCGACAAGATCGAGACCATATTCCTCGGCCATACGAAGCGCTTCATCAATCGCTACGACACCGACTTGCTCGCCAGAAGCACCAATCAAACGAATTTCAGGAACGCGAATTCGATCATTGATACGTGGTTCTGCTGTGCTGATAACTCTTCCCTTCAGATCTGCATGATGGGAGTGCGCCGCACGAAAGAATCGACTTCATCAGAAGTCTTACTATCTTGACCAGCTCACTTAAAAGTGAGGTAGGTGGGAGCGGCTAGCTCCACTTCATGTTGGTCGTTTGACCAAGGCGCTCATAGTACCTCTCGCATGAAAAGCTACAAAATCGGGCTCAAAGTGCGCTGTGATGCTACGAGACCTAGGCTCGTGCCATGGCACAGAATCGCTTTTGGAACCGTCCAAAAGATAACGACGAAAAATTCCAAAGCATCACTGAAGCTGGCTCTGCGCTCTCTGATGATCTACCTGGTCGACAGAAAAAATACTTCATCTCGATGATGATCAGAACTGCCTGCTTTCTTCTCGCGGTATTCACTCCGAGTCCTTATCGCTGGTTCTTTCTAGTTGGCGCCGTGACTCTGCCCTACATCTCTGTAATCGTCGCAAATGGTGGACGCGAAACAATTCGTGGCCAGGCAAAACTTCTTCGCAGTCGTCAGAGAGAGATCGAATAACCCTTAATAGGAATATCGTGAGGTTCATACATCTAGGCTTAGATCCATGCGTCGGTTCCTTGCAGTAACAGCGCTAGCGCTAGCGCTTATCTTCGGTTGCTTCCAAGGTGCGCTCTGGCAATATGATCGTTACCAAGTTCGCCACTCCAATAACGAGCTCATTCGAAATAATGTTGAGAAAACCGAAATTTCAGAGAGTTCATTATCGACTAGCAAAGAGTCTGAAATCGCATGGCGCAAAATTAAATTGATCGGCGTTTTTGATCCAAGTAAAGAATTCCTCATTCGCAACCGCTATCACGAAGGTAAGTACGGCTTCGGAGTCGTGACATTGTTCCGCAGCGAAACCGGAAAGAATTATTGGGTCGATAGAGGTTGGGTAATAGCCGGTAAAGATGCTCAAACTCCTCCAATAGTCCAAAAGATTACAGATGAAAAAGTGCAGATTTTGGCGCATGTAAGGATTCAAGATATTGAATCGCAAGTCCAAGGTAGCGTTTTCGCCATTCCTGGAACAAACTCAACACCGAAGTTAAGTAAATGGAGCGCCGATCAATCTGTCACAACTGAACCGATTTATTTTGATTTAATTTCAAGTTCGAACGAGGCGTTCACCCCGAATGTTCCTACTCCGCTTCCTGAATTAAGCGATGGCCCGCACCTGGCCTATTCATTCCAATGGGTGCTCTTTATCTTCTTGGTCGCATTCGCTTGGTTCTTGGTGATTCGGGAAGATCGAAAGGGTCAGAACGTAAAACTCTGACGTTGATACAAATCAGCGTAGATTCCATTAAGCGCCAACAGCTCGTCATGGCGACCGCGTTCCTTAACTAGACCATCATCTAAAACCAATATCTGATCTGCAGCTCGAATGGTTGAGAGACGATGAGCAATCACAATGCTGGTGCGATCTTTAAGCGCCGTTGCAAGAGCTTGCTGAACTAGCGCTTCATTCTCTGAATCAAGGTGCGCAGTAGCCTCATCAAGTACGACGATGCGCGGTGCTTTCAATAGAAGCCGCGCAATTGCAAGGCGCTGCTTCTCGCCACCGGATAAACGATGTCCTCGTTCTCCCACAACAGTGTCAAAGCCGTTGGGCAATGAACTGATCAAATCCCAAATTTGTGCTGCGCGGCATGCGCTCTCCATCTCAGATTCAGTTGCATCTGCTTTGGCATATCGAAGATTCGTAGCAATTGAATCGTGGAACATATGGGCATCTTGCGTAACAATTCCGATCGCATCGCGTAAAGACTGAAGTTGAAGATCGCGAATATCGTCGCCATTGATTGAGATTGCCCCATTCGTAACGTCATACAACCTCGGCAAGAGCGCGCTAATTGTTGTTTTTCCAGCGCCTGATGAGCCAACAAGCGCAGTTAAGGTACCGGCCGGAACTTCGAAAGATATTCCTTTGAGAATTTCGCCGCTCTGGATTGTTTCTGGCTTTGCAACCGATTCCAGTGAAGCGAGCGATATTTCTTCTGCTCTCGGATAAGAGAACTTAACATTGGAAAAAGCAATATTGAGCGGGCCAGCTGAAAGAGGCTTTGCTGCTTCTTTATCGCGCACCATGGGAGTGAGATCGAGAACTTCGAAAACTCGCTCAAAGGAAACTAGAGCGGTCATTACATCCACTCGCACATTCGAGAGAGCAGTCAAAGGCCCATATAGGCGGGCCAATAACGCGGTGATAGCCAACAAGGTACCCAGGGTGATCTCTTTATTGATTGTGAGATGCCCGCCGACTCCATATGCAAACGCTGTCGCAACCGCCGCAATTGACGTAAGCGCAATGAAGAAAATGCGATTGAGAAGTGCGATAGATATTCCAATATCGGCAACTTTTCGTGCGCGCGTGGAGAAATATGAATTTTCAACTTTTGGATCTCCATAAAGCGATACCAGGAGCGCGCCCGATACGTTAAATCGTTCAGTCATCGTCGCTGACATTTCGGCATTGAGATTAAAGGAATCACGAGTTAAACGCTGAAGCTTGCGGCCCACCCATTTAGTTGGCAAAAGAAATGCCGGAACAAGAAGTAGGGAGACAATCGTGATTTGCCAGGAGAGAATCAGCATAGTTCCGATTACTAAGACCAAGCTCAATAAATTGCTGATGACACCTGATAGCGTTGTTGTGAAGGCTTGTTGGGCTCCAATGACATCAGAATTAATTCGAGAGATAAGTGCACCAGTCTGGGTGCGAGTAAAGAATGCAATGGATTGGCGTTGGATATGTTGAAAGACCTGGGTACGCAGATCAAAAATTAAGCCTTCGCCAATTCTTGCTGAGAACCAGCGACCAATCATGTTCACTAGGGCATCGCCCACCGCAATGAGTCCCACGAGTAAAGCTAAACGGGTCACCAGTGAAGAGTTACCAGGGATTACTCCTTCATCGACCAAGCGGCGCAGAAGTAGAGGCGTTGAGACGACCAGCATCGCATCGATGATGACAGTGACGAGGAAAAAGATAAGTGAGCGTTTATACGGAAGGGCATATCGCGCAATTCGCTTTACAGTTCCAGGTTTAAGTTTTTGATCTTTAACTGATTGATCTTGAGTGAGCGTCCGAAAGGACATCCACATCGCGTGTTGGGACATGGATTTACCTTAATACCTAAAAAGTACTTGCGTTAAAGGATGAATAAATCAGACGGTAAATCCGATGGCGCGGAGTTGCTCGCGACCATCATCAGTGATTTTGTCAGGACCCCACGGCGGCATCCATACCCAATTTATCTTCACATCTGAAACGAGATCTTGAAGCACAGAACGAGTTTGATCTTCAATCACATCTTGCAGAGGACAAGCAGCTGACGTGAGGGTCATATCAAGAACTGCGACATTTGAGTTGTCGATCGAGATATCGTAAATCAAACCTAAATCAACCACATTGATACCAAGTTCGGGATCAATCACATCTTTCATTGCTTCAGTTACATCGTCGAGAGTAGTAGCCATGTGACTTATCCTTTCGTTATTACCTGATATTACTTCGTCATCGATTGGGAGATTGCATCTTTGGTAGCCATCCATCCCAGTAGAGCGCATTTTACTCGAGCCGGGAACTTTGAAACACCGGAAAATGCCACACCATCTCCCAGTACCTCTTCATTTCCAGTATCAGCGCCCTTGCTTTGAATCATGGCCTGGAATGCATCGATGATTGAAAGGGTTTCATCAATCGATTTGCCTCGAACCAGATCGGAGACGACCGAGGTACTTGCTTGGGATATCGAACAGCCAATTCCATCCCAGGAAATATCTTGAACAGTTTTGCCATCAGTATGGAGATTTAAAGTAATTTCATCGCCACATGAAGTATTAATGTGCTGAACCTGGATTGTTGGATTTGCTTTAAGTGATTTGTGAAGCGGACGTTTGTAATGCTCCAAAATTACTTCTTGGTAGAGCGAATCTAGTTCCATTAGCGTTCCGCAAAGTATTTTCTAGCGCGTTCTACGCCATCAACGAGGGCAGTAACATCATCGAAATCATTGTAGAGATAGAAGGAGGCGCGCGTTGTGGCTACGGTCTTGAAACGTCTCATAAGCGGCCACGCACAATGATGGCCAGTGCGAACCGCGATTCCATATTGATCAAGCGCTTGGCCGAGATCATGCGGATGAATTCCTTCAACTGCAAATGAAACTACTCCCCCGCGCATTTCCATATCTTTGGGGCCAATAACCGAGAGACCTTTAATCGACTGTAAACCTTCTAGCGCTTTCTGGGTGAGAGCAACTTCGTGTCCATGAATAGCATCCAGCCCCACTCGGTTCAAATAATCAACTGCTGCGCCTAGTCCCACAGCCTGAGCCATATTGGGAACGCCAGCTTCAAATCTCTTCGGTGCGTCGAGATATGTAGCAGATTCCATCGTGACCGTCTCAATCATCGATCCACCAGTAAGAAATGGTGGCATTTCATCAAGAAGTTCTTTCTTTCCCCAGAGAATTCCGACACCTGTTGGTCCAAGCATTTTATGTCCTGAGAAGGCAAGGAAATCAACGTTAAGCGCTTTCACATCCACTCTGTAATGTGGAACAGATTGACAGGCATCGAGTACGAATAGAGCCCCCACTTCATGAGTTCTCTTTATTACATCGTCCAAAGGATTAATCGTTCCAAGTACATTTGATTGATGAGTTAATGCAACAACCTTTGTCCGTGCATCAATTAACTCGTCTAAATTTGAAAAATCAAGTCGACCTTCGTCAGTAACTTTAAACCAGACGAGTTCGGCGCCAGTGCGGCGAGCGAGTTCCTGCCATGGAATGAGATTTGCGTGGTGTTCCATCTCTGAAACCACGATACGATCGCCAGGCTTAATATGAAAACGTGAATCGGGAGCCGCATTTCCTAGGGAATAAGCAATTGCATTAATGCTCTCTGTTGCGGACTTTGTAAAAATTACTTCATCAGTCTCCGCCCCTATGAACTTTGCAACCTTTTCTCGAGCACCTTCATAGAGTTCTGTCGCTTCTTCCGCTAATTGGTGAGCGCCACGATGAACAGCAGCATTGTGATTAATGTAGAAATCACGTTCAGCATCCAGAACCAGATTTGGCTTCTGTGAGGTCGCACCGCTATCCAAGTAGATAAGACGATTATTGCCGCGAATCTGGCGCTTCAGAATTGGGAAGTCAGCTTTAATTGCGGCAATATCCAAGGAAGTCACGTAGATAGGCAATTACGCTTTCACGTACTGCGCATATCCCTTCTCTTCTAAACGATCTGCTAATTCTGGGCCGCCTTCTTCGACAATCTTTCCTCCGGCAAAGACATGAACGAAATCAGGTTTGATGTAGCGAAGAATGCGTGTGTAGTGAGTAATGAGCATGATTCCCAAATTCTGCTCAGCCTTAACTCGATTTACGCCTTCCGACACAATACGAAGCGCATCAACATCGAGACCTGAATCTGTTTCATCAAGGATTGCAATTTTCGGCTTAAGGAGTTCCATCTGAAGAATTTCATGGCGCTTCTTCTCTCCTCCGGAGAAACCTTCATTAACGCTCCGCTCTGAGAACGCTGGATCCATTGCAAGTTTAGACATCGCTTCTTTTACTTCCCCAACCCATGTGCGGACCTTGGGGGCTTCACCACGTAGCGCGGTTGCAGCAGTACGCAAGAAATTAGCTACCGAAACTCCAGGAACTTCTACTGGATATTGCATCGCAAGGAAAAGTCCAGCCTTGGCGCGTTCATCAACGCTCATCTCAAGAACATCTGCGCCATCTAGAGTTACAGATCCTCCGGTGATGGTGTATTTCGGATGTCCTGCGATGGAATATGCAAGAGTGGATTTTCCAGAACCATTTGGACCCATGATTGCGTGTACTTCTCCAGAATTGATGGTCAAATCAACGCCGCGAAGAATTTCTGTCATGCCGCCTTCGGTTTCAACTCCGACTTGCAGATCTTTAATGACTAGTTGTGACATTCTCTTTTTCTCCTTGACGTCTTATTTCTGGGAAATCGTGACAGTATCTCCATCACGACGTACTTCAAAGGTTTCGAGAGCTTCGACAGCCGGTGGCGTCATTGCTTCTCCGGTACGCAAATCAAATTCCGCCCCGTGGAGCCAGCATTCGATTTTGTAATTACTGATATCACCTTCTGAGAGCGATGCTTCTGAGTGTGTGCAGATATCAGCGACTGCAAAAACTTCCTCGCCGATTCGCGCGACGCAAACATCTTTATCTCCAAGAGAAATTTTCTGAGGCTTGCCTTCGACCAGGTTTGAAAACTGAATCTGAGTTGATGACATTTACGCACCCACCTTTGCTAGCTGGGCATCAATGCGTGTCATGAGGCGCTCTTCGATTGCCTCATTACCGATCTTGTTAATGATCTCGGTAAAGAAACCGCGGATCACAAGGCGACGAGCATCTGCCATAGGAATGCCTCGCGACATTAAATAGAAGAGTTGCTCGTCATCAAAGCGGCCAGTGGTGCTGGCATGGCCGGCGCCCACAATTTCGCCAGTTTCGATCTCCAAGTTCGGAACTGAATCAGCACGTGCTCCATCAGTAAGCAAGAGATTCTTATTGAGTTCGTAAGTATCGGTTCCTTCAGCGTTTTTGCGAATAAAAACATCGCCGATCCATACGGTGCGAGCTTGATCGCCAGCAAGAACGCCTTTGTAAGTTACGCGAGATTTAGCATTTGGAATTCCATGTTCGACATGGACGCGATGCTCGAGATGTTGTCCATCGGTTGCAAAATAAAGTCCAAGTAACTCTGCGCTTCCTCCCTGGTCTGAATACTCCACGGTTGGAAGTAAGCGAACAAGTGAACCGCCTACTGTGACAGTGATGGAATTAAATGTTGCATCTCGGCCAA
>JACCDY010328179.1_pt1 | contig 17785 bp, 7 predicted proteins | sample 7446391 | NCBI WGS metagenome assembly JACCDY01 (sample SAMN15323451, study PRJNA562643) | freshwater metagenome | isolation source: river surface water | place: USA:Blue River Watershed | collected 2017-08-18
AGAATCACCTAATACGCCATCGGATGCAACTATTGACAAAGTTGCACAATATCTAGCCGATGGAAAAATAGTAGGGTGGTTTCAAGGGCAGGGAGAAATTGGGCCGCGAGCATTAGGTAACAGATCCATATTAATGCGTCCAGATATTCCCAACGGAAAAGATATCATTAATTCTCGAATTAAATTTAGAGAAGAATATCGTCCGTTTGGATGCAGTGTATTAGAAGAACACGCATCTAAGTATTTTGACTGTGATTTCCCCAGTCCTTATATGTTATATAGTGTGCCGGTTAAAGATCGGTCGTTGTTAGCGTCTATTACCCACATAGATGGAACTAGTCGTATACAAACAGTAAACAACGGTCATCCTTCATTTTATAAATTATTATCAAACTTTTATAGTAAAACTGGTATGCCTATTGTATTAAACACATCTTTGAATGTCAATAAAAAACCCATTGCTTCTAATAAAGAACATGCAATGGGTTTGTTTGAAACTACAGACTTAGACGTACTGTGTATCGGAAATAAAATTTTTACTCGATAGAGTCGGGCGATACATACGGAAATGTAGTTTCTGGTAAACTAATTTTAGGATTGTGCATTAATGTATGATCAGGAAATGCACCCTTTAGTGTACCTATCGCTGTTCCCCTCCATGGCAATGATGCGTCATATTTAGGAAATTGATCTTTGATCGCCGCTACTTCGCTGTACATTGGTTCAATTTTAGGAATCACTCCTTTATCCATTGCATGCCATAATGCATCCAACTGTGATTCTATTGTGGGGTATGCCTGTTTACGCAACATTTGATACTTGACATTCTCGTCCCATTCATTTTGTATTTTAGTCAAATATGCTTCGACTACTTCTTTACTTGGCGGCACCCATTCTGAATCCTCTGGATGTTGCCATACCACATGCTCATAGTCGTATTCTCCCGTTTCGGGATTTTGGTCGCTTCTAAAACAAGCACCTGGGCACAGCAGAGCAAGTGCTTCTATTAGCTCTGGTCTTGTGTTAAATTTAAATCCTGGCATTCTTGATTCTCCGTTGTCTGTTATTTATTGTCTAATTTCTGTGATACGTCCAAAAGAAGTACCGTTTTCGTGATTGTTTTGACCACCGGACCCGGTAGTACGATTAAATAAAAATGTTCTTGTACCACCGTCAGTTGATGCAAATGATGGCTCATAAAAAAGACTTGCAGTAGTTCCTGGGAAGTCGTAGTATAAAATTTTAACCTGTTTAGGTGTTGAGCTGTTATCTGGATCGTACCATGCGGCATTGATAAAACTGTGATTATTCTGCCCAGTATCTCGATTAAATCCGGCCCATGTTCCAGTAATTATGCCGCCGTTTCTGCACACTCTAACGCCTGCATCGTGATTATTAGGTTCTCCTGCAAGAAACCATTCAATAATAATTAGGCTATTTGAATATTGTGGAGTGATATCTAGTCGTAACGAAGTAGCAATGGTTCCTGGATAATTAGTTGGCATACTAATTCCTGGTCTAGCATCAAATCGAATTACTCGTGTTTGTATAACTGCACCAGTATAATTCATATTGGCACGACCAATAGCATCATCTGCTATCGAAGCATTTGTTATTCCTAATGCAGAAAGACTGGCGTTAGGCAGACTAGTTAAAGATGCTCCCGATCCGCTAAGAGTAGTAGCATTTATACTTCCATTAACTGTTGTTCCTTGTAACTGAGCCATCGTTTATCCTTATTGTCTAATCTCTGTGATACGTCCAAAACTACAACCATTTTCGTGATTGTTTTGTCCTCGACTGCCTACAGTACTGTTGATCCAAAATGTTCGCGTACCGCCATCGTTACTGCCATATACTGGTTCATAAAATCTTGGGCTAGTATTTCCGGGAACGTCATAATAAGTTAGCAATGAGCAAGTTGGTGTAGATCCAGTGTCCTGATCATAAAATGTGTCGCCTAACAAATACGAGTGACTGTTTTGTCCGACGTTTGTATTCCATTGAGGATATGAACCACCAAGTCCGCTTGATAAGTTGCCACCGTTGGTTGATACAAACCATCCAGAATCGTGGTTATTTGCTTCGCCATGAATCCACCACTCGCAGACAATCAAACTGTTAGAGTACAATGGTGTAATGTTTAATCGTAACTCCTGTATGCGAGTTCCGCCGGTAGTGCCGTTAGTTGGACCGCTATAACTAGGACGAGCGTCGTAGCGTATTACTTGGGTCTGTAGTACTGCACCGGCAAAGTTTAATTTAGTATTGGTAATCGCATTGGCATTAAGTTGCGCATTAGTCAACGTATTGCCGTTCAAATTAGATGAAGTTAAATTAGTTACGCCGGCGCCGTTGCCGCTAAATGTAGTAGCAGATAGAGTTCCTGATACTGATGATCCTTGTAATGATGCCATTTGTTCGTTATTCCTTTATTGTCTAATCTCAGTAATACGACCCCAACTTACACCATTTTCGTGATTGTTTTGTCCACCGCTGCCAATTGGTCGATTTTGAAAGTAAGTTCTTGTGTTGCCGTCAGTGCTGGCCGTAGATGGATCATAAAATACTGTAGAAGTTGTTCCTGGAAAATCATAATATAAAAAACTTGGGCTTTGTGGTGTTGAGTTATCGTCAGCGTCGTACCATTCGCTATTAATAAAACTATGATTATTCTGTCCAGTATCTCGATTAAATCCAGCAAACGTTCCTGTAACCACAGTGCCATTTCGTGCTACTCTAAAACCAGCATCGTGGCTGCCGCACTCCCCATGCAATCTCCACTCGCAGATAATAAGACTATTTGAGTATTGTGGTGTTATAGTTAATCTCATGGTTGTCACAAGATTTCCGTTAGTACTAGTAGGAGTGCTCCAACCTGGTCTTGGGTCGTAACGGATCAAAATTGTCTGTAATACTGCACCGGCATAACCCATCTTTGTACGGCCAATGGTGTTATTGGCAATTTTATCATTGGTAACTGCGCCGTTTTGAAATGCAGTTCCTGGAATACTAGTTAAACTAGTTCCACTACCTGTAATGGTTCCTGTAACTGATAATGTTCCGTTTACTGATGTCGCTTGCAGTGTTGCCATGTTTAATTAATACCTTTTAACTCGTTAATTTCTTGTTTTAGTGACTTGATCGATTCAATTAAGTAAGCACCCAACTTAGTATATTTAATACCATGAGGCTTGCCTTCTGAATCTAAACTGACCAAATCGGGCGCAACTTTATAAACTTCTTCTGCAATTAATCCTGCTTCGTGTTCATGATTATCTTTACGATCATATGTTACACCCAATAATTGTAACACAACATCTAAACCGTTAGTAATAGGATTAACATTTTCTTTAAATGCAATACTTGATGTCTCAACCAGTGTAGTAGCAGTGATTTGACCGCCAACACCTAGTCCGCCAGTAATTGTTAGCGCACCAGAACCTGTTGTAGAACTTGCTGTGCTAGAACTGATGCTGTGTGTTCCTGTAGCAACAGTCAACGAGAACGTACTGTTAGCAGTTAGCGATGTGAAAGAACCCGAGCCACGTGCAGTAGCACCAATGTTCATGTTATTAATGTTACCTGTAGATCCTGCGGTAATAGTTACTGCGCCTGCTGGGTTTAATGTAACACTGCCTGAACCTGTTGGTGCAAGGTTAATTGTTTGATTATTAGCAGTGGCTCCAATATTTCCGTTCATTGTGGTTGTTTGACCAGCAGTGCCCAATGTTAGTGTTGATGATCCAGTAAGACTAATTGCACCGCCTGGGTTCATAGTCAATGTGCCTGCCGGACTAATAGTTACTGTACCAGTTCCAGTTGGGTTAATGTTGACGTTATTGTTTGCAGGACTTAGACCAATTGCTCCACCGGATATGTCTGCACCGCCTTGAACGGTTAGTGATGAACTAAATGTTCCGGAAGTTGCAAAGAACGGACCGCCCTGATTATGCACTACAACATAATTAGAACCGTTTGATTCGAGAATCGCTGTAGTATTTGTAGGTAATACATAGGTTGTTCCAGGTGTGCCTATTGCACCAATAATGTTGGCTGTGCTACTTAATGACACGCTACCGCTTGCACTATTATAGATTGTTATTTGTTTTCCTATTGCACCTGGAATGCTAGGTAAAGTTACAGTATATGTAGTTCCTGATAACAATACAAACAGATTATCTGTTAAATCTGGTAATGTAGTTACGCCGGTAACTGAATATACTGGACTTGTAGTTAAGTATCTTGCCATGGTTTATGCTACCTTATGTTATTGATGTTTCGATGCCATACACCATAGCATTAACCTGAGTTGCCGAACTGCAAATGCAAACAACGTTTTGTCCGGCCTGCGCAACTAATCCTGTTCTTTCAAAAGTTGATTTTGGCGGAATTGGTTGATCATACTCTATATATTCCGCAGTAGCAGGGCTAGTAGTCGTTGCTATTGCTAGTCGAACTGTTACTGCCGAAGTTCCTGTGTTACACAATGATACATTGAATACCGCATAGAATCCTGTCGGAACTGTGTATAGTGTAGTGTTTGTTAATAGGACGCTACCAACTTGAATTGGGGTCGCTAGTCTTCCTGTTGCCATGTTATAATTTCTCCATTTTTATCTTTGCATAAAGAATCCAAGTGCAACGGGAGACCCGTCAATGCCACCTGTAAAATTCATTCTACTAGTTATGTTAATACCCTCGCCTGTTGTAGTACTTATGCTGTTACCAGCAATGAATATCACACCGGATGTCAGTGTATTTACGTTCAGAGCACTTTGTCCACCACCAATTTGTGCTGTAATATATGCTCGAATTGCTCGTTGTGTTGGCACAACGTTATCGCTGTCCGCAGTAAAGAACGGATCTGTACTAAACTGCGTGATAATTGCACTGTCAATACCCAATTCAATTGAGCCTAACTGCAAACTATTCAAACCGCTCAAGTTAAATGCCGACGCATTCAATGTAGCAGTACCAGTTGCCTGCTGAACTCCAAACAAGTTACCAACGTTAAAGTTACCGTCTTGGTCAGTACTTGTAAAGAACACACGACCACCGTTAGTAAACAATGCTTGATTGTTTTGAATTGCGGTTGTAATATCCACATTTGGATAGTTTGTCTGTGTTTGATTTCCTGTACCGATGTACAAATAATCATGACCAGTTAAACGAACTTGTGAATATTTCAAACGTGTTGTAATCACATCACCGTGACGCGGCGCATTCAACGTTGTTAAAGAAGGATTAATTTGGAATGTTGCTTTATAGGTTCCTAAATTATCGCCGTCTTCGACAAAATTAGTTACTGCAACTAATTTATAGTATTCGCCTGGGATACTTGCAAATTCTACGTTGGCTCCCGCTGTTGGCGATTCTGACAGGCCGTATACATTAACAAATGTACTAACTTGATACAAATCTGAGTAACCGTCACCAATTGCTTCACTAGTTGCTGTTGTATTATCAGCACCTCTGTTAGGAAAGGACGGATTTCCAAGTACGCCGTCTCCTGATCTTACTCTAAATGCCGCAGTCTTAACTTTGTTAGGATCGGTTACTGTGAAGATTGGACCTGCTCGATAAGTCATTCCTGCGATTGTGGCTGTTGATAATACTACTGGGGTTGAACTATATTGTACTGCACTCACTTTAAATTGTGTGCTGGTAATTGTTGAACCTATCACATAGTATGTGATTTCTTCTTCTAAGCCACCGGCACTAGTTCCGTAAAATTCAATCGGTTGTCCGTCAACTAAATTAACGGTATTGTCAACAGTTATTAAGTTAGTTGTCACTGTAGTAGCACTTACAGTTCCGTATGGATATCCTGAACCAGGTTCAATCATACGAACTTCAATCACCACACCAGATGCGACTTTAACACGGCCCAGTGCTTGAGCACCAGTTCTTATGCTTGCACCAATAGTGCCTGAAGTATTCGATACTGCTACCCATAATGGTCTAAAATTGATATCACCAAATTCAACGGCCTGCCAGTTGCTTGAACTTGGCATTGCTCGAAGCGTCCATGTAATACCGTCCGGGCTAGTTGCCGCCACTGAGCCGCCACTAGCCACTGCAAAGAATAGACCCTGACCATATTTGATCTGTGTCCATGTTGCACTTGCAGGTAATTGACTTGCGCTTAATACCCACGATAAACCTTTGTCATAACTTACTGCAACATTTCTTGTACCAGTTGCAATAGCAACAAATCTACCATTACCGTAGGCTATGCTGTTCCATGTTGAGCTTGTTGGTAAATTGCCGCCCGCGGTCCACGATGTACCATTCGAAGAATATGCTGTTGCAACGTTACCTGTTGAAATAGCAACAAATGTCCCATGTCCGTAGGTTACATTAGAATATGTACCTGCACCCAGTGTTGGAATTGTTCTCGAAGTCCATAAACTGCCAGTAGCACTAGATGCCGCACTGGCTGTTCCGCCTACAATAACATAAACGCCGTTACCGTAGGCAATTGATGCAAAGTCACTGGCCGGCAATGCTGTTCCTGCTGTCCAGGCTGCGGCAGTTGCTATGCCGCCACGGGTAGTAAATGCGTTATTGGTACTGCCATTGGCAATAGCAACGTATCTAGCACCAGTATCTAATACTGTAATTGCTGGAACTACAGAATATCCTTCGCCTGAATAGTTAATTGCGTAACTACTTACACCGTAGTTGGTTGTTGTTGGGGTTACTACCGCAGTTGTTCCTATAAACAGAAGTGTCGCGGTGCCGTTGGCTACTGATCCTGTAGTGTGTACTGGACCTGTTGTAGTCAATGTTCCGCCAGTTGTGACTCGATACCAATTTTTACGATTAGGAGACACTGTGGTGTTAGTATGATAGATTATGTCATTGGTAGCAACAGTTCCGCCTGAGGTCCATAATGCTCCTACGTACGGATCATCAATAGTTACGCTGGGCGCACTAAAATAATTTTTACCCCAATCAACGGCAATAATATCGGTTACTCTATCGGTTGCAACCGAAACAGTTGGTGCTACATTATAACCAGATCCTGGCACAGTTACGGTAACTGTTGCTATTGCACCGTTTAATACAGTACAGGTAGCAACTGCACCTGAACCGCCGCTTACTGGAGTAAACACGATAACAGGTGGAGTAGTATATCCAGCGCCACCGTTGACAATAGTTACACTGGCAACTTGGTCTGCTGTAGGATTACCTAAAGTATTGGCTGTGCCTAATACTGCGGTTAATACAGCGCCTTGTCCACCAAATCCACCAACGATTACTGTAGCAACAGCACCTTCTCCGCCGCCATACACCACATCTGTCCATGTAGCAGTGGTAGGTAAGGCACCAGCATTTGCCCATGTTGTTCCGTTCGCGGAGAACGATGTGCTTGTGCTGCCGTTAGCGATTGCAACATATTTGCTATCACCGTAGGTAATATCTCTCCAAGTTGCTGTTGCGCTTAATGTTCTAGCGGTTGCTGTGTATCCTGGAGCAGAGTAATTAATTCTTGGCTCAATAATATATGTTGTTGTTAGATCTAGAGCTGGTCTAATAGTTGTACCTGGAACAACGTGATCCCATCCAGCGGCTAAAATTGGTAATGATACCGATCCTGTTGCGCTAATAGTTACTGCTGTTCCTGCGGCACCAGTTGTGCTAATTGAGAACTGTGTAGCAGTTAAGCCTGAAGTTCTTACATAATACAATGTATTTGCTGTAATCCCGTTTGCAGTGCTAGTAAAATAAATTGGCATGCCTGCATACAATGTCGCTGTACTTGGAACTGTAATCAAATTTGTTCCTGTTGTTGTTGCGGTTGCAGTAATTGATGTAAAACTATCTTTGTAGACAGTTGCAATCTTACTACCTGTTTGATATGTTAGGATATTAGCATACTGACCAACACCTGTACCAGCAGTAATTTGAATACGCATTCCAATGTATGCGGCACTCAATGCTTGATCAGTTGCGGCAATAGTAATCGATGTAGTGTCGCCACTCTGAGCCGCGTTGGCCGCAGTTACATAACTAGTGCCGCCGACTCCGTCGCCGTTGTCTAAATCAATAATTCTAGTTTCAAATACTGCGCCGTCTCTAAACTCATCTCCAATTGCAGTTGCATTAAATCCTGAACCGTTGATGGTATACGATACATTTGAATATGTTGATCCTGCGTTGCCGAATTCAAATCTTAATATTTCATTTACACCATCAGTTACAGTTTGAGTAATCTGTGCTTGAGCACCGCGGTTGTTTAGTTGAGCATACAATGGTGTTTCTTGACTGTCAACACCTTCGGCGATAACACCGTAGACACCGTAAGAACTGTTACCGTTAGTAGCACGAATACGTCCACCTAGTTCTGCTAGATAACCAGCATAAGAATAGTATGCGAAAACAGAAACTAATTCTGTTAATGAATCGCTACCAGTACACCATACACCAATACCATCACTTAGAATTGTTGTAAAGTCGTTCTTAACCATGGACTTGTTACCGCCGGCGTGTAGTGCAGAGTCAATCTTAGCACCAACACAACCATAACCAAACATAGTTACGTTCTGTGAATAGTGTGAACGTGTCTGTACCCATACTTTACTGTCGTTTGGACCAAAGCCAGGATTCAATGCTACGTATGCGCCCGCTGTTGGACGTTTAGTTCCGTAGTCGTTTTCATCAGATAGGTCGCCTTCTAGTCCTCTTAGAGTACAGTTGCGTAGACCAGTAGCATTACTTACTTGGAACATGTCCGATTTTTCTGAACCTTCGACAGCATTTTTGTAAAGTACAGCAGATCTTGCTGATTTGTAATTACCGGCCCAATTTAAATCATAGATAATTGCTTCGATAAACTCTCGCATATCTCGTTTGCATAGGTCTTCGTCAAATGAGTATGTAACTGTCATCGATCCTGAACCGTCTGCTACAGATTTTGGATCTCCGTTTAATTCTTCGCTGATAGTAAATGTTGTGCTGGTTGGCACAGTAAGTACCCAATATGTAACACCAGCAGTTACTCCGCCAAAGGTTGTTCCAGTAAACACCACAGGATCGCCTACAGATAAATTATGCGAACTGCTGGTTGTAAATTGACCTGTTGATAATGTTGAAGTTGTTACAGTTCCGCCAAATCTACTTTTAATCCATGCTGTGGCTTCGCTTTGTAGGAAATCACTGTTAATTCTTAAAATTTCTGCGGCGTTAATTATGCCTACATCGTTCATGTAAGACAGTGTACCATTTACGTCAGGAGTTTCACCAACGCCAAACTCGATAATGTTAATAATTGTTTTCATCAACTTTTTAACAAACGTCTCGGCAGTTGGATTATTATCAATAACGTCGGCTATTTCCTTTTTCAAATATCTAAATGCCTGTAATGTTGCTCGTTTTTGCTCACCAACAACTGCACTGGCCTGTGCCTGATAATAACTCATACCTGCTTTGACAGATCGGTAGTTACTTCCCATCATTAAATCATAACGAATCGCATCTACAATATAACCAACATCTCTAGAACAAGTTGCTGAATTATAATCTAAGTTTGGATAATTTGTATTGACATAATTAATTACATCGGCTTGAATAGATGCTTTGTTTGTTGATAATAAAGTATTTTGTCCGATAAGATTTGAACTAACCCAACTTGTACCCGGCATGTTAGTGATCTCAACAGCAATGCTTAACCCAGTACCGCTGGTAAACGAAGTAATTGTTGTTCCGCCGTAGGTAGCACCTAATGTAAATGTTGTTGTCAACGGTGTTGATAGTACATAGTATGTTGTACCTGCTACTAAACCATTCGCCGAGGTTTGAGCAATAACTTCGTCCCCAACATTTAAATTGTGTGTTCCGCTGGTAAATGTTGTACCACTGGTAATTGCAGTAATTGTTATACGAGGAACACCAGTAGTTAAACCGTTGTCAATGATATTTGTAATGACATCGACCAACGCACCAACTCGTGTTGAACTAGCGGCATCACCTGCGTAGCCAACTGGAGTACCTGTTGGGGTCACGGTAACTTGCAACGGTGTATAAGAACTTAATCCGCCGTTAGCAATATCTTGAACGATAGTTTTTAAGTTACCGTAGGCAGCCAATGTTGCTGTTTTGTCGCCTGCATCAATTTGTAATAGTCCTGTTAATCTAGAATAATATGCGATACCTGCTTGTTTACTAGCAAAGTTGCCGCCGTAGGTCAAATCATATCTTAATGCGTCAATGATATAACCAACATCTCTTGAACAAGCCTCTTGACTATATTGAATTGATGGGTAATTATTTGTAATGAACTGTATAGTTTCTGCCGCAATAAATTCACTATTTTCCCAAATTAATTTGGCTGCGGCAAAATCTTGTGCATCCACCCCTGTGTAGTCCGGCCATAAGAATCTTGGTACTACTCCGCCTTTAATAGTTCCTATAGTATCGTCGATAATAGAATTAATTTGATAAACTGCTCCACCGGTAGCCAGTCCTTTAATCTTATATTTTAAGAATTTTACCAAACCTAAACTTGCATCTTTTTGATTTGCAAGAACTATTGCTGTTGAGGTTAATGCACGATGATAACTTTCTCCTACAATAGTGGATGCAAAATTACTGTTGAACATAGTATCATAACCGATAGCATCGACCATATATCCAATGTCGCGAGAGCAAGTTGCTTCTACAAAACTTAAATCTTGAAAGAATTTTCTAACATATCCAAGTCCGTCTGATTGAATTTCGGATTTTCTTTCTTGTAATTCGTTAAATCCCGCAAGAAGACTTGCGTCGACCCAAGATGTTGCAGGACTAATAGCAGGGCCTGCAACTCCGTTATTGATCCAATCAATAACATCCTGTACACGATCCTGTGCAAATGTTCCTGATACTAACGGGCCGCCTGTGCCACTTAACGATTGTGATGTAACGTTACCCGATTGTGGTGTTACAGCCAAGCGTTGTGCAACAGTAGTAATAATTGATTTTAAATGTCCGTATGCGGCCACAGTGGCAACACGTTCACTACTGTCAATGGTTAAACTTAGCCCCGAATAGTAAGAGCTACCAGCAATTTCACTTTGTGTATTACCACCATAGGTAATATCGTAACGAATTGCATCTAAAATGTATCCTATATCTCGTTGACATTTTGCCTGTCCTGTGGCTCCTAATGCTGTCCACACTGCTGGATATGTATTTTGAATAAATCGACTTACATCCGCTGTGATAAAGGCATAGTTATTAAGTATTTGTGTTCTGGCATTATCATAACCATTGGTACTTCCAGAGGTATTTCCTATGGTTGCATAGGCAGTGTCAGTTCGTGATGTCCCCCACTTTGTTGGATTTGTAATTAACTCTGTTGGTACAGAAGTAAGTCCGTTATTAAGAACATCATATATAACATTGGCGCTTCTTACAACACGACTGGCTGCCACTGAACTACCTACAGATCCTGCATTTAAAGAAGTTATCTGTGGTACAGTGTTTCCTGAAGTAGGAGTAACAGTAAGATTTTGAATTAAATTAGTTGATACTGATTTAATTCTTGTAAGAGCTGAAATTGTTTTTTCTTTGTCGTTTTCTAACAAAGGTATTGCAGGTTGCGGACTAACCACGGTAGAACGTAGCTCGTCACCAGTTACTGCTGTATTTTTTGGTATAACAATTGGTAATACTTCGAAATATGTGCCGGTTTTTACGCTAATTGTTGTATTAGAATACACAGGTGTAGGAATCGCTGTGGCAGAGCCGGCCTCGATACCATCGGTTACAACTGTTAATAACTCAACAGCCGTGGCTGAAGCACCGTCTTCGCCAACTAATAATGGTGTAGCAATATAATCTGCCTGCTGATTCGAAGGAACACCGTTGGCTACTTGATAGTTTGAACTATCGGCGGTGTTGTCAATCACTGCTTCAACTAATGTTTTTAGATAATTGTAGGCAGCAATAGTCTGTGTTGCCTGAGTTCCGAAGTTTGCATTAATATATGCTGAACCTTCAGTAGTATAGTATGCTTTAGCGGCATCTGTAACTTCTTCGTTGCCGCCGTGGCCTAGGTCATAGATCAGTGCATCCACTAGATAACCAACGTCACGTTCGCATAAAGTTTGATCGTATGCTAGTGTACCAGTCATGTTGGCTGTTTGTGTAGTAAGAGTTCTTACTAGGCCGCCAAGTGTGTTAGATATTGTAAATGTTGTTAAACCAGTTACAGTTTTAACATAATATGTAGTGCCTGCGGTCACGCCACCAACAGTACTACTAAATTTAATTGGCATATTAGCAGATAAATTGGATGTATCTGTGCAGGTAAATTCATTTGTTGCCGCCGAGGCCGCACTGATATTAACTGTATAAGTGTAAATTACCCAATTGGTAATTTCTTTCATTATATACTGTTTGTTTCTTGTTAGATTAGCGATGGCATTTCTGTTTCTATAACCTTTTTCAATTTGTTCGCAGGCATAACGAACACTAGCCCAGGGCTTGTCAACAGTTAATCCCCATCCTGGATCAGTACTGTTAGTTCCGGTAGGAGCAACATATACAATATTATTAACTACACCATAATATGCCCATGCAGGATAGCCATTTTTTACACGCAACACTTGTCCATCTGCGCCCAATGGTAATCTTGTAGGACCATTTTCACCGTAATAGTATGTGTCGCCTGCGGTGGTTAATACAGAAGATTCGCTACCTGCTGAAAATAAATTCCAGTATGTGCCAGTTGTATCATTGTCGGGTCGTGTTGGAGTACTAGCGGTGTGTCCAGACACGCAGATATATGTGCTTGCTCCCCAGAATACCAAATCTCCTAATACATAAACTGTGCCGGTAGTCCAAGATACAGAATTACCAGTATGACTAACGCTGGTGATAGCACCTCCGCTATTACCTAATACTGTGATAAAAATATCGTTGGCTGGGCTTATGCCGCCAACATCGGAACCTAATACTTTTAATGTATTACCGTTAGCATAAGTTGTTCCGCCTTGTCCAGATGTAACTGTTACTGTATATCGTGTACCCGAACGTGTAATATCAAATTGTGCTCCTGAACCGCTTCCTGTTAGTGTTGTGCTAGATACTGCACTATAAGATTGTGATACATTGGTCCAACGCTGACCTTGGTTTAATCTAGACCAATAATCAAGATCTGGTGGTGCATTTCCAATATTATCAATTATTGCTACATAGGTATATCCGCCTAAACGAACTACGTCACCAACTTTATATGCCGTTGATATTATCCAGTCGCCTTGGAAACTAAATCCAGTCGTATATACTTCCCAATATGCTGTTGCTGTTGACGGATTTTGATTAGAATGATTTTGCAGTGCGACATAAGAATATCCACCGTAGGTTACAATATCACCAACTTGATAGATTGAAGAACTATTCCAAGAATCTTCAAATTCTAAACCTTCGACAAATGTTTCCCATTTGGTAATGTCGAATGTTGCACTAGATGTATGTTGTGTAACACAGATCCAAGTGTTTGCGCCGTACTTAACAATGTCGTTCACACGATAACGTACAGAACTACCACTCCAAACACCTAGGTAAATAAATCCTTGATTAAATACGTCCCATTTGAGTTGATCTACTTCTAAACCTGATGCAGAAGTAGATGCAGAAGTATGGTGTGTATTACATACATAAGTTATACCACCGTATGAAACTACGTCATTGTCGCGATATCGTGTAGAAGTAGTCCATGCTCCTCTCCAAGATAGAGATTCTGCCAGTATGTCCCACTTACCTTGGTCTGCTTCTAGACCCAATGTATCTGTTGCGGCAGAAGTATGTGCATCATTACAAACATAAACAATGCCGCCATATTTGACTTGATCGCTTATGTTGTAGTAGGTATTAGTATCCCAGTCCCCTCTCCACGATAAACCGCCTGCAACTAATTCCCAATAAGTGGGATTCGCTATTAAATCGGTTTCAAATAATGCCGATGACGTGTGATTTTTAACGCAGATATAACTGCTTCCACCGACTCTAACAACATCATCCACGACATACGTGGTTGCTGTGGTCCAGGAACCTTGCCAAACCAGTCTAATTCTACCTAATTTAAATTCTGCCATTTAATGCTCCATCCGTATATGTTATTTATCTTGCTTTATATTTCCGTTTAAATGCTTGAACGACTTCCTGGAATTCTTCCAGATTTTACAAACTGTAAGTACGCGGCTCCGTCGCCGTCCCAGCCGCCAAATTGTCCTTGTACTCTAATTACATTTGGCATGTTTACTACTGCACCTTCCTGTCCTTCAGGAATTGTACTGCTAATTTTATTAGCGCCGCCAACTAATACTGTACCAGCAATCAACTGTCCAGTAAATGTGTTGGATCCGCCCTGACTTAATCTATTAGATAGATAAGATTTAATTGCTCTCTGTGTAGGAACAATCTCGTTGCTGTTTGCAACAAACGATTGATCTGTGCTAAAGGACCTAATAACCACGCTAGAAGTGCCAACTGCAATACCGCCCAAGCTCAGTGTTTCTAATCCGCTTAGACCAAACTGACTTGCACTTAAGGTAACAATACCGGTAGCCTGTTCGACTGCAAACAAACCTCCTACTCTAAAGTTACCGTCTTGGTCGGTACTTGTGTAGAACACACGACCAAAGTTAACTTCAACTGCTTGATCTTGAGGACTTAATACTGTCTCTTCAGGCACGTCTGGATAATTTGTCTGTATAAAATTACCATAACCAATACTTAAGAAATCGTGTCCGGTTAAACGAGCCTGACTGTATTTTTGTCGAATAATAATTCCAACTTCGTGATTTGGACTTAGTGCCGTAGACATTTCTGGTGAAACTTGAATATTTGCCTGTATGTTTGGTGCTACAGTTCCAAATACTGCTTCAGCATTAGTCACTTTATAAATTGTACTGTTACCGGCAATAACTAAATTATCGCCTGGACCCGGTAGATTTGTTAAATTTTTAACAGTGATAGATAATCCTGTTTGGAAAATATCGGCATAACCGCTACCATTAATCAACACAACTGTTGACGTAGTATTATAATCCTGTCCGCGATTTACAAAACTTGGATTTGCCAATGTTCCATTACTAATTCTGTTCAATGTTGTTGCAGTTAATGTAGTATTGGGATCAAAGAATGAAACTGTTGGCGCTATAGTATATCCTGAACCTGGTTCCCATAAATTTATAGAAGTAATTCTTCCTGAAGAAACATTCGCTCTTCCTTTAGTTGTACATCCGGCCGATATAATACTGCCGATTGCCTGTCCTGATCCTGTGACGAATCTGCCTTCTCCGGTACTGTTATAACCAAATTCAACAGCAGAATATCCGTAGTTACCAACAGATATTTCTTCCCATTGATGTCCGTCATCGGTCGTCCAGGCTGTGCCCGAAGTAGCGTCTAAGGCAATAAACACACCTTGTCCATAAGATAGTTTTGCCGCTGGTCCAATATCTATCTTGGCTTGATACCAAGTTATACCGTCTCTGCTGTAGACATTTTTTGCTGTCTCATTGGCTACTGCTACAAATAATCCATTACCAAATACCACATCGCTCCAGTTTTGAGAACTAGGTAACGTTGACGATACCCATGTGATTCCATCTAAACTGTAGGCCGCTGTTGCAGAGTTTGCAGTACCTGAGATAGTAACAGCATCGATTGCGCCAGGTGTTATAATACTAATTTGAGAAATAGTAAGTGTAATATCGTTGGCTGGACTTGTGCCACCTAATGCGGTTCCTAATATTCGTATTGTTTGTCCTGCAGAATATCCAGTTCCACCGGCTGCTACAGTTACAGTGTATGTTGCTCCAACAATCTGTACATTAAATGTTGCTGAAGAACCAGTGGCAGTTATGTTAGTACCTGCTAGAGCCGTAAATGTTTTTCCATTTGATACTGCAACAAATCTTCCAGCACCATACGTTAATCCAGTCCATCTATATGTTGGCAATCCTGAACCTGTAGTCCAGTTTTTTCCAAAATTAGTAGAATATATAGATGATGTAGAAGATACAGCAACAAACTTTCCATTACCATAGGCAATTTTGGTCCAGTCTGTCTTAGATGGTAACTGTCCTGTTCGCCACCCTGCACCTGCGGAGTTTGAATATGCAAAAGTAGATCCTGTTCCGATAGGTGTATCGTTTGCAATAACAACCCAGTAATTATTTCCGTAAGCAATGTCAGTCCATGATGTATTGATTGGTAGAGATAATGTTGTCCAAGTTGTACCATTATTTGTACTTTTTGCGGCTGTACTAAACGAGTCAGGAATCGCAATATATGTATTATCTCCATATGCAATTGCCTGCCAAGCAGAACTAACTCCTAAAGTTGGCAGGGTTGAACTTAGTTGAGATACTGGTGGGGATGTATATTCTACACGAGGTTCGATATAATAGACGCTGGAACTATCTAATGTAACTGCTGGTGGCGTTCCTGGATTGATGTGATCCCAGCCTTGCGCACCGGCTCTCATGCCGCCACTGTCGGTGGCTAAACTAAATGTTGGGCCGGCTAAACTTGTACTCACTGTAAATGTTGTGCTCGAAGGAATGGATTTTATAAAATAAGTAGTTCCTGCTACAACATTACCAAATAGTTTTGTTTTATAAGTTGCAACCATACTGCCTTGACTGAAAGACAGTGTGGCTTTGATATTGGTGCTAGTTATTCCCATCGACCCTGATGCAGAAATTAATGTTGTGGCTGCATTAGTAGTTCTAGCACGTATTTCACCAAATCCTGTTGAAAGGGTCAATGCTGATCCGCCGGGACTGGTACTAACTGTAAATGTAGTTGAATCATTAATAGCAAGAATATAATAAATTGTTCCGTTAACAATACCACCAAACGTATTACCTACAAACTGTATTGGATTATTAACAATGAAACCTGTGGTGTCGCTGACAGTAATTAAGTTCGACACTGCTTCTGTCAGTGTTGCTGTTACTTCGATAATTGTACTAGTAACTGTAAATTGACTGCTATTAATAATTCTGTTGATATAATATTTTGTATTTGCTGATAATCCACCGATTGTTGTTCCTGAAAATAATACAGGGTTTAATGGAACTAAGTTAGTTGTTGAAGAAGTAGTTATATAATTTGTGGTAACTTGTGTTGCGGTGGCAATCAATTCAATTAAAGTTGTACTAATAGTAAAAGTATTACTGTCTATAACATCGTTAACATAATAAGTTGTACCTACTGCAATACCACCTATGCTTGTTCCTACAAATGTCACCGGCATGTTAGGTAGCATATTATTGGTAGTTGTACAATCAATATAATTTGTAAACGATGGAAAATTAATAATTAAAGAACTAGCCGCTGGAGTTGCAGAAGTTAGTGCCACTGCTGGTCCCGAAGGCTCGGTGCTGATTGAAAACGTTGTACCGTCAATGATTTCTCTAATATAGTAGGTGAAATTTGTTGTAACAGATCCTGCGGGTGTTCCAGTAAATTTAACAGTCATGTTTACTGACAATTTAGCAGTGCTTATCACATTAATACTATTAATTGTTCCGCCAAATATATTAATTACTGGAAGCGTATCTGTTCCTGTTTGAGAAACATTTGTTGTATAAAAAGTTGGAATAAATTGAATTTTTTGATCAACATATAAAGTATCTGTAGTTCCAATCCCTAGAGTAAATCTATTAGTTGAACTCGATGTTGAAGCAATATTTAACGGTACAAATGATTCTCTTAATACTTGGGCTACCTTGCTAAATTCTTCTTCGTAAGCAGAAATATATCCGTATTGTCCTGCTCC
>JACCDY010188390.1_pt1 | contig 17782 bp, 9 predicted proteins | sample 7446391 | NCBI WGS metagenome assembly JACCDY01 (sample SAMN15323451, study PRJNA562643) | freshwater metagenome | isolation source: river surface water | place: USA:Blue River Watershed | collected 2017-08-18
CGGGGCCGTTCGGGGCCGTTTGGGGCCGTTCGGGGCCGTCATAGTATGTATCACACACATATATTTCCGGGCCGCTCCGCGGCATTAATATTCAATTAAAAAAACCGGGGCCGTTTGAGGCCGTTTGGGGCCGTTTGGGGCCGTTTGGGGCCGTTCGGGGCCGTTCGGGGCCGTTTGGGGCCGTTCGGGGCCGTCATAGTATGTATCACACACATATATTTCCGGGCCGCTCCGCGGCATTAATATTCAATTTAAAAAACCGGGGGCCGTTCGGGGCCGTTCGGGGCCGTTCGGGGCCGTCATAATATGTATCACACACATATATTTCCGGGCCGCTCCGCGGCAATCCGTTAGTTATTTTTTGCCCGCGCGTCTTCGGCGCGCGAGTGTCGTCGTTCGTGATTGTGGTGACTAATTTATATACCTTTATGCTCATTCGGTTGTCTGTCCCTGCTATCTCGGATGGGTTTGAACAAATTGGATCCGGGGCTAATAATAACATGTCATCAGTTCGATGAACTCAGTCACAATAGAGTATTGTGGAGCCCATTTTGCATTTGCGCTCTTTTATCGTGAGACATCTAGAATTGATAAACGTGTGTTAAATTGTCAAACATGACAAACAGGTGCATCATACCGTGCAAGAGGGGCGATTCATCCCTGCCGTCGTTCTTTCAGAAGCGAACAACGCAAGGCATGAGACTCTCGGTCAGTTCACGCTTGTCGTCTGCGTCGAAGTGGCCGCTGATTACCAGATTGGACAAGCTGGTCATGCTTTTTAAGAGATCGACAAGATCCGCGACGTCCGCGTCTGTGTTCTCACTCGGCAGGTGCAGTGAGGTGAGTGTAGTATTGTGATACAGTTCGCCCAGGGCGTTATGACAAATTTTGTCGATGGTAAGATCCGTGACGACGCCAGCTTCGCTGACGAGTGTGCAGATGTTTTCTTTGATGAGGTCAAACTCGGGGTCGAACCCAAACTCGATAAAAGCGAAGGTGTGCAGGGTTGTGTTCGTGAGGAACCCGTCCATGTCGATAACACCACCATCTTGGGCGAGCGTTTCGAAGCTTTCCTCACAGCAGTGTGCGCGGCTGCCGTTAATTGTGAGGGACGTCAGCGTCGAGTTGGTGGCGATCATGTCGTTGATGTCACGAAAGTCAGTGACGGTGATAAAGTAGTTGTCCGGGTCGTTTTCGCCGAACGGGCCGAGTGTGAGCGTCTTGACGGTTGTGTTGGTGCACATGGCGGTGGTGAGCGCGTGGACGTCTACGCCGAGGATGCAGAGGTCGATGATGCTGGTGTTATGGTTCTGCCCGAACAGGTCCGTGAGGGGTTGGACAGAGTCCATAGAACTGAAATTGAGTGTGAAGGTGCGGATAGTCTGATTGTGACGGAGGACGTTAGCGATGTCTGCAAAGCGGCACGAGCTAAATGAGAGGTCTAGGTCGACGATGGACGTGTTCGCCACGAGGGCGTTCGTGAACGGGGTGAGGTTTTGGGCGTTCAGTGCCATCGCCGTGAGGGCGAGCTGCTTGAGTGTCGTGTTTTGAACGACATGTGCGAGTGCGTTTACGTCATCGTCCGTCTCGATGCGGAAGTCACTGGGATAGTCGCTGGCCCAGTCGCACTCGAAGTCGATAAAAGTGAGCCCGGGCATCGCACTGATGGCGGTGAGTAGTGACTTCACATCGACTGCCGCTTTGTGAATTGTTATTTGTTTGAGCGCCGGGAACAGTGTGGCGAAGATCACGGGGTCGGGAAAGACAAACGGGGGGGTGTTCTTGTCGATGAACAACCCGGTAATGTAAAGTTTGGTCACAGAGGGCCAACGCGTGCAGAGGTCAAACGGACCGTCTGAAGTGTAGATCGTGAGTTTCGTACGGGTTTGACGTACGGCCGAGTCGAATCCACGGCCCACGCGTCGAGTGCGGTGAATCTGTTCATCACCAGTCAAGCCGTCGGACAAGAATGAGAAGATGGTATTCGAAAGGTCCGTAGAACTAAGAATCTCGAGCATATTTAACTTGGTACGTGTGAATGTATTCATTTTTGCAGTTTGAGCTCTGGATTGCCATGAACGGTGGTCCGAAAAAGGATTTTGGTTTCGGAAAGTTTTTTCGCCCGGGGGGCTGTCTGTGCCGAGTAGGAATCCGTTCGATTTAGCGAGACACGCTTGGATCGTGAAGAGAACAGAACAAAGCACGGTCTTCAAACATTTTTGAAATATACGATTGGAACTTTCTATCCTTATGGTCCTTCTGATAAAAGGTTAAAATATCCGCACCACTGCTCCATGATACGATCGATACGACGGTGGTGTTAGGAATTGAAGCTTCCTTCTTTAAAACAATTTCAAATTGATCTTGCAGTTTGTTCTTGAAAAGTTGACGAATGCCAGCTCTCATTTCATTGTCGGTAAGCCCGTCAAAACCGCGGATACCGTCGATGCTGTTGATGAAATCGATGACACGGGCGTGACGCGCGGGGTCAGTAATACAGGCGGCAGTTAGGGGGTGTTTGCCTTTGTACTTTTCGGACATGACCGAATTTGTGTACGAAAGATTTGGCGTATTCGAAATGTCCATAAGGACCATATCTCGCGGTACTGTGCATTTAAGAATCACGCCCATCGCGCAAAATTCGTCCGGGTCTCTGTGACTAAAATGATTAATTTGCGCAATAACTTCTTCGTCGGCGTATCGGTAGGCGATTTCGGGTACAAGTGTCCAGCTTGACTCGTACACTTCGTTGTGTGTGAAAGGAACGCCTACTCTGTGAAAATGCGTTTGGGATACCCAGTCCCTCCGTTTGACACAAAGCCCGCGGTACAGAGTGACGTACTGGATGGACGGAGGCAGTGGATATAGTCGCATAACACTCGCTGTTAGACTTCCAATACGAGCTGGTACTGTAAAAAACGGATCTAACTCTGTTCGTGCCAATAAACTATTTTGCACCCAATAAAACGCCCAATCGCTTACAGCCTTGTCGGTCCATCCCCCACCTGCGCCCGCGCCCGCACCTGCACCTGCACCTGCACCTAGATGGTCTCCCAATTCTGTAGAGTCCTCGTCCAGTTCTGTAGCCTCGTCATCGTCGTCATCTCCATACTCCGTTGCAAGCTCCGTCGCAACCTCGTCGTCATCGTCCGTTCTCATCGCTGATGGCACGGGGTTTTGTCTTACAAACGAGTTGGATCCTTTCGTGCCGAAACACATCAAACCCAATGCGTACTTAGCAAATGCTTTGTCTTTTCGACGATATCTGTCTTCGAACTGCCTGTAAGGAATCATTTCTTTTTTATTATTTTAACATTTACACAAACATAAAAAACATACGAACCGAATCAGTTCGCACAGGAGTTTCGTGTGTTAAAACGCCTTTATGCATCATGCCTCAGACACAATTGCATTGGTAAGTATTTCGTCGTCGTTGAATCCAACTTCATCGAATTGTTCCCGAATTAACCGCGCAACAGAAGCCTCGTGCTTTCTAATTAGATTATTACGTTCTGACCTCGTCAAACCGGAAGAGTTTGGACATTTCAGTGCGCATATACGTAAAACATATACCATGCACTGCTTGATAAACTTGGACGAAAACAGCCGAGGCTCGGGAGTCCTCGTACTTCTTACAGGTATTGTCTCTGTAGTTCCATCCGCAAGCGTGCGTGTATGAAAAATCCGTTCGATATCTTCAGCTTGTCCAGCAACACTAATAGCCTCATACATTTCCTGAGTTGGTCGGTGGTAGAGATCATTCTCAAAGTCTATCCCACTTGCATTCATTGCTGATTGCATCACGTAATCCAAAACAGGATAAAAATGTGCACATTCGTATCTAAAATTCATATTGCATCCAGTCGAATGACGAATCGACCATAACATGTAGAAAATGTCACTACCTTCAATGAAACCCTGCACTGGGTTCGATCTTGAAAACAGATCGGAGTTACCAATAAACGGTCTGCCTCTGAATGTTAGCCGTGACATGCCGAAATCAATCAAACATGTCTGAAATATTGGTCCGGCAGAACATATTTTTGGCGAGGTGGGATTCGTATTCTCCATGATCATCACGTTCGTAGTTAATGTGTCACGATGATTGAACGACAAGAGTTCACCAAGTCGTTCGAGCAGGGACGCGACTTGATAGATCGCAAACGATACAATTGTGTTTACAACATCGTAATCTGAACGGTGCCTCGAAACGTAATGAAACATTGTCTCGGACCCCACCTTTTCCATGACAAACACCATCCATGAAATTTCTTCTTTGTCCGAATCAATGTACGGCTCCCTTTCTTGCCACTCAAACAGTTTTTCGTTCACGACAAAGGCGGCTAACAATAAGGGAGTTCGAGCCATTTTCAAGTGCGATTGACGATATTGTATTACAGAATCATCCATAACCGTATGCGAAACGATTGCATGAATGCACATCTCAACCATCGCCTGACGTTTGCTTTTCGGATTGTAACAAGGAATCACTTTCATAATGCAGTTATCAAAACGAGCTCGATTACGATCTGTGAAACTGGCGTTGAATGCAGCACCGTAACTCCCAGACGAAACGTACGACCCCCGCTCAAGTAACACGGACGAGTCAGCACGTGGACGTACCCTCGTCACGAATCGTCCCTCTTCGTTCGCCTCGATCTCCCATCTGGGAACTTGTGTAAACAAAGAATCAACCCTGTCGGGTAAAATCGGATTTTGATTCAGTACCGGAATTTCAGGATCGCGGATAACAAATGTCTTGTAGCAAAATTGTGTCAAGTTCAGTTCAAATGCACCCGTGTTTGAAGCAGGAATTGATGGATACGTTGACGCGAACGTACGTGTTTTTCGCGGGGGTGCTATCGGCTCATGAAACAGTGTTCTCTCAACCGGACGTTTTCGTCCTGATAAATTTTCTGCGATTCCAAGAACTTGTGCTGCCATTCCGTTGTATATATTTATTCAAGACGAGCAGACAAAAAGTTTTTGCAGACACGTATCGTCAATCATCTTAACAGTCCGGATCGCGAACGGGTGTCGTTATATATAAACTTATTTCACACATACACCGTGTCCCTGTTAGCTCAGATGGTTAGAGCATCCGACTGTTAATCGGGAGGTCATCGGTTCGATCCCGATATGGGGAGACTACTTTTTTATTTTACTTTGACGTGAACTGATTTGACCGAAAAAAAAACAGTTCACGTGCACACGACTCAAAACAGAAAAATCATCGGGTGACCATGAACCCGGATCAACTGAGCGGTCCTCCTCATGGCCGCTTCATCCATGATGACACATTCGTGCCCATTGGATGGGTTGATCTGGATTTCCGGGCCTTTGTAATTCCCGATCGATGCATGACGGGGAAGTCCGCCTGGGTACTGACCAGCAAGAGGCGGGGGCCGCAAAAATGCGGGTACGCTCGAATCCTGTCCGGGTCCGGCGGGTCTAACATACAACATGTACAGACCGTGATCCGTACGCGAAAACTCGTACATACGTGTCTGTCCGAAAATAAATGCCATTTTGTTCGTTCGATATAATTACGTCAAAACACTTTTTGCCTCCCAGGGGGGGGGGTAAGGTTCAACAACTGTCTGACACCGGGGTCGTCCAGATTTTTGACGGACAGTAATTCGATAGCCGAAATAAGTTCACTTCGATTCGCCACCAAAAATGGACGACGACATTCTCTGTTTCGTAATTGAGCAAAACAAGTTGATCGAACACGCGAATACAATCACAGAGCGTATACCCGTTGATAAAATCAGTCCAAAGACATCTCGTCGTCGCCGTCCGACTGCAAAAATGTCACCGGTTGTGTCTCAGTCGGAGACCTCGACGGTTTCAAATGAGGCCTTGAAGAGTTCGAGCAACTGACCAACCATCCATCCGGTTCGAATTGTGAACATGTTCCTTCTCTTTTCTTCTTCACGATTCGTTTCGATCTCGTCTGAAAAATCCACCTTAAAGTTTTAAGCCCGTGAGAAATCGAGAATGCGGAACGCACACTTGTCCGTGTAGTGTTGTCGCACATTTTTTGTTTGTGATGTGTTCTATTCGTTTTTATGCTTGGTGCGAGGACGTGTTCGTTTTTGTAATTTTGTAAGGACCGTCCTTTTAAATCTCGAAAAAAACTTGTTTTTACTCCATATAAAAAATGAACGGTTCGAACTATTTTTCGGCTTCCCCATCGGTTACTTACCCTTCAGCTCAGCAAGCACGAAGTGTTCACCAAACAATAACTGAGTGCACGATTGGTTGCCTACACGTCATAAAATGTGCAGAGTTTAGAGGATCTGTTTCGATGCAAAATGTAACAATAACAAATCTTTCGGCAGATAACGCGTCGTTCGGATCTCTATCGGCAGATAACGCGACGATCAGTAACGTGAGTGTCACTAACATTTATAACGAAGCGTTGTCAAACATGTCATACCTGCACTGGGAGACTATACAGCAATTGCAACTGTCCGGATCACCTCTAGTCCCGCACGTCGCTATGTACTCAACTATGAGTCAGTCCATTTCAATTGACAACCATCCGTCAAGAGTGATGTTCAACACGGTTGCCATTTCAAATCCGTCTTTTGTGCAAGTGTCTGGAACACGTTTATATTCACAGATCGATGGGACGCTGAATGTTGATTTCACTTACCAGTTCTACAATCAAGGCGGTGGTGGTTCGGTTGATACGGCTACTGTTTGGATTGCTCGAAATGGTGTAAACGTTCCACATTCCGGGAATTCACTTCACGTGCCAACCAACGGTCGCGACGTTTCATACTCGGGCGGGCTGTACGTTCCAGTGTCGGTTGGGGATTATATAGAACTCATGTGGGCGACAGGGAACCACCAAGCAATTTATGCGCACTACATTCCAGCTACTTCTACATACCCAGACACCCCGTCTGTCAAGTGTGAGATACATTTACTCAAAAATCTGTAATGAAACAAAGAGTCATTCCAACTGTTCGGCAACAGAAAATTGAAAGAAAAATCATGTATGATCACGAAGACTTTTTAACTTTTAGAGAGTGGTCGTACGAGTTTGTACGGCGCCGTCAGGTGGATCCGCCTGGTGCTGAATTCACGATTGACATGAATTCAGAACTGTCGATCCCGGGGACGCACGTCGACGTTGAGTGTTTCGTAAACGGAGTCCGAACAATCCTTCCAACTGGACGTCTTTCTTTCGACATGAACCTCCCAGACAGCTCGGACGTTCATATTCGGCTGAACGTCCGCGAACCGTTGATCTTGTTTGAGTACGCATACGCACCAGGAGCACTCGAAATGGATGGTTTTTATTGCACGAAGAATTCGCGTCCGAAACTGTTCCGCCACTCGAAACAATCATTGCACACGTACATGTCATCGTGTAGAGAGATTACGATCGGTACCCGTCCGTTCTCGGTTGATACGCTGCTCCGCTATCCAAACATTACATCTTTGAAAATTGAAATGCGGGGAAACGAGTTCGACTGGGGGAAATTCCAATTCGTTGTACGAAGTATGACATGGCTCAAGGAGTTACACATTCTCTTCTTCGAACGTGTAGACCCGTATATATTCGAACTGTTCGAATGCCTGCCGGAAAAAGTGACCTTTCAAGGAAGATATACACTTGTCGCGCTTGACCGTTTGTCATCCGTCCGAGATCTCACGATCAAGAAATACGGGCCGCAAACAGATCCGATCGAATCCGAACTCGGACCGTACCTTTCGCATCTACGCTCGCTGACTTGTTTCGGTGGAACGCTCCAGCTCGATCTGACCGAGCTCAGATCGCTGACGAGTCTCACTTTGAATGGTGTGCATTGCACGTACCGCGACGCAGTCGCGATAGGACGTCTTTTAAGACGTAACCAATTAGAATCGTTGAGGTTCGAAAGATGCGTCTGGATATCGAAAAGGGAATTACGTCCGATCTTACAACCTCTTCTCGAAGGCGTGAACGCGTCGTTGCGACATCTTGGGGTTGTCAGTGTCAACATGTCTCGGCACATGACGTACATGTTGTCAGACGTAGTAAACTTTTGTCCAACTTTGACGTCGTTGTCCGTGGACGCCCCGGGTGAAGAGTTTTCACAGGACCGGATGTTGCACTTCGAAGACGTACGTAACACGCGCATCGCGAAAACGTACGTCCCCGTTGGATCTCCTCTGTGGAGAGTTTTCGATTTGGTCGAATCCGAGTTGGCTGTATTTCTTCCGACGTACCGTAGAGAAAATCGACGGTGGCGCCGTACGGGTTTGCGACAGCTCGTGTGTGCTCCGTTTGAGTTTGTATTCTGACGATTCTTTTTTTTGTGAGAAACTCCTTATTGGAAATACACAACAAGAAAGTTAATGTACCCTTCGAACAAACCTCCTCCTCTCGTGAAATAGTATACAAAACTCCCTGCGGTCCTAGGCCTGATATTGATGGTATTTATATTTTGAGTTGCCTGGCTGGTAGTATACGCAGATGGATTCGTTCCATTCTCAAAACTAGCGATGACTACATAGTTAGTCTGCCCTGTTGTATTCTTTTGCAAATACACCGTACCTGTGACGGATGTAGCGGTTGTAGAAATGAAGACCCGAAACGTTTCGTGCTTAGGAATGATAGAGTTAAGATCTGTGTTCGTGTAATTCCCATTGTTCGCGACGTATCCCGTTGCCATCCTTTTTTTGTTTTTTTTTTAATATCAGTTGTCGATATATTTTTAATGGCCTAACGAAAACGATCTATCACTCCCGGTACATATCAATGAAGTCGGTACATTTGTACGTAGTGTGGTCAATAAATGACCAATACATTCACATATCCTTCAAATAACGCTCCCGCGGGTTTTGTGAGTAGGACTCGAAAACCCGTTGCGGTCTTCAATTCGGAAAAGAGTGTATTCACGTTTTGAGAAGCTTGGTCTATTGTATATGCGGATGGGTTTGTGCCGTTTTCTAGAGTGAGAAGAACGGTGTATGTTGAGGAGCCCTCAGAATTTTTCGTGAGAGTGAAGTCATTAAACCAAGTTCCGGTGGATAAGGATACGAAGACTCTAAAAGCTTCGTATGCTGGAAAAATGGTTGATAAGTCTCGGTTTGAGTAGCTTCCGCTGTTGCAGACATACCCGGTCGGCATTTTTGTATTCAGTTAAAGTTTTATTTTTTATAATACGTGCCAGTATATTTTTAGTGAGGATAAACAACGAATACCATCATCGCGCCTGACCAATTATCGCCTGTTGCGTATTTATAAAGTCTAACCGAAAACCCAGTTGAAGTACGATTGAAGACTAGCGGGTTTCCTGCATTCGTCGATCCTTCGTACGGATTGTACGTTCCACTCGTGCCGTCACTACCGTACAGAATTGTCGCAAGGACAATGTAATTCGTGTCATTTCGACGGTTATTTGTAAGTGTAAAGTTGTAGGTGTGGGTTCTGTTTGTGCTGCCCACGTTTCCAGATGTGATGATATCGGGTTCGCATGTGAAGATGGATGTAAGGTCGCAGTTCACGTACACGCCTTGATTTACACGAAAACCAGTATCGAAGGGACTACTCATTTTTTATTTTTAATAAGTGCGTGCTACATTTTTATTTTTCTAATCCGGCCACGGCCTTTTTGAGCGTCTGGATTTCACGCACTAGGACGCCGATTAGACCGATATAGTTGATAGATTGAATACTTTCACCGTCTTTGGAACCTCTGACAAGTTCGGGGAAGAACTCTTGCACTTCGTGCGCAATAAATCCAATATCGACACAACCTGTCTGAGTGTTAAGGTAACGAACGGGACGTAAGTTATCGACGATGTAAGCTTCATCAAGGTCTTCCACATTTTCCTTAATGCGGTAGTCGGAAGATGTTGTGAATGTCGCACCAGTAACTGAACCACCTGCCGACATTGTACCAACAACAGCAAGGTTGCCAGCAATTTGCGCGTTCGAAATACTCGAAATATGACCAACAACAGTGTTTCCAATCACAGACAGTGTCGTTGAAATAGTAACAGCGCCTGATAGAGTCGTGGTACCTACGAACATAGCAGCACCACCGACGGACAGAGTGCCGGCAATCCCGGTATTACCCGTAGTGGCCGTGACGGCGAAGTTCGTGCCGCTAACGTTGAAGTTACCGCCCACAGACAGCGTGTTTGTGCCAGATACAACCAGGGCTCCGAGAACATTAGTCGCAGCCAAAGTGGTCGTGCCGCCAACGGACAGTGTATTGGTGGCGATGACGGCGAGTGCTCCACCGACGTTGGTGGCGGCGAGTGTGGTCGTACCGCCGACGGAGAGGGTGTTGGTGCCGGTGACGGCGAGTGCTCCGCTAACGTTCGTTCCGGCGAGAGTAGTCGTGCCACCCACGGACAACGTGTTGGTACCCGAAACAACCAGGGCGCCGAGAACGTTCGTGGCGGCAAGCGTGGTTGTGCCACCGACGGACAGAGTGCCGGCAATGCCGGTGTTACCCGTGGCGGCCGTGACGGCAAACCTTGTACCGCTAATGTTGAAATTACCGCCGACGGACAGGGTGTTGGTGCCGGTGACGGCGAGTGCTCCACCGACGTTCGTGGCAGCAAGAGTGGTGGTGCCACCGACGGACAGAGTGTTTGTGCCAGTGACGGCGAGTGCACCACCGACGTTCGCAGCGGCGAGTGTAGTTGTGCCACCGACGGACAGAGTGCCGGCAATGCCGGTGTTACCGTTAGTAGCCGTCACAGCGAAGTTCGTGCCGCTGATATTGAAGTTACCGCCGACGGACAGAGTGTTGGTGCCGGTGACCGCCAATGCTCCACCAACGTTTGCGGCGGCAAGCGTGGTTGTGCCACCGACGGACAATGTCCCTGCAACACCTGTGTTACCCGTAGCAGCCGCAATTGTGAACCTTGTTCCGCTAACATTGACGTTACCGCCGACGGACAGGGTGTTGGTGCCCGTAACGGCGAGCGCACCGCCGACGTTGGTGGCAGCGAGTGTGGTCGTACCACCAACGGACAGGGTGCCGGCGATACCGGTGTTACCCGTAGCAGCAGTGACTGTGAAATTTGTGCCGCTCACATTGACGTTACCACCGACGGACAGAGTGTTGGTGCCCGTAACGGCGAGCGCACCACCGACGGTTGTACCGGCTAGAGTAGTTGCGCCACCTACGGACAGCGTACCTGCAATACCGGTGTTACCCGTAGCGGCCGTCACGGCAAAGTTCGTGCCGCTAATGTTAAAGTTACCACCGACGGACAGGGTGTTGGTGCCGGTGACGGCGAGTGCTCCACCGACGTTTGTGCCAGCAAGCGTGGTTGTGCCTCCGACGGACAGCGTACCGGCAACGGCGGTGTTACCCGTAGCGGCCGTCACGGCAAACCTTGTACCGCTAATGTTGAAATTACCGCCGACGGACAGGGTGTTGGTGCCGGTAACGGCGAGAGCACCTGTAACGGTTGTGGCGCCCACGAGGGTAGTCGTACCTCCAACGCTCAGGTTCGAGATTAGCGACAAGTTACCGGCGGTTGTGTTCCCGACAACCGAGAGGGTGCTTCCAATCGTCGCAGTGCCGCTGATGGAAATATTCCGACCGGCGTAAATGTCGGAGACTGTGCTAATGTTTCTCGTGCTGAAAGAATTGTACATGACATTCGACAGGTCAACGAGACCGAGCGACAACTGCTGAACAGCGCCTCCGGCGGTGTTGCTTGAGAGGTTCGAATAAATTTCGGCAATTTCAGACTGTGTGAGAACGCGGTTGATCGCGAACAGACCTTGAAGCTGAACGACATCTCCACCGATAGCGATGTAGGGTGTTGTGACGTTTGTGATCGAGAGACCGGTCCATTGTTTTCTAGACGCGCCAGTGTGATCGTAGGCGGTAAGAGCACCGTTGGAAGCGTACGTAATCAAGACGGTTCTGTACGGTCCCTGTGCGAGGTTGGCCTGTGTCTGAACGTCGGATACCCACGCGAGTTGGTTTTCGGACGAACCGAAGTAAGTGGGTCCAAGACCAGTTTTGACGCGATGGAAATTGTCAAACGCGATTGTTCCCGTCGCATTACCAGGGTTGACACCGAACGTGAACATGTCGCGGTTCTGGGACGTAACATTCGGCGCGGCGTAACGTGCAGCAACAGTAACACCAGTTGAAACGAATTTCATGGTGTCGCTCAAATAGAGAAAGACACCATTGAGCGACAGGCTGTTGTAGTTGAACTGGTAAATTTTGCTATTGGACAAAGCCGTCCACTGAGTACTTAACGCCGAATTCCAGAAGCCCACGCTGAGAACGGCCTGCTTGTAATAATCAAAGTACCCGAGAGGCTGTTCCGACAGTGCAGACACGATACCATCGTAGCCGTAGAACTTGCTCGGAGGGAGCTGGCTCACCGTCAGGGTGAGCGACGAAAGATCGCTATTGAGTTTGCTGAGGCCAATAGACATTTTTTTTTATTCTATAGGCTTCCACATTTTTTATGCGACAGAAATTACACACGTTTTTCAACACGGACTTGCACGAATGATTTGTTTTTTTTTCAAATCGACTCCAAAACCGGAATTGGATAGGGACGAAAAAACATTCGTAAGCGATGCAGTCCTCAGTTCTAATGTTGGTTCATTAGAACGGTTGACGATATGCTCCTCTTATTTCAGAGTTCATCATTTATTTGTTTTTTATCGTGTTTGTGTTCGTGTTTGTTTTTACATTTCAGGCAGATTACGCCGAGTCGAGACGTGCTTGCATATCCAGCAGCTTTTGGTCGAGTTCCTGAATGGCGCGGACGAGGTAGGGGATGATACGTTCGTGACGGATACCCTTGACGTTTTCGTACTGTCCCTCCGATGTCGCCATGTCGCCCTGGAGTTCGACGTGTGTCAGCGGGATGACTTCGTGGATTTCCTGCGCGATGAAACCGACGTCGCGCGTGTTCCTCCTGGGTTCGTAGTAGATGTCGTCCTTCCATGTGAACTCAACGGGGCGCAGGCGACGCAGGATGCGCTCGAGCGTGCCGTCTTCCAGAGGTGTGACGTCCTTCTTCAGACGGCGATCGGATGTGTTTGCGAACGCGATGACATCACCTGCCGACCTGATTTCGGTCATGCCGTAGATGATTCCTCCGACGGAGAGCGTACCAGACATGGTGGTGTTTCCGGTGACGCTCAACGCGGCGGTGTTCACGATGGTCGTGGCCGTCAGTGTCTGCGTGGACAGAGACGTGTACATCGACTGGATCTTGAACGAGATGGTGCTAATGTTGATGACGGAGCCGGTGGTGTTCTTGAACTCCCACTCGCCAGCGTTGTTGAGCAGAAGCGTTGCCGCGTTCTCCACGCCATTTACCTCCACGTTAATACCCGCACCACCGGCCGTCAGACCACCCTTGTTCAGTGTGAACGTGGCGTCGCTGACAGTGACGTTGGTCGTGTTAACTGTCGCGACAGTACCGGAGATGATGACGGTGTCGAGCGCGGTACCGATGATGATCGTCTGGGACACGCCGGCGTTGCCAGTACCACCGATGTACACGTTCACGGCAGACTGGCCGAAGTACACATTGTTCGACCCGTCACGGCTCACGACGAATTCCAGCGAGCTCAGACGAGTGTTTGCATTCGAGCTGAGTGCCGACAGGTTCGTGGACAATGTAGCAACGGTTCCGGAGAGTGACACCAATGTGCCAGACAGGGTGATGACGGTGCCAGACAGGGTGCTCACTGTTCCAGACAGGGAGTTGACGGTGCCGGACAGCGAAATCACAGTAATCGACACAGTGTTGACTGTGCCGGACAGAGAATTCACGGTTGTCGACAAAGCATCAACGGTGCCCGAGAGTGACACCAATGTACCGGACAGAGAATTCACGGTTGTCGACAAAGCATCAACGGTGCCCGAGAGTGACACCAATGTACCGGACAGTGTGTTGACGTTGCCGGACAGGGTGATGACGGAGCCAGACAGAGTGTTGACGGTGCCGGACAGGGTGTTGACGTTGCCGGACAGGGTGTTGACGTTGCCGGACAGTGTGTTGACGTTGCCGGACAGGGTGTTGACGGAGCCGGACAGGGTGTTGACGCGTCCAGACACGGTAAAGATGCTGTACGACAAGAAGCTCACCGTGGAGAGGTCAGCTCCGCCACCACCGCCGCCGCCACCGGAGAGATTGTACACGGTGGTTGAGAGTTCATCGACCTTGAAGGAAAGATCGGAGATGGTGGTCGAGACGAGAGTGTCCCAGAGTTGTTGAACCGACAGGGGAATGATTGTCTGATTGGACATGGACATGACAACGAATCCACCGGCGGCTGCGTCGTTCACCTCGGACAGAGTCATCGCGCGGTTGAAGATGTACAGGTAGTTGATCTCACCGTTCAGGCGCTCGAGGAGTGAGAGGCTGGTGGGCTGGTCCTGACCGCGACCGATGAAGTTACCAGCGGTTCCGCGCGCGGCATCTGTGGAGATGGAGGAGATGGTGGTCACGATCGAGTTGTTCAGAGCGACGTCGATGTTGGTCAGGTTACGGGTGTAGACGATGACGTCACCGTCGGCGGCCGTCGAAGCGATGTCGACCTGGATACCGTTATCAAAGGCGACGTAGGGCTGAGCAGACGAGTAGTAGTTGTAGAGAGTGAACACGGATGAGTTGTTGGTGGTGCCGCTCAGGTTACCGTTGGCGTCGAACGTGAGACCGGCACCAATGAGTGTGGAGCGGACGTTGGAAAGCACGGTTCCGGGCGGTCCGTTCTTGGCGACGATGGTGAACGCGCGGTTGCCCGAGGGGATAGCGCCATCAGGCAGGTTCATGTAGCGAGTGGTGCGGAAGTCGAGAGTGTAGGGGCTCGCGCTCATGTTCAGGATAGGCTGGAGGTTGTGGTCGTACTGGAACGCGTCCCTGCGCGAGGCGTACTGATCGTACCACAGGGTGACGTAGGCGGTCGCACCGCTCAACCAGTCCGAGAGTGTCGTGGTGCGGTCATCGATGGTGAGGTTACCCGATAAGTCCGAGTAGACGTCCGTGAGCACGTTGTCCGTGCTCCTGCGCACGTACATGATCGGGCCCGTGTATGCCGGTGCGACGAGCTTGGTGTCGTAGATGGCGCCTTCGGAGTCGAACTCTTCGGTCTGGACGTCAATGCCAGTCATGTCTGCGAGCAGTTCCGCGGTACGCATCACGATGGTGGAGATGGTGGTGATGGTCTGCCATTGGAAGTGCGAGGTCGTCTTGACTTCCTGGAACGAGATCTTGGTGCCATATGACAGGGAGCTGATGGCGGCCCAGTGGATTGTGCTGGTGGACAGGAGCGATCCGCTCAGGCTGGCGAGCGCAGTCCAATGCTGGAAGGACACGGTGGAGAGCGCGTCCAGGCTCAGACGGGTCTCGTTCGAGAGGGACGACATGTATGCGAAGTGAGTGTCGCTGACGGTCGAGAGAGCACCGCTCAGACTGAGGAGCGCAGCCCAGTGTTGGATGGACGCGGTCGAGAGGGCGTTCAGGCTCATACGGGTCTCGTTCGAGAGGGACGACATGTAGGCGAAGTGAGTGTCGCTGACAGTTGACAGGGCGCCGCTAATGCTCAGAAGGGCGGTCCAGTGTTCCGTCGACGCGGTCGAAAGCGCATCCAGGCTCAACTTGGTGTTGTTGGAGAGCAGCGACAGCGCGGCCCAGTGTTGCTGGCTCACCGTGCTGAGCGCGCCGCTCAGGCTCTGCAGGGCGGTCCAGTGCTCCGTCGAGGCGGTCGAAAGCGCATCCAGGCTCAGACGGGTGTTGTTCGAGAGGTCCGAGATGTGGGCCCAGTGTTGAGTGGATGTGGTGTCCACCGAGCCACTGAGGCTCAAAAGCGCGGCCCAATGTTCGGTCGACGCGGTCGAGAGGGCGTCCAGGCTCAGGCGGGTAATGTTGGAGAGCGCGGACAAAGCGGCCCAATGTGTCTGGCTCACGGTGCTCAGCGCGCCGCTCAGGCTCTGGAGAGCGGCCCAGTGCTGTGTGGACACAGTCGAAAGAGCGTCCAAGCTGAGGCGGGTGTCGCTGGACAGCGCGGACATGTAGGCGAAGTGCGTCTCGCTGACGGTGGAGAGTGCACCGCTGAGGCTCTGGAGAGCGGCCCAGTGTTGAATGGACGCTGTCGAGAGTGCGTTCAGGCTCAGACGGGTCTCGTTCGAGAGGGACGACATGTAGGCGAAGTGAGTGTCGCTGACGGTCGACAGTGCACCACTCAAGCTCAAGATGGCAGCGTAGTGCTGCAGGCTCGTGGTCGAAAGCGACCCGCTGAGGCTCTGGAGGGCGGCCCAATGTTCCGTGGAAGCGGTCGAGAGAGCATCCAGGCTGAGCTTTGTGTTATTCGAGAGGAGCGACAGAGCAGCCCACTGCTGGGTCGAAGTGGTGTCCACGGATCCGCTGAGGCTCAGGAGCGCGGCCCAATGCTGAATGGACGTTGTCGAGAGGGAGTCCAGGCTGAGCTTGGTGTTGTTCGAAAGCAGCGACAGGGCGTTCCACTGCTGCAGACTGACGGTCGAGAGCGCACCGCTCAGGCTCAGGATGGTGGCGAAGTGATCCGCGCTGACAGTCGAAAGGGCGCCGCTCAGGCTCTGAAGGGCGGTCCAGTGTTCCGTGGAAGCGGTCGAGAGAGCATCCAGGCTGAGTTTGGTGTTGTTGGAGAGCAGGGACAGTGCGTTCCAGTGCTGGAGGCTGACGGTCGAGAGCGCACCGCTCAGGCTCAGGATGGTGGCGAAGTGATCCGCGCTGACGGTCGAAAGGGCGCCGCTCAGGCTCTGCAGGGCAGTCCAGTGCTCGATCGAGGCTGTCGACAGGGCGTCCAGGCTCAGCTTGGTGTTGTTGGAGAGCAGGGACAGAGCGGCCCAGTGTTGCAGACTGACAGTGGAGAGCGAGCCGCTCAAGCTCTGCAGGGCGGTCCAGTGCTCCGCGGAGGCAGTCGACAGGGCATCCAGGCTGAGCTTGACGTTGTTCGAGAGGCTCGAGATGGCTTCCCAGTGAGCCAGGCTGGTGGCGCTGAGCGACTCGGAGAGGTTGTAGGCGAAGGTCGAGATACTGACGGGGTCGATCACAGTGCCGTCGGCGTTGTAGATGACGAAGTGTCCGGTCGATCCGCTGATACCAATGCTGGCAATGATCGAGCCACTTGTCTCGACCGCGATACCCGCGCCATCGTAGATGACACCGCCCTTGTTCAGGGTGATCAACTTGTCCGAGACGTTCAGGTTTTCGGTTTGCACGTTCATGACCGTACCGGAGATGATGACGGTGTCGTTCTGCGTACCGATCACGATGGTCTGTCCGGAGCCGTTCGTGGAGCCACCGAGGTAGATAGTGCCCGACACGAGGTCACCGATGCGCAGGTTCCCCAAGTTGTCACGGCTCAGAAGGAATTCGAGTTCCGACAAGCGCAGGTTGTCCGTGTCCGAGAGAGACAAGAGCGCGTTGTTCACGCTCAGCACGAACCCGCTCAGGCTCTGGATGGTGTCCCAGTGTTGGATCGAGGCCGAGGAGAGCGCGTCGAGGCTCAGACGGGTGTTGTTCGACAGGTCCGAGATGAAAGCCCATTGCTGTGTCGAGGTGGTGTCAACCGAACCGCTGAGGCTCAGGAGCGCGGCCCAGTGCTGAATTGAAGCGGTGGACAGCGCGTCCAGGCTCAGGCGGGTAATGTTGGACAGCGACGACAGGGCGTTCCAGTGCTGCAGGCTGACGGTGCTCAGCGCGCCGCTCAGGCTCAGAATGGTGGCGAACTGGTCCGCGCTGACAGTCGACAGGGCACCACTCAGGCTCTGGAGGGCGGCCCAATGCTCAG
>JACCDY011362618.1_pt1 | contig 17774 bp, 15 predicted proteins | sample 7446391 | NCBI WGS metagenome assembly JACCDY01 (sample SAMN15323451, study PRJNA562643) | freshwater metagenome | isolation source: river surface water | place: USA:Blue River Watershed | collected 2017-08-18
ACACCCATAATTGGTTCAACAATTTCAATATTTGAATCTAAATTCTCTAATGATTTTGCTTCATGTGTGGCACCTAAAATATTTGCATCAGTACTATATGCCTTCTCCGTTGAATCTCGATATGGCAACTTGTGGTCTACCAACCACTTTGACATCTCTTTTCTTCCACCAAGTTCTGCAACAAAATCCTGATCAAGCCATGGCTTATATATCTTTAGTTTCGGGTTAGCCAGCAATCCATAACGATAAAAACGCTCAATATCATTTCCTTTATAGGTTGAACCATCTCCCCAAATCAAAACATTGTCCGCCAGCATCGCTCTAACAAGCAAGGTTCCAGTCACAGCACGTCCAAGAGGTGTGGTATTAAAATATGCTCGACCAGCAGTTGTAATATGAAAAGCACCGCAAGCAAGTGCTGCTAAACCTTCTTCTACTAACGCGGCTTTGCAATCAATAAGACGTGCGATCTCAGCCCCATACTCTTTGGCTCTATCTGGAATAGTTTCAATATTTTTTTCATCGTATTGACCTAAATCGGCTGTGTAGGTACAAGGAGTTGCACCTTTACTTTTCATCCATGCCACTGCAACAGAAGTGTCTAGCCCGCCACTAAATGCAATGCCAACTTTTTGGCCAACCGGCAATGAGGAAAGTACTTTAGACATGGCTGCAGTCTAACCTTTCGCGTTAAAACCCCGCTTGGTTTAAGCCGTAGATCGAGGGCCAAATAGCAAAACTTATTGAAACGGGCAGGATTAAAAAGACCACTGGGATTAATAAGGCAATCTCACTCCTACCCGATTTTTTTAGTAGCTCAAGATTTATCTGCTTATTTAATGCCACTACTTGATTGTTCAATACATCCAAGATTGGTGTGCCCCGTTGGATAGCAATTTGAATTGAGTTGGTAAGTCTTCGAACCTGTGTTGAACCAGTTGCCACAGCAATAAAATTCAAAGTCTGAGTTAGATTTATTCCATCTGAGTATTTCTGGAAACTCTTACTTATCAGCTTAGGTAAATGACCTTCTGATCTATTAGCAACATGCTTAAGAGCCATCATTGGGCTTTCTCCAGCTGAGATCATAATTGAGATCATCTGCAAAATACTGACTAACTCTTCATTAATCTCACTTTGTTTGATTTCACTTCCAGTAATTTTGCCAATTAAGCTCTTTATCCAAAACAGTTCTTTAACGTAATTTGATACCGATATTAAAGCTGCGACCTCTATCAAGATTATTCGCAGTGAAAATAACAACGCTGGGGCGATCAGAATAAATATATAGAGATTAATACTTTTCATGTGTCACTCAATGAAAGTGTAAATATCCGTTTTGCTTTTGGTAAATTGGCAATTCGACTCATCCAATAATAAGCAATTAAAGTTGCCACAACTCCGATGACCATCAAGAATTGTCCAAATGGTTGCTGATATGCAACCTTTGCATTTGTTTGGGTACGCAGGATTAGAAATAGCAGCCAGGGTGCGAGAGCTGCCAAATTGGCTGAATTCTTTATCCAACCAAATCTGGTATTTATCTCAGCACGTACTGATAAATCTGCTGATACATACTCAGATAGTTCGCGAAGCACTTTGATGGTGTTTCTACTACCAAACTTGGCAGCAAAGTAGAGAGCCTCACATAACTGATCAGAGATTGGATCTGCAAATTTCGTTTTTAATTTGTTTAGAGCAATTTCAAACTTCGTGCCGCTTGCCATATTTAAGGAAAAATCTGCAAAATCTAGGCGAAGTGGATTAGGCCCAACAATTGCCAGGTTAGACAGACTTTCAGTAATCGATGCTCCTGATTGCAATGAGGAAATAACCAAATCCAAAGCTTCTGGCCAAGCATTGGCTCGATTTTGGGCTGCTTTCTTTTCTCTATTTTTCTTCACAACAAAATAGATCACCGCAACTAGAAATGAAAGAAACATCCATATAAGCAAATTTCTCATAGGCAGTGCTATTGATTTCTCTTCTTCAATAAGCTGGAAAGATTGCCTAAACCTTTTTCATAGCCACGGCTATTCCATTTAAATAAGTTTTCTACTTCAATATTTCCACCTTCGCACCGGCCTGTAACGGCAGCAATTTCAACTACTCTTCTTTTTCCACTTGTATCGATTGAGCACTGAACAACTAAATCAATACTGGTTGCAATTGTGGGAGTGATAAAACTCTGAGCGATATTTTCTCCAGCAAGTAATGGAAGTAATTGTAATTTGGCGATTGCTCCTCTTGCCGAGTTTGCATGCAAAGTTGCCATGCCAGGTAAACCAGAATTAAGCGCAATTAAAAGATCAAGTGCTTCAGCCTCCCTAACCTCGCCGACGACAATTCTGCTGGGTCGCATTCGCAGTGATTCTTTAATTAATCTTCTAAGTGATATCTCACCATTACCTTCTAAATTTGCGGTTCTAGTTTGTAGAGCAATCCAATCTGGCAACTTGGGTTTTAACTCAAATACCTCTTCAATGGTGATCACTCTTTCGCTGACTGGTATCCGACTAATTAATGCGCTTAGAAAAGTAGTTTTACCAGCTTGTGTGCCGCCACTTACTAATATGTTCAAACCACTAACAACTGCTTGGTTTAAAGTTTCTAAGATTTCATTATTTATTGAACCAATTTTTACTAAATCTTCAAGTGAATTACCGCGATTGATATGTTTTCTAATATTTACTACCCAGTGAGTTGCTGTGACCTCAGGAATTGCAACATGTAATCTGCTGCCATCTGGTAGGCGTGCATCAACAAATGGATTACTAACATCTAGCCGGCGGCCACCCCAAATTAACAATCTTTCAATAAGGTCATGAACAACCTCCTTTGATAGAACTAGATTTGTAAGCTCGCTGCAACCTGAACGCGCAATGAACACTCTGCTTGGGGTGTTAATCCAGATTTCTTCAACACTCTCATCCAATACAAGATCTTTAAGCGGACCAAAACTATCCAACTGATTGCTAAGTTCATTCATTAGCCAATTATTTACAATACCTTGGTTGGTGATTTTACCCCTGTGAACAGATTAATACTGCTTGAATATCAAAGCTCACTAATTGTTATTAAAATGTATCTGATCGACTCTTTTATACCAATCAAGAATTGATTCACCTTGTTGCCACACAGACATCCCTACGGTTATGAATTTAGGTAACTCATTTAACAATCGATCTGCTAACTGATCAGCAGTTGTACTGTCAGCACCATTTAAAAGTATCCAAAACCCTAATTTTGAAACCCGGCAAATACAATCTGATTGGCGAAAAGTATTCTTTAATTTAAAGTGTAAATTCACTAATTCATTCTCAATCTCGCTCTGATGTTCAATTGAGTGTACGGTTTGGTTATCTGAAAAGAATTGCGGCAGGTTAATTGCAGTAGAAATCATGCTGATATTTGCAGAATTACGTTGGGCAATTGCAAGATCGCGCTTTACAATTTGGTCGAAACGATCTGGTGAAATGGCACCAGTTAATAGATCAATCTCACCATTATTGGAGAGAAAAATAGAATCAATAACGCTCTCATACTTATTCATGATCGTTAGAAAGGGTAGTATTTAAATATGGATCTGAAAAGAGTCTTATCGACGGATAACTCTCGAATTCGCGCGATTTTTCTGCTCAAATTCGAATCACTGATTATTTTCGCCGTTGTGCTTTACCTATTGATTGCACCCTTTATTTCCGATGTCAGCGCTCCGGCTGCGTTGTCAGCTGAGATTATTTTTGCTCTTGTTGGATCTATTGGCCTTTGGTTTTCCGCAGTAGGTTTTGAGAAGAAGCGTTCATTTGGTCGAGCCCCTGCAGTATTGGCAAATTTAATTGCACTAGGTGTTTCCTATTACATGATCTCTGGAAATTTCTTATTAATCGGAATCCCGTTAGCGATTTTGGCGCTAATCACTTTGATTTCAGCCGCACTTGGTTATTCTGAATAATTACCAATCAACTACTTGTCGATCCTCCCAAAGTAATCCTGTCTTGTCTTTTGATGGATCAAAATCTCTTGTAGCTAACCAGATGGCAGTCTCGGCACCCTCTTGCGCACTGCGCGGGGCATCTGGTCCACCCATATCTGTTCGCGAATGATTTGGACAGATTGCATCTACCAAAAAACCGCGAGCGCCCAACCCAGTTTCATGGGAAAGATTTTTAACTAATGCGTTAACGCCAGCTTTGCTTATTCGATATGGTGCTAATCCACCATGAGTTCCAGGGCCTGACATTCTGCCCAAGCAGGCTGAGTAAACAACAACTCTTCCTTTACGTGCCTCCGCCATAGCAGGAGCTAATTGATTAATCGCAGTAAAGACTGCATCTAAATTTATTGCTAAAACTCTACGCCACTCTTCATCAGTAGTTTTCAAAGTCTTTGACATTTTTTCACTCATCACACCATGCGCAAGCACTAAGACATCTAAAATATCAAAACCGCGGCTTCTCGCATCCTCTGTTATCTCAATTAAAGTTTTACGAAATTTCTCACTATCTGCAACATCAACAGCTCGGTATTGACAACCTAGTTTGGCACCACTTTCTTTGACTCGATTTTCATCTTTGCCAATTATGTAAACAAAAATGCCAGCTGCAATTAAACCTTTGGCAGTTTCATAGCCAAGCCCACGTGAGCCACCTGTAACTACTGCCCATTTGCCTTGATTACTCATGGGTGCAACCTTGCCGTTATTTACACCTTCTTGCCACCTTTATTCATGTGCTGGTGGCCACTTTCACTTAAGTTATTAGGGCCAGCGGGTTTAGCCAGTGCTGGCTTGCAGTTAAGATTGACCTAAAGGTGAGCAATCTCAATCTGGTGAAATATAGGGAGTGCATAGGTGAGTGAAGTAGGAGCTAATACGCCCGCTAATCACTTTGGTGGCTCCTTTGGACCTAATGAGTGGTTAGTGCAAGAGATGTATGAGCGCTACCAGAGTGATCCATCTTCAGTTGATAAAGCCTGGTGGGATTTCTTCGCGGACTTCAAAGGCAATTCATCTTTAAATGGCACAGTTATTTCATCTACGCCGGCAACTAAACCTGGCACGCCACCTATTCCAAAATCACAATTAGCTAAATCAACTCCCGCTGCAGCGGTTGAAACACCGCCAGTTGCAGTTGCCCCAGTTGTTGTTGAAAAAATTGAGCCAGTAGTCGTTGCAAGTACAACATTTAAACCAGCCGATCCAATTGTTAAGCCAATTCCAACCTTAGTTACACCAGGTGCTGCCTCCGTTGAGCCATTGCGTGGTGTGGCAGCCAGAGTTGTGCAATCGATGGAGGGTTCATTAACTGTTCCAACAGCAACTAGTGTTCGCGCAGTTCCGGCAAAACTTATGATTGATAATCGAACTGTAATTAATAATCATTTAAAACGAGGCCGTGGTGGCAAAGTTTCATTTACCCATCTAATTGGTTATGCCATGATCAAAGCAATCCGGGCGATGCCAGAGATGAATGCATTTTTCACAGAGCAAGAGGGCAAGCCAGCAATAGGACACCCTGAACATATTAATTTAGGCATTGCCATTGATTTAGCCAAACCAGATGGATCTCGCCAATTACTTGTGCCATCAATTAAAGGTTGTGAAGAGTTAGATTTTGCACAATTCTGGTCTGCTTATGAAGAAACAGTTAGAAAAGCGCGTGCTGGCTCCTTAACAGTTGAAGATTTTGCCGGTACAACTATTTCACTAACTAATCCAGGAACAATTGGCACAGTTCATTCAGTGCCGCGCTTAGTACAAGGACAAGGCACAATTCTTGGAGTTGGTGCGCTGGATTACCCAGCAGAGTTTCATGGCGCAAATGAACAAACTCTGGCAGATCTTGGAATCAGTAAAGTTGTTACATTAACTAGTACGTACGATCATCGAATTATTCAAGGTGCACAATCTGGCGACTTTTTACGCCGAATTCATCAGATATTGCTTGGTGAAGAAAACTTCTATGATGAAATTTTTGAAGCACTTCGAATTCCTTATGTCCCAATTCGCTGGGTTGTTGATATGCAAGATGCGAAGGCTGATGAGGCAAGTAAGACCGCTAGAGTTCAAAAATTGATCGATGCCTATCGAACAACTGGCCACTTAATGGCAGATGTTGAGCCGTTGGCTTACGTTCAAAGATCACACCCAGATTTAGATGTAGTAAATCACGGTCTTTCACTTTGGGATCTTGATCGCGAGTTTGCAACTGATGGCTTTGGTGGCAAGCCAACAATGAAGCTTCGCAGAATTTTAGGAATTCTTCGAGATTCATATTGTCGAACCATCGGTGTTGAATATATGTATATAGCCAATCCATTGGAGCGAAAGTGGATTCAAGAGCGGATTGAGGTTGGTGCCCCTAGAACTGCCCGCGAGGAACAACTTCGAATTTTAAGAAAATTAAATTCAGCAGAGGCTTTTGAATCATTTTTACAAACTAAGTATGTTGGCCAAAAGCGATTCTCACTAGAAGGCGGTGAGTCAGTAATCCCACTTCTAGATGCCATGATTTCATCTGCGGCGGAGAGTAAATTAGATGAGGTCTGCATTGGTATGCCCCATCGTGGTCGATTAAATGTTTTAGCAAATATTGCAGGAAAATCTTATGGCCAGATATTTCAAGAGTTTGAAGGTAATTACCATGACAATGAAGTGCATGGCTCAGGCGATGTTAAGTACCACCTTGGAACAAAGGGAGTATTCACCGCAGAAAGCGGAGCTACTACCAAGATTTACTTAGCTGCTAATCCATCTCACCTTGAAGCGGTAAATCCAGTGTTGGAAGGAATTGTTCGAGCAAAGCAAGATAAGTTAAGAGCAGCTGCTGGTGATTTTTCAGTTGATGAACAAACCTCTTATCCAGTTCTACCAATACTTTTACATGGCGATGCAGCATTTGCAGGTCAAGGTGTGGTCTCTGAAACTCTCTCACTATCCTTATTAAAGGGTTACCGCACAGGTGGCACCATACATATCGTGGTTAATAACCAGGTTGGATTTACGACCTCACCACATGCGGCGCGATCATCAACATATTCAACCGATATTGCCAAGATGATTCAGGCACCAGTCTTTCATGTGAACGGAGATGATCCCGAAGCATGTGTTCGTGTTGCCAGATTGGCATTTGAGTATCGTCAAGAGTTTAATAAAGATGTTGTAATTGACATGATCTGCTACCGCAGACGTGGTCACAATGAAGGTGATGAGCCAAGCTTTACTCAACCATTGATGTATAAATTAGTTGATGCCAAGCGATCAACCAGAAAGCTCTACACCGAAGCGTTAATTGGCCGCGGTGATATAACTGTTGAAGAGGCTGAAGAGGTGTTGCGTGATTACCAGCAACAACTAGAGGGTGTATTTACTGCAGTTCACAACACGGAACCGGCAAGTGATCCAAATTGGAAAGCTCCAGTTGTCCCAGCACCAGAGAGTGTGAACACTGCAGTCAGTGAAGCTGATCTAAAGAAGATTGCCGCAACCCAAGGTGATATTCCAAAGGATTTTACGGTTCATCCAAAATTGTTGCCACAGTTATTAAAGCGCACTGAAATGCTTGCTGATGGCACAGTTGATTGGGCAGCAGGTGAGATGTTTGCATTTGGTTCATTACTTCTTGAAGGCCATCCAATCAGAATGAGTGGTCAAGATGTTAGAAGAGGAACATTTAGCAATCGCCACGCAGTAGTAGTTGATAAAGAAACTGGCGCAGATCTTTTCCCACTTAGGTCATTGGTTAAAGATCCAAATCAATTCCATATCTATGATTCATTCCTTTCTGAGTATGCGGTGATGGGATTTGAGTATGGCTACTCCGTAGAGCGCGATAACGCTTTAGTTATTTGGGAAGCGCAATTTGGAGATTTTGCAAATGGTGCACAAACTATTGTTGATGAATTTATCTCATCTGCTTTACAAAAATGGGGTGAGCGAACTTCTGTAGTGCTCTTGTTACCACATGGCTATGAAGGTCAAGGACCTGATCACTCATCTGGTCGAATTGAAAGATTTTTAACATTATGTGCCGAGCAAAATATGACAGTAGCGCAGCCATCAACTCCTGCTTCGTATTTCCACCTACTTAGATGGCACATGAAAAATCCAGCACGAAGGCCGCTAATTGTTTTTGAGCCAAAATCAATGCTGCGGTTAAAAGCTGCTGCAAGTGGGTTAACTGATTTTACAACTGGCACATTTAAACCTTTAATTGCCGATGCGAAAGTACAGAATGCAACACGTTTAATTTTCACCTCTGGAAAGGTTTACTACGACTTAATTGCCGAGCGGGAAAAATTAAATGAGTTCTCTACTGCAATTGTCAGAATTGAACAGCTTTATCCACTGCCAGTTGATGAAATAATTGCCCAAGTGAAACTTCATCCAAATGCAACTTTGCTATGGGTACAAGATGAACCAGCCAACCAAGGTCCTTGGCCATTTGTTGCTCTAGCTGTGGCTGAAGCTTTTGTTGCTCATGATGAATTAGCTGGTAGAAATTTGCGAAGAGTTTCAAGAAGAGCAACTGCAAGCCCTGCGACCGGAAACCATCACCTGCATGAGGAAGAAGAGAAGGCTTTAATGACTGAAGCCTTTACGCGTTAACTACCTTTTTTATAACGCAGCAATACTTTTCCTAAAATTTGCGAAGATTCAAGCCAACCCCAACTTCTAGAATCTGTACTTGCTGGGTTATCACCTTCTACCCAAAACCTAATCACACCATGCTCTATTCGAGTTTGTGTCAATCGTTTTAATAACTTAACGCCAGGTCTATTTGGGTCAGCTATCAGGTAGAGCTTTCCAATTTTTAATCTGTGTTCCTGGCCACTTAATCTGCGGATTATTAACCAATCACCCTGGTTATAGGCAGGGGCCATTGAATTACCTTCCACTACTACCCTGCTCAATCCAAACATGGGAGTATTCTCCCACTAAGTAAAAAGTTTTAAATAAACCAAGGAGAGAAATGCTTAAATCTTTAATTGAAATCATCAAGCCAAAGCAAACTGTCTTTGCTCACTGTGATCTGCCATGCGGCGTTTATGATCCAGCACAAGCCAAAATTGAGGCACAGTCCGTGAAAGCATGTATGGAAAAATATGCTGCTAGCAGTGATCCAGACTTTAAATCACGTGCGGTTGCAATCAAAGAAGAACGCTCTGAACTAGTTAAGCATCACCTATGGGTGTTGTGGACTGATTATTTCAAGCCAAATCACTTTGAGGCTTACCCACAACTTCACACACTATTCAATGAAGCTACTAAATTAGCTGGTGCTGGTGGTAGTAAAGGTAGCAATGATGTTGCAGTTGCCGAGAAGTTAATTGGCAAAATTGACGAAATCGCAGAAATTTTTTGGGCAACTAAAAAATAATAAGTTAATTAAATCGCTAGTGGCTTAGATTCTTAAGCTGCTAGCGATTTTTTCATCCCTTGAAGTACTCTCTTTCCCTGCAACCATTGTTTCCGCTGCAACTCTAGCCATAAATGAAACTCTTTCAACAAACTTTCGAGAAATAATGCCGCTTGCGATTAATCTCGCGCTTTGGTGAACTTCTACCTCAAATTTTAAAATGTTTTCAACTAATCCCAAGCATCTTGCGGTGGCGTGAATTTCAGTTCCAACCCCTGCAGCTCCTAATACATCTAGTTGTGTATTAAATGTGACGCTGGTTTCACCGAAATCTAAGAACTCAATAATTGCAGCGCTACAGGCACTCTCCATAAGTGAAAGTATTTGATTAGAGCCAACAACCGGTAAATCATTAACGCCTTGTGCAACAGATGTGTCTCCTGGGCGAATGGCCATACTCGACATTCCTACGGCGCCAATAACTTGCTCAGGTTTCATAATCACAACATTAGTGATTAAGTAATTACTCTTGCGGGAACTCCCTGCGAATTTCGCTGGTTATTTCAATTTGTGTCGCGCCTTCTGAGGTTATTTCCGTATAAGTTGTTTGAGTATAGGTAATCTCAGTAACGCTTTGAGAAGTTACACCTTGCATCATTTGATCATATAAATCCTCAGTCTGTTGATTTATTCGACCACACAACTCCTCCGGCGCTTCTTCAGCCAAGGCATTGCACAAAAGATTTCTCATCATTATTAATGCGGCATTTTCCTGCTCCATTTGGGTCCGACAATTAGGACAGCTACCAAAATGGATTTCAACTGCATTCAACTCTTGATCATCAAAAATCTCATGATCTATATAAAGAACGATGTTTGGAATTACCTGATCGCAGGAAATAAAATTATTTAAATTACTCATTTGTCATCACCAGCTTTTTTATCTTTAAAGCCTCGCTCTTTTGCATATGCAGCAAGTGAACTTCTAAGAAGTTTTCTACCACGGTGTAGTCTTGACATAACTGTGCCGGTAGGAACTCCGGTAATTTCTGCAATCTCCTTGTAGGAGAATCCTTCAACATCTGAGAGATAAACTGCCATTCGAAACTCATCTGGCATTGCCGCAAGAGCTTCCTTAATATCTTTATCTGCAATATTTTCTAGTACTTCATCTTCGGCGGATTTACCTTGATCACTTGTGTGAGATGAGGCATCTGCAATCTGCCAATCTTCAATTTCACCTGCAGATATTTGCGGGCGACGTTGATCTTTTCGATAATTGTTTATAAAAGTGGTTGTTAAAATTCGATACAACCATGCTTTTAAATTTGTGCCTGGTTCAAACTGGTGGAAACTTGTAAATGCTTTTGCATATGTGTCTTGTACTAAATCTTGCGCATCATGCGTGTTTTTTGTGTAGCGAAGAGCTGCGCCATAAAGTTGAGAGGTAAATACCAATGCATCTTTTTCGAATCTGGCTTTGCGCTGTGCCAGAGTTTCCTTATTGCGATCTATAACCGCTGGTAGTAAATCTTCGTTACTCATTTGGGCTAAGGCTACCTCGAAGGGAGTTTTCAGAAGCTCAGAATATTTCTTGCTTTTTCCCAGTTGATCTCGCACAGCATTCACAGTGGTAGAACCTAGGTTTCCTTTGGTTTATTCCCCTAAGTAATAGAGGCTGAGCGCGAACAAACCTAAAACTTCCTAAAACGGTGGAAGGTAGACTGGGACATATGACTAATTGGAATGCACCTTTTCGCGGTGGCTTAACCGCTGCCAGCAAACCAATCAAAGCAACTATCAATATTCCAGGGTCAAAATCGGCAACTAACCGAGCCCTGATACTGGCTGCTATCGCCACAACTGCTTCAACTATTCGAAAACCTCTCTCCTCTCGCGATACCGATTTAATGGTTAAAGGATTACAAAGTTTAGGATGCGTAATTGATCAGATTAAAACAGGTGATGGCTTTGATTATTTAGTAAAACCAAAAAAACTCATGGGACCAACCCAAATTGAAGTTGGTAACGCTGGAACTGTTATGCGATTTTTACCGCCAATTGCAGCTTTAGCAACTGGATTAATTCACTTCGATGGTGATGCAAGATCGCATGAGCGACCAATCGCTCCTGTCATTAAAGCCTTAGAACAGCTAGGTATTTCCATTGAACATAATGGTAAATACAAGATGCCAATAACGATTAATGGTGCTGGCAAAGTTAAAGGTGGCAATGTGGAAATTGATGCAAGTGCATCTAGCCAATTCGTCTCCGCTTTAATGTTGCTAGCTCCGGCCACTCAAGAAGGAATCACAATTAAAAATATTGGTGCCTCATTGCCCTCACTGCCCCATATTGAAATGACAATTCAAATGCTAGAAAAATTTGGAGCAAAAGTTGAAGTTACCTCAAATAGTTGGAGTATTAAGCCTTGTGAACTGATTGGCCAAGATTTAGTAATTGAGCCAGATCTTTCCAACGCAGCGCCATTTATGGCAGCAGCGATGATCTGTGGTGGCAGTGTGTCAATAAAAGATTGGCCAACTAAAACTGCCCAGCCAGGAGATCAACTTCGCAACATTTTCACTAGCATGGGAGCAAAAATTGAGTTAAGTGAAAAACAGTTGACTATTTCTGGTACTGGCCAAGTTACTGGCATCGATATTGATTTAGGTAATGTTGGAGAATTAACACCAAGTATTGCAGCTGTTGCATCTCTTGCCACAACACCATCAACTCTTCGTGGTATTGCCCATCTTCGAATGCATGAAACTGATCGACTATCTGCATTAGCCAATGAAATTAATAATCTAGGTGGATCTGTTACCGAAGGCCCGGGCGAATTACTAATTAAGCCAACCAAGATGAGCTCAACTCAAATCTTTAATAGTTATGAGGATCATCGAATGGCCACGGCAGGAGCAATCATTGGATTAGCTGTTGAGGGAATTATCGTTGAAAATATAGAAACCACGCGAAAAACCTTGCCTGATTTTCCTGGCATGTGGCAGGCAATGCTTAATGGTTAGATCGAAAAGTAATTGGGATGAAGATGATGTCCGGATTAATAAATCGCGCCAATTCGGTGCCAGCAATAAAACCCGGCCTAGAACTAAAGATCGACCAGATTACTCATCAGCACAAACTGCAACCATTATTGAGGTAGATCGAGGACGTGTTAAGTGTTTAATTAAAGCTCCAGCTGGCAAAAAAATTATTACAGCGATGAAAGCCAGAGAGTTAGGTAAGAAATCAGTTGTAGTTGGAGATCTTGTATCAATAGTTGGTGACATCTCAGGAGATGAAGGATCTCTGGCGCGTGTGGTCACAGTTTTGCCTAGAAAGAATTCACTCACAAGAAGCATTGAAGATCATGCAAATGATGAACGAGTAATCGTGGCTAATGTTGATCAAATGGCAATTGTAATTTCAGCCGCTAATCCTGAGCCAAAAGTTGGTCTAGTAGATCGAGCCTTAGTGGTTGCATATGATCAAGGGATAAAGCCAATAATTGTTATGACCAAGAAGGATTTAGCAAGTGGAGATGAATTCCTTCAGATTTATAAGGATTTAGATATTCCGGTATTTAAAACTGATAAGTCTTCAGATCTATCTTCTTTGCAAGAAGTGTTGGCTGGCAAAATTACTGTTCTACTTGGACACTCCGGTGTTGGAAAATCTACGTTGGTAAATAATTTGCTAGCTAGTTCAGTAAACAAAGTTTCAGAGTTTGGAATCGAAAATGGCGAACGGGTAACTGGGGATGTAAATGAGGTTACTGGTCGCGGCCGACACACCACATCAAGTGCTATTGCGCTTCCACTGTCATCCTCCTTTGATGGAGCTGATTTTGGATGGATTATTGATACACCAGGTGTTCGTTCATTTGGCATTGCACATATTCAAGCGGCAAGAGTTATCTCTTCCTTTCCCGAATTCAGTGAAGCTATTGCTAATTGCCAAAAGAATTGCACCCATAATGAACAAGGTTGTGCTTTAAATAATTGGCCAACGCTGACTGACCAACATTTAGCAAGACTTGCAAGCCTTCGAAGAGTTTTATCAATCGGCTAGTAAAAGTGCGAGTAATCTGTTCCCTATGGCCGAAAGTCTTGAAAAAAGTGATCTAAAAACCAGGCAAGTTAATTTATCGCTAACTGGCATGACCTGCTCCTCTTGTGTGAGCACTATTGAAAAATCACTAAATAAAATCCCTGGAGTCCAGGCTGCAGTAAATCTAGCCATGGAATCTGCCCACATAATTGCCCCACTTAATGTATCAGAGAAGGTATTAATCTCCGCAGTTGAATCAGCTGGCTACAAAGCCTCAGCATTTAAAGGTGAGCGAGAATCCTTTGAGAAATCCAATCGTTTAGGAATTAGATTATTACTTACATTTGCCTTAACACTTCCAATACTTTCAATTTCAATGATTGAGAGTTGGCATCAATATCTAGATAAACTGTTATTGCCTATTATTGATAATACCAATCAGTTTTTTGCTGAGAGAAATTCCAATTTCGTACTGAATTATCCGATTGCACCTATTTCAATCTGGCTCGTAGTAGCCCTATCTATATTTGTGGTAATCGTTTTAGCATGGCCAATTCATCGCGCCGCAATCAAGAACTTGTTAAACCCCACCATGGATACCTTGGTCTCTCTCGGTTCTTTAATATCACTTGGTTGGAGCATTTACTCTCTCGCTACATACCAAGCAAAAGATGAAATGCTAAATGTTTACACCGAAGTTTCTGCATCAGTTATATTCTTTGTAATGCTTGGTAGATATTTGGAGCACCGAGCTAAACGAAAAGCTGGCTCAGCTTTAGCAGAGTTATTTAAACTTTCCGCCAGCGAGGTAGAGGTGCAAGCCGCAGGTGGAAATATCACCATTCCAATTGATCAACTACAAGTTGGAGATGTTTTTGTAGTTAAGCCAGGAGATCGAATCGCCACTGATGGCCAAGTCATCTCTGGTTATACAACTATAAATAATGCATTTTTAACTGGTGAAGTGACTCCAATAGAAATCAACCTTAATGACTTAGTTTATGCAGGATCTATTAATAACAATGGAAATATTTTGGTTAAGGCAACCCGAATTGGCTCTGACACTGAGTTAGCCAGAATTACCAGAATGATTTTAGCTGCTCAATCTGAGAAGGCACCCGCTCAGCAATTGGCAGACAAAATTAGCCGAGTATTTGTACCAGTTGTATTACTACTTTCAATAGCTACTTTTACAGCGTGGTATTTAACTCAAGCAGATTTAGCAAAATCAATTACTACCGCAGTTGCAGTGTTAGTTATCGCCTGTCCTTGCGCGCTTGGATTAGCAACACCCATTGCTTTAATGGTTGCCTCTGGCAAAGCAGCAAAATCTGGCATCGTAATTAGGTCTCCTAGATCCATTGAAAAAGCAGTTGGTATAACTGATGCAGTTTTTGATAAAACTGGAACCATCACAACTGGTCAGATGGTCCTGCTCGAGATGACTTTGATTAACAATCCACTAACGAGTGGCAATACAGATATCTCTACCTCGGAATTACTCTCTTATGCTTTGTCGATTGAAAGCATGGATTCACATCCAATCGCAGTTGCACTAGCTACAGCTCTTCAAAAACAAGGTGTTACTAAATTTGAAGTTTCAGATTTTGAGCACTCAACCGGCGTAGGCGTTGCTGCCCGAGTTAAATCTGATAGTTCGGCCAACTCAAAAGCGGTTTTAATTGGATCACCACTTTCAATTGCCCGAGCAACTACTGAATTCTCACCAAAACTAACTGAGGCAATAAACTCTGCAACCCAAAGAGCAAACTCAGTGGCAGTACTTGCCATTGATGGTTTGGCGTATGGCGTTTTTGAAATTGGAGATCAGATCAAGCCAGAGAGTAAGTTGGCAATTGAAAGATTACATAAGGCCGGTATCAACACTTGGCTAGTCACAGGCGATAGTGAGAGTGCTGGAATATCGATGGGGGCATCAGTTGGAATACCAATTGACCACATATTTGCCACCGCGACTCCTGAAGATAAATTAATTTTCGTTGAAAACCTGCAACAAAAGGGCAAAGTACTAATGATCGGTGATGGCATAAATGATGCTGCTGCTATTGCTAAATCAGATTTAAGTATGGCCATGGGCTCTGGAACTGACACAGCCATTGCGGCAGCTGATATCACCTTAATTCGACCATCTTTGATAGCTGTGTTAGATGCGCTAGCAATTTCACAAAAGAGTGTAAGAATAATTAAATCAAACTTAGGTTGGGCATTTTTCTATAACTTAGCTTTTATCCCAGTAGCTGCCAGTGGAAATCTATCGCCAATGTATGCAGCAGGAGCGATGTCGCTCTCATCACTGTTTGTTGTTTTAAATAGCTTACGTATTAGATAAAGATTGGTAGCGGGGGCAGGATTTGAACCTACGACCTCTGGGTTATGAGCCCAGCGAGCTACCGAGCTGCTCCACCCCGCGTCGGTGATTAAATCTTAGAGCAGTTGGGCATTTAACCCAAATAAATGAATTTACTATCTATTTTGTGCAGAAATTAATGCTGCAATTGCTGCTTTAACTCTTGCTCTAGCTTTATCTTCAGCAGCACCATCTAAACGCTTTTGTGCCGCTTCTAGATCAGCATAAGCAGCTTGTAATGATGAAATTGCTGCTCTAATTGCTTGGCTAGTTCCAACACCACCTGGAGTTGTTGTGGATTGCTGATTATCTGAAACTGTTGTTCCAGAGTTACCACCAAATACTTGATCTAATGCACCCTGCAACGTTTCACTAAATCCAATTTGATCACCAAATGAAACCAAAACTTTTTGTAGCAATGGATATGCCGCAGTGTTGCCGGTAGCTCGTACATAAACTGGTTGTACATAAAGCAAACCTTTACCAACTGGCAAGGTGAGCAAATTACCAAGTACAACATCTGATCCACCTTGGCGCAATAGTGAAAGTGAGGTTGCGACCTCTGGCTTTGCTTCAAAGTTTGAAGATACTTGTGAAGGACCTGCAATATTTGTTGATCGTGGTAGCTGTAGAACTGTGATCTTTCCATACTCATCACCAGCATCTGAGTTAACAACTGCTAATGCAGTTAAATTCTCACGGCCTCCTCTAGGCACAAATGGTGTGTAGAGCGAGAATGTTGGCTTACTCTGACCAGGAATCTGCATGGTTAGGTAATAAGGAGGTTGGTTACCAGAGTTTGATCCAAAGCTAGATGGATCAAGAGGTACGCGCCAGAAATCCTGTCCGCCATAAAAAGCATCGGCAGTTGTTACGTGATAGGCACTTAAAATATCTCTTTGTACGCGGAACATATCCTCTGGATATCTAACGTGGGCAAGTAACTCTGCTGAGATCTCACTCCTTGGCTTAACAGTTCCTGGAAATGCCTTACTCCAAGTTGCTAGTACGGGATCTTTTTCATCCCATTGGTAAAGTGAAACTGTTCCATCGTAGGCATCAACAGTGGCTTTCACTGAGTTTCTAATGTAATTAACATTTCGATCATCTAATGATGAAACAGCATTTGATCTACTAGTTAAGGCATCCCCAGTATTAGCAAGATTTACGACTCTTGAGTTTGGATAACCTGCACTAGTTGTGTAGCCATCAATAATCCAAAGAATTTTGCCATCGATGATTGCAGGATATGGATCCCCATCCAAGGTAAGCCATGGCGCAACCTTTGCAATTCGCTCACGTGGATTTCTATTAAACAAAATCTTTGATTCTGAATTAATTAAATTAGAAAGCACAATTCTTTGTTCTTGATATTTAATCGCAAACAACAATCGGGTGAAGAGGGAGCCCATTGGCACGCCACCTTTACCGGTATATGTGTAATTTTTTTGACCATTAGTTGAATTGTCATCTGGGTAATCAAGCTCGACTGGATTGCTTGCAGCTGGACCACCAATAATTGAATAATCCGGAACATTCTCGCCAAAGTAAATACGAGGTTGAAATTCGCCTAATCCTTTTGTTGGTGGGATATCGCCAACTGTAAATGTTGGCTTACCATCAGCATCAACCGTGTTTCCAAATGCGCCAACCATTCCAAAACCATGGGTGTAAACCAAGTGATCATTAATCCAGTTTCGAGATGGATTTCCATCAATATTTAATTCACGAACTGCAACAACCACATCGCGTTCTTTGCCATCAATCTTGTAACGATCAATATCCAATGAATCAGCAAAAGCGTAATATGGCTTGATCTGTTGAAGTTGTCTAAAGGTTGCAGATAAAACATTTGGATCCATCAATCGGATATTTGCAATAGTGGCCGCATCATTAGCTAATTGACCAGCTGAAGTTGTAACCGTTGCCTGATAATCCTTTACCTCTACATTTGTTAGGCCATAGGCATCGCGGGTGGCATCAATATTTCTTTG
>JACCDY011512782.1_pt1 | contig 17769 bp, 17 predicted proteins | sample 7446391 | NCBI WGS metagenome assembly JACCDY01 (sample SAMN15323451, study PRJNA562643) | freshwater metagenome | isolation source: river surface water | place: USA:Blue River Watershed | collected 2017-08-18
AGACACTGCCCTAAGTAAGGGATTTGCTGTTAAAAATGGAGGATGCAATGGTAACTGCACATGTAGGAGGCCAGGCAGGCCCTCACATTCCTGCCGTAGATAAATCGGTACCCCCTGGACGCGACTTTTACGTGCATGTGAATCGCCGATGGCAACGAAGTGTACACATACCCTCCTTTGCGGGTTCCTATGGCATTAGCGAGGAAATTGAGCAAAAGGTGCGCGACGACTTGCTGTCACCAATACACCGGCTCCCTGCGGCGCACCCCCTCGCACTCATGGAAAAGAGTATTATGAATCACCGCGCTCAACATAATAATGTGCGCGACTTGCGCCGCATGCTACAATCCATGGATTGTATGCGCGACCGCGAGGACCTCGGCCGGCAAATCGGCTACTTGAATCGCATTCAGTCGCGTGCGCCCCTCTCGTTTGCCGTGAATGCCGACACATATCGGAGCAATCTGTGCCGCGTACATATATACGAACCCGTGATGGGTCTTCCCGCAAAACACTACTATTTGGCGAAGCCGCAGAATCGCACCGTTCTTCATTACGGCGCGATTTTGAAGAAGGCGGGTGAACTGTTGGAAGTGGAGGGGCTCCAAGAGGTGATTGCGATTGAAAAGGCGGTCTTGAACTCCCTATCCGAGGGCGATTCCCTGCGTAATCCCATGGAAAGCTACGTGCCCAAGCGGATTCAGGAGTTGGAAAAGGAGTGGCGCGAAATACCGTGGTCCGCCATGTTACTCGCCTGGGGCATGCCCACGGATTTAATACGTTCCTCCACATTCATCATTACCAACACAAAGTATCTGGACCATCTGAACCATATGTTTCGCACCTACGATTTATCGGTCTGGCGTATTTGGCTCCGTGCGGGTCTCGTGATGACGTTCCTTGAATACCTGCCGCCCCCTTTTGATGATATGCACTACGAACTCTTTCAGCGCCGATTGCGCGGCAACGTACAGAAAACCCCGCAGCGCCTGCTCATGTTGAATACCCTGCAGCGTTTCGCAACACAGGCACTCGGCAGGGTCTTTGTGGAAGACCATATTCCCGAGAAAGTGAAGGACGAGGCCATTAGTATGGTGCGCCGTCTGAAAACCGCGACGGTTGCCAGGATTCGCGGCATCAGCTGGCTGTCCGGTGCAACGAAGGAGAAAGCGGTGGATAAAATCCACGCCATGCGTTTCCAAGTCGCCTATCCGAGCGATTGGTTCAGTGAATTTACGGGCATTACCGTGGACCCCGAGCGATTCCTACAGAACCTGGTGAACTTAAGCATCAAGGATACCGTGCGCATGATTGATACGTTGGGGGACGGCTGTGGGGACCGTGATACTTGGCAGGATGGCGCATTTGACGTCAACGCCTATTACTATCCGGACCAAAACCGCCTCGTTATACCTGGAGGCATGTTGAGAGCCCCGTTTTTTGACTTGCGCCGGTCGGTGGCCTGGAATTACGGGGGCATTGGCGCGGCCATTGGACACGAAATCACGCACGGATTTGACGCCGACGGCAAGAACTATGACATACACGGTAACTACAAGGAGTGGTGGACGGCCAAAGATAACGCGATGTATGAGGAAATGACGAAGGACCTCATTGCCTATTATGATGGCGCGGACTACCTGGGGGGGCGTGTAGATGGCCATTTGACGCTCAGTGAGAACTTGGCGGATTTGGGGGGTGTCGCCATCGCTCTACAGGCGCTCCAATTCTATCTCAAGGAGAAAAAGGCGACGGCTGCCGAGACGAAGGAGGCGTATGGGGATTTCTTTGAAAGCTACGCCGTATCCTGGCGCAACAAGGACCGTCCCAAAAAGGCGAAACAGTCGCTCTTTTTGGATGTGCATGCACCGGCACCGTTGCGCGTGAATATTATTGTCCGACAATTCAAGGAATTCTACGAGGCCTATGATATCAAGGAGGGCGAAGAGGGCTGGATACCTGTAAAGGACCGTGTTGCCCTCTGGTAGGGGGAATGGGCCTTTGGCCCTTCCCCCTTAGACCCCATACAGGGGAAAGGTCCTTCCCCCTTAAAACCCCAAACAGGGGGCATCTACGGAAAAATGTTAAGGTGTCCCCAGGGATACCCTTGATAATATTGGCTAAATGCCTATACATACATGGAAATACCATTTCATGGCGTTTCCATGGATTCATAGAACGGCGGTAAGACATACCAAGGGTAACCCTGGATTGCATTTGTGGCATTTGTGGCATTTCTGGACTCTCAACATCCACCCAAAAAGTCCCTTGATTTCTTTATGCGCTTGCACTTGTGGTATTATAGAATGAGGTCGGCGAGGCGCCAGTACTCATAGGTTCCATTAGGCAAGGGGCGTTTGAAGATGAAAGGAAGCCGTTTTGCCTGGAGCTCCATTTTGGCGATTTGATAGGCGTCGGTGACACCCTCCGGAACCAGGATATAGGGCTTCGCACCATTGCAGATTTGGCTTGCGCGAAAGCTAATGGCCTTCGTTGATTCATACTGGGTAATGCGGGGATATGTGGTGTGATGGGGGTCGCCAATGCCCCGCACGGGCAGTCGTTCCTGTACCTGCTCTTCGTAGGGAATCCAGATTTCAGGGTGTTGGCGGAACATTTTCTGGAGGTCCGCGGCCTCCGAGGCCTTAGAGGGGTCCACCTCTTCCACCTCTTCCTCGGGCATATCCACGGCGCCCTCCTCCTCTACAAAGTCCTCATCCACTTCCACTTCTTCGTTGCGATATTCGTCCATTCTGTTGTTGCTGTTGTTTTTCTCCGGCGTGTGCGGGTGCCCCTCAAATTTTATCCTCCGTCTCCGTTATAGGAATGGACCTTTTTGAATACGTTGGATTGCCACCCTTTATTGGTGGCAAGCTGTCATATGCGGCAAAATATAAACTGCTTTCTATCAAGGCCGCATCCGCAAAAGAGAACCTGGGAAATCTGGATGCCTCCAGTATACAGGGAAAAGGTCCCGCCGTTTCGGAAAATCCAACACGCGCTATCTTTCTTGTTGAGGATGCCGGTGCTGCCGGTGCTGCCAACACAAAAGACTACGATTCTTTTACTTCTATTCCCGCTAAGGAGCTAGCAAAAATTAAAGGGGCATCATGGTATGCTGTGTTGAAAATGTTGGATGAGCTGGTATTTCATAGGGAGCCGACACTCACCCTGGATGCTGAGCAAAAGAAGTTTGTGGACAAGTTTGTTACACTCAAAGGGGCTGGGGGCTCAGGGGCACAATCGGTTTCTACACAAGACCCTGCTAGTGGCGATGCTACCGATGCAACAGCCTTAGCAAACCACAACAAGGCCGTGATAATTGGCTTCATTCATGGCGTACACGCCTACGCTCTTGCAAAGGGTGTAACAGACGTGCCAGATATTACGCAACCCATGCCTGAGCGGTACAGGTGGGTGTTGAATTACCTCCAGGATCAGGAACAAGATGGGAAAGCAAAAGCAACCCTGGATGGCATTTGGAGTGCCCTGTATAGTGAGTATTTGAAAGGGGAATCCGAACTCCAAGGGCCAAAAGAGGCACTGTCTCCATACCATACACTCTCAACAAAAGATGGCATTACAAAGTTCATATCTACGCCATCGCAACAAGATAGCAATGCCGCTAGTATAAGCACCCGTAAGGAGCACGAGGAGGCACAGAAAGAGTACGAGGCGGGAGAGTTGGAGGGATTAGAGAGTATAGCTCTAAAGAGGTCCATTCATGCGGTCTTATTGCCACCACGATTCAAACACATACACTTCTCGTCCTAAGAATAGGTCTTTCTACAAAATAGAGGAGTACGCGAATGAAGTTCGTGGTATGTTTGGAGCAACACGGATGGCGGGGGTGCAAGATTCCCCTTACATTGGAGGACTTGGACAAGCATTTGCCGACGTGGCGGCATTTGCAGATTCTGAGGCCCCCCGAAACATATGGTAGTCGCATTTTACAACTGCCCTATGAACCCATGGAAGGCGATACGTTTCCCGCTTATCAGTTGGGCGAAAAATTAGACGACGGGTCCTATGGGCGCATTTTGCGGGCCAAGCGGGCCGTGTATCGCCGCGAGAATCCCGCAGCACCAACACATCTCCAACGCGTAGAAGACTTCGCGGATATTGCGTGCAAAGTGAATGATATTCCGTTGGGCGAGTATAGCGCCGACCTGGACGGTGATAAGGAGGCGTGGTGTGCCGAGGAAGTCCAGGCCATTCTACACGAAGCCAGCTTACATGCTCTCGCCTATCATACCCTAAAAGCCCGTGGGTTTCCCAACACGATTCCGCGCCTCTACGAGGTCTTCGCCGTCCCCCATCGTTTAACGGCGCGTCACCTGGAGTCGGCGTGCGATATTTCGGGCATTGTCATGGGTATGGAGCTCATTTGTGGAGAAACGCTGCACAATTACTTTGCGAAACACCTGTTGCCGACGGATAAACCGCGTATTCTGGAGGCGAACGACCGGCTCTTAACAGAAATCCTCATTCAGCTGTCCATATACCTGGATATCCTACAGTCCGACCTGCGCTTCAATCACCGCGACCTCAAAATCAATAATGTGCTGCGCCGCAAGCATAGCACCACATGGTATAAATCCCTGGAACACCCCTGCTTGAGTCGGCCCTGGATTTCCTTCCATGACCTGGTCATCATAGACTTCGGATTTTCGTGTGTCGCATGCGATGAGACCCCCAAGAGTCTTATTCAGGCGGGGAGCTGGTTTAAAATGAGCCACGACTGCCTGAAAAGGGGGCGCGACATCGCCCTGTTTCTACACTGCTTGCAAGCCTGCTATCCCTTGGAGGACCGCATTTCCTCGCGACTTCTAGATACACTTCGCGATGCCATGACCATTACACAGAAAAACGGCATGCCCCTGTGCCTGCTTACAACGAATGTGAATAAGAATGGGCGACCAGATACCGCCGGTATGCGCTTCGGTGATGGTATTTACAAGCTCTTGCGCAGCGAGGATGTAGAGGTCGCCGGTTGTGCCCCGCACGCCTTGTTGAAAACGTTGGATGGATTGCGAGTTGGCGGTGGCGGTGCCAGCGCTAGCCAGCGAAAAATTGACTCGCACGTTGCAGCGGACACCCAGCTCACAACCAATCAAGAACCCTAAGTAAAATACCCTTCACTCCTTACAATGACTACCTTACGTGCCTTTCTTGACGCCCATCGTACCACAGAAGCCGATTGGAATCTGACGGGCATGGGCAAGGACACCGGTAAATATCGTGTCCCCGACGAAGAGTACGACCACTTCCTGGATCTCGTTCATCACCACATTTATGGTCCCAATGCAGCCGCCTCCTCTCTCTTGGAGCGCCATCGCGACGTGGGACCCCTCATCGTGGACCTGGACTTCCGTTATCAGGCGGGCGGCCCCCTGGTGCGTCGCTACAACGACGCCATGTTGCGCCGCTTCGTCGCCGAATACGTATCTGCCATCATCTATTTCAGCGAGGTGGAGCATCTTACGGCTCCCCTGCGCTTCTACATGACCTACAAGCCCCATCCCGAAACGGAGAAGGGACAACACAAGGACGGTATTCACATTCAGTGCCCCGACCTCATTACACACCCCAAATTCCAATATGCCGTGCGCGGATTCCTCCTTAATCAGGGTACGATTCCCGCCATATTTGGTGAAACACATATGAACAATATGCCGGATAACGTCTACGATGTGGCCGTTATTCACAAGAACAACTGGTTCCTCTACGGTGCCTGTAAACCCGACAAGGCCCAGTACACGGTGCGCCAGGTGTGGCGCGTGGATCCGGCACTGGTTTCCCAGGCGTTGGATGGTGGAACACCCTCCGATTTCGCGGACCTCGTGGAGGCCGTGGAGGACCTGATGGAGGACAATCATCCAGAGGATACCCTGAGTGACCTGGAGCCCGCCGAGCGCACCAAGGCATTCATGAAAAGCCTGAGTGTCTGGCACATCGGTCCCTCCAATACGCCCCCCATTCGTGAGGGACGTAAGGGGGAATGGGACGCTCTGTTGGGAATGTGGGGACACGGCAAGGCCAAACCCGAATCCACACGGGGTATCAACACGTACATGTCTGGTGGTAGCACTGGTGCTGGCGCTAACGGTGGTGCTGGTGCTGTTGGTAGTGGTGCTGGCGCTAGCGCTAGCGCCACCAAAGACGGCACCGACGATCTCGTAGTTTCCAACACAGAAGATACCCAGCGCATAGGTGCCAAGTGCAGCGCCGAGGATGTGGCCTTCGCGTATCGTCTCGTGCGCGAATGCCTGAATCCCGACCGCCGTGCTGGCTCCTACGACGACTGGATTCGTCTCGCCATCTGCCTCCGCAATATTGCGAATACCGACGAGTCCCTGCAGCGCTGGATGGAAATCAGTCGGCGCGTGCCCGGCTACGAGGGCCGTATGTCGGATGCCGAGTACCGCCAGAAATGGCACCTGATTCGCACGGATGAAGGCTCCAGTAAGCGGCTCTCTATTGGCTCCCTGGTGCGCTGGGCGCAAGAGGATTCCCCCAAAGCCTACGAGGCCATCTGTTCCGAGAACAACCGCAACTGGATTATGAGTTTCGCGAAGGATACCCACGTGAACGTGGCATCCTTTGTATGCCGACTCTACCAACACGAGTTCCGCTGTTCCTATGGCGCAAAGCGGGCGGGTGAGTGGTTCCAATATGTGGACGACCACCACGCCTGGAAACACCTGCGCACCCCTACAGAACTCCGGTCGCGTATCAGTGGCGAAGTCCGCAATTTCTACATTGACGCCGACCGTGAATTCGGACGCCAAATCACCCTTGCAGGTGAGGCCGAGAAGTCCGTGTTGGAGGAGAAGCGCAAGAAAATCTTCACGATTGAGCGTCAACTGGAAATGGCGTCGTTCAAGGACAACGTCCTCAAGGAGTGCGCCGAGAAGTTCTACGACGACGAGTTCATCAGCCACTTGGACTGCAACCCCTACCTGTTGGGTGTGGCGAACGGTGTGATAGAGCTAAACTGGCTGGACCCCGCGGACGGTCAGTACAAGGTGCGCTTCCGCAAGGGCGAACCCGACGACTATATAAGTTTCCAGATGGGCCGGTGCGAACCGGACCTCCCCGCGATTCCCTACATTCCCTGGTCCATGGTGGACCCCGCCGAGAAGCGCGCCTTGGAGAGCTTCTTTGAGCTGATTTATCCGGACCCCGTGTTGCGTCGCTACGTCCTGACGCTCCTAGCATCCTGTCTAGAGGGCCAGAACAAGGAGCAGCGCTTCTACATCATGCAGGGTTCCGGTTCCAACGGTAAGTCCAAGATTCAGGAGCTCATGAGCTATACATTTGGTGAATACCAGACCTCTCTACAAACGACCACGCTGACGCGTAAGCGACCGGATGCCGGCTCCGCGAACCCCGAAATCATCGTCGTCAAGGGTCGTCGCTTCGTACATATGGGTGAGCCCGATGCTGGCGAGAAAATCAACACGGCCCGCATGAAACAGTGGACGGGTGGGGACTTTGTAGAGGCCCGTGGTTTGTTCGCGGATCAGGAGAAGTTCAAGATGATGTGTAAGTTCTTCCTGTCGTGCAATGACCTGCCGCCGGTGTCCTCCATGGATGACGGTACATGGCGTCGTATTCGCACGATTCCCCACGTGGCGAAGTTCGTGGACCCAGGCAAGCCCACCAATCCCGAGGCGCATATCCATACAAAGGATCTGGACCTGGATCTCAAGTTGCGCAAGTGGCGTGTGGCCTTCCTCGCGCTCCTCGTGCATTACTATGAAACGTCGTATCGCGTCTTCGGTCTCCAGGAGCCCGATAGCGTGACCGCGGCTTCCAACAAGTACAAGGAGGAGAACGATACCTTCCACTCCTTCCTCACGGAGAATTTCGTCGTGGAACCGGGTGCTGGCCCCCTCACTATAACGGTTATCAAGGATACCTACAAGGAATGGAAGAAGACGCAGATTGGTCGCGGCGAACTGAAGCCCAAGGAACTCGTGGAACGTATGCGTGCCGTATGCGACAAGCGGTCTACCGAGAAGGAGTTCTGGGGCATTCGCCTCCTGACGGAGGATGAGGAGGCGGGCGAGAACCTGCGTGCGCCCCTCATCTAATCTGTTAACCAAACTTACGGATAGCAAAAAAGGCGATACCCGCCGCAAAGAGCAGACCCACCATCATGAATACCGCTTTTTGTTGGTTGCTCAGGATCTGTAGTTCCTCCCCATATTTCATGAGGATGACGAATTCTATGGCGAGCACGGCGATCGCAAAGCAGATCCAGAACGCCAACAGAATCTTATCATCCGTGGTTTGTAGACCGAGTATGGATTTCACGCCCCGTTGAGGTTCGGCGTCCATAAAACGCCTGCGCCCTGCGCGAATCCGCTGTTGAATATCATAGTTCTCCTTTTCAAGCGCCGCGTATTGCGCCTTCAAGTCGGCGAGGTAGGTATCAAAGGGACCACGGGCGTTTTGCAGGACCCCTACAGAATCCAGATACGATTCAAACTGTATGCGCTCTTTGTCAAAGTCCGCAACCAGTTGTTCTTTTTGCTTGAGGGACGATTCAATTTCCTCGGCATACTTCACATTATCGGTCAGACACGGTCCACTTCGGAGTGTATCCAACGCCTTGTTGGTATCCGTATAGCTTTGGCGATACGTTTGATAGGGTGCTTCGCACGTAGTATCAGAGGGTGTAAAATCATAGACCGTCTGATAAAAGGATGTCGCCATCTTCGTAAAACTCCTACTTAGGCTGTTTATCTCTTGCGGCATTTCTCGGAGACACGGAAGGAGGAGGGGCCCGAGGCAAACACGGAGCCAGGTAGTGTGCCCTTCTGAAGTTGGTTCTGGACCTCCGCGTTTGCAGCATCGCGCCAGTCCGTGAAGCTCTTCTTTGTCTCAAGGGCGCAATCAATGCTGGAGGCATCAAAGATGGCGTTGAGATTGATAGTGGCAGTAGCATCTGCGGACGAAGGTCCAGGGCACGTGGAAAGGAGGGCGGGGCCTGGGTCCTTTTCGGTAGCAAAGTAGCGGCGGTGCCAGAGACGTCTATCGCGGGTACGGATGGTGTAGAAATATCGGGAGACACCGGTGACAATCAGCATGATCGCAAGGAGCGCCGTCAAGATACCGGTCATCTGGGTCGTAATGGTTCCACGACGATTGAAGTAGACTATGATGGCCATAACCAGCACAGCGATGAAGAAGAGCTGGAGGAAAAACAGGGTATCCAGCTTATTGTAATAGTTGTACTCGTTAATCTCAAACTGGCGCTTGGAAACACCCAAATCGTAATCATAGGTTGATTTCAACCCAGTCGTATGAGATGCAACAGCGTTCTGCAAGCCAATCATATCCTGTGTACGAATCATACCAATCGCGGAGTTGCGGTCGGCATCACTTACACGTTGGAATGTGTTGAGAGCATTGGCCATCGTATTGTCCTTACGGGTTTGCTGCTCCGAAACGAATTCGTTTTTTCTGTCAGTAATGAACTTTAGACAGTCGGCTGCCTGATAGTTAGGCTTTCCATCAGAGCCCAAAGGACACGCTGTCTCAAATGTCAGCGGTGTTGAGTCTACAAATGCCTCGGAATAGCTTCGCATCTTCCTCTCTGCTGAACGCAACCATTATTTTATGGTCATACCGGGGATTTTAGAGCGTGCGATAAAGATGAAAGATAATGGCAATGGCCACAACATTCAGGGATGCCCACAGGGAGATTTGGTTGGTAATGGCGTTGTTCTTCTCCTTGGTATAGCGCACCATCTCCTTCCGGGTATTCAACACAGCTTCATCCGATTTTACGGCCTCTATATTTTTAGGTCTATCCTTTTGAATATCATCATTCAGTTTGTTCATCGCGGTTGTACGTGCATTCACAATGCCTGCGCGGTTGCTATTGTACCAATCCACATAGAGCGCAAACGCGTTCAGCTTCTCATTGAGTTCAATAAGATTCGCAAGGAGTGCATTGGCCTTGTCATTATCAGCGCCAGATTGTTTGGTAGCCTCTCCAATGAATGTATCCAGGTACTTATTATAACGAACTCTGAAATAGCAATACTCAGCTGTAAGTCTATCAATAAGTTTTTTATCATTGTCACCGGTGGTAGTAATATCCGTTGTAGCAGGTGTATTAGCACCGGCAGCACTTGTCACAAATTTCATAGCTTGACCCGTAGGATTGGACTTAATTAAGTCGTCATAATAGCTATCATAACTTGTCCACTGTCCGTTAGTGAAATAGTTTGCATAATCACTTACAATCAGGCCTGCGCCGTTGTTGGCATCTTTGTAAAAAAATTTGCCTTTCTCGCCCGCAATGTCAGATGGCACATTATATGTGCCGGTGCACGTGTCCTTAAAGTCAAACTGGCTCATTCTCTATCCGTTAGGACGAATATCTTCCTTTGCGAAAGAGGGTTCGGAAGCCTCCACGGAAGAAGTAGCCCATATCCGGGGTGCCCTGCATACGCAAACGGTATGCATAGGTCATAGCCGCCAATGCCACAAGTGCAAAAAGTCCCGCAGCGACCAACAGTCCCGTCTGCGATGCCTCTTTGAGCGGTTTCTGTAACCCCATCCATGATGTATGGTAGTTTCCCGCTTCACGCGTCTCCAGGGACCGCGTTTGTTCCTGACGGATGGCATCCAACTCCCGTTCGCTCTCAACACGCTTCCTCAGCTCCTCCACCTCCGCCTTTTTCCGATTGAACACATTGGTGTAGTCGGAAGAGTCCGCGGAGGCGTTGCGAAGGGCCCGCTTCATTGCCTCGTTCTGGTCGTTGAACCATTTGGTGGCGTTTATAATCGCACGCCGGTAGTCATCCATATTCGTAGCCGCACCGGGCTGTTCCTGGGCCGCGCGAATGATGGCGTTCTCCGTCCACGCCTCGCGTGCCTGAAAAACCTCGGCCTTCTTCAGCTCCGCCTCACTCTGAACTGCTCCCGTATCAACATAATCCGGAAGCACGCTAGTGCTTACGCTAGCACTATTATCCAAGTTGGACTGCATTCTCCTATTCGGCTCTTAGGAAAGAGTACAAACACGATATGATATATACTCGCCACTTGTGGGGGATGCGCGACGAATCTCTACAATATCACCGGGAACCAGGCCGAGTACACGCGCCTGCATATCCACGTGGTAGATGATGCGGGGTAACTCGGACTTATGGCGAATATGGTATTTCGCCAGGACCGCCTCGGCTTCAGCCGCATCCAACTTACGATGAGGGGGCACGACGGCGTGCCGGGCAGGATTGCTCACTAAATTCTTGATATTGAAGAAGGAGATACGGGCCTTCATGCGGCTCCACATCTTCAGCGACTGGATGTCAAAGACCTCGTGGAAGGGTTCCGAGAGGATGACCAGGACCTCGTCACGGTCAGGTTGAAAGGCATCTGGATTCTCGTCGTCCCATAGCTTTCCTACAGCGCCATCAATCTTCAGGCGCGTGGCGGACTCCACCCAATAAAGGACGTGGGCGAACTGGTTGACCTCGCCCTCCTTCGCAGCAGCGGCAACCTTGAAGTTCAGGAGCGCCGTGTTGGTAGCGGCGAGTTTCAGGAGCTCCTCGGGAGCCACATCGGCGACAGGTGCTACATCGTAGCCACGGTTGCCCAGGATTTCCAACACAACTGGGCGAGTGCGTGAAATGAGGTCAAGTAGTTCGGCGTCCATCTTAGCAACTCTACAAAGGTATGAGGAACCCCCACTTCCAACATCTGCGGGTCCTCATCTTTTTTGGTTGGCTTGCTAGCACCATCACCAGTGCTAACGCTAGCAGCCAGCTCTAAACAATCGCATTGTATGCCGTCTGTGAAAGATGGTACGGATATCCGCCTGCTTGACCCAGTGTCACATTCTTCAGGAATGTGGGGGTGAGCACATTACCCGATTGTGTTATGGTCCATATGTAGATGCGTGCCGAGGATGTATCCGTCATACCGATGCGATTAGATGCCGTGTCGGTATCGCCGGTAAATACCGGTTTTCCAGGTGGATAGTATATCATACCTAGACCATTAGAGGGACCTGTTGTTCCGGTTGAAAACGCCGTAAGGACGGTAAAATTGGACCATGTGCGCGTATCCATATTCACCGTGTAGGATGCCATAGACCGCGCGTTGGTGCCGTTGCGTGTATAGCCCATCGCGAAATGCTGGGTGAATCCCGAGGCTTGCCGAGGGATGACCTCCGTGCCGTAGACTTCATTGCCGGTGCCAAAGGCCGCCGTATAGGTGGATGCAATGGCCGTTTTAGCCTGATTGAGTTCCAGGACATGAATAACCGATTGGGAATAGCCGCCAATGACGAAGGCGCCGTAGCCTGTACCGGATGTCCACATACACGCTGGTGCATAGCAGGCTCCCAACACAGATGTCGTGGCGCCCGCGTAGGTGCCCATAGAAGTGGTGGTGACGGATGTGCCACCTTTCGCCAAGGTGAGTTTGTTGAGCGTTTTGGGTGCACCACCTTCTGCCATTTTGTAAATCACATTGGAGTCCAGGTCCTTATCGTGGGCGAAGTTCCAGCCCGAGGACGCGCCCGTATATGTACGGACAACCGTGGTATTTCCAATATTCGTGCTATTTTTGAGTTCCACCGTCGTGATGGTGTATCCGGGTTGATTCAACAAAACCCCGCTACTGCTTGTATAATAGGCGGGAGCACCTCCTGGTGCGGCAACGGTTGTCGGAATACGACCATATCCGAGTGTCCCCCCTAGTGCCGATACGAAGGGCATCCTATTGTGTAGGGACGCGATGAAAAATTGAATATAGTGGGGGAATTCCACGGCTATCAACAGGTCCCCCTAAATCCTTTCCTTTCACTGTTTCTATCCTTCCCTTCCTTCCCCTCCCATCTTAGAAAATGAACCACCCATCGCAATACTACGCAACAGCAAGGGCATTCGTGGACCGTATATTGAGTTCCGCGGAGTTCACGGCGACTGTATGGAATGCGTTGCAAACCGTTACCCAACAATCCTTCCTTTCCGTTACCGAGAATCCTGAACAAATATCTGGCTTCTAACACCCTCCCGTAAGGAGGCAGAAGAGCGCGATATGGGCTGGGACGACGAGCTCATTCAGAGTGTCGCCCACCTCGTGGCGATTGATGATAGTTATCGCACATCGCTTCTCTTGGATATTCGGGACCCGACAGCACCCCGTGTTGTTATTCCTTGCAAGGACGCCGACTTTGCGGCACTTTGTAGAGACCCCCAGCTTTACGAGGATGGTGTATTCACATGGCAGGCTATTGAGGAGAACACCCAAAAATTCCTGGAACGCGGCTTGCTGGCCGTGACAATGGACTTTGAGGTCATTAGCTTTCCTGTACCAGAACCTATGCTCTAAGACCACAGAAGCGGAATACCCCCTTTGGGGTTTTTGTGACTATGGCTGGTGGCAATGGGGCAATCTCAACATCATCAACATCCTCCTCATCATCCAAGATAATGGTTGCAGGTGAAGAGGGAGGTGATGGTTCTGGCGCTGGTGGAGCAGGAGGTGCAGGAGGAGGAGCAGTAACGTGTAGGAGACGCAGGACGGATGCAGGGACGTGTGTGGGCTTCAGGGTAGACCAGCCGACGAAGGTATATTCGGAACATACTTCGTAGGCGTGTTCAAGGCGAAGCGATCCATCTGTGAGGGTTTCCAGTATGGGCTCATAGACATCGCCTTTAACACCCCAATGAATGATATCTACCATTTCTTCGGGATTGGCAAGGTATCCCTCTGTATCCGCCTTGGCTTGCAAGTCGGCTTCAGAGAGTTCGGCCATCCATACTTGTGTGCCGCGTGTACACAGGAGTGTACCGGTATTTCCTACACTCGTCCATTGGAGTGTATAACCGTGGGGCAACCAGCGGTCTGTTGAGCGCTTGGGTGCTTGCGGCATCTGTAGGGGGTGTGGAGGGGTTGGGGCAAGCGGAGGCGCAAGAGGCGCACTGGAGGAACAGAGATGGGCAATCCATTGTTGGAGGATAGGGAGTTCGTGGACTTGAGGACCGGCCCAGTTCTCAAACACCCATTTCTCGTCTTCATCGTAATCGGTATCAGATTCGCGATCGCGAATGGTAAAGAGGTTGGAGGCTTTGTAGAGAAACTTGCGGCCGCTGATGCGCACCTCGGTTTCGGAAAGGATTTGAACGGACATTGTGAAAGAAGGAAGGGATTGCGGTTGCGAAGCGATCGGGGAAGGAAGGAAGGGAAGAGTTGTTAGGACAACACAAAGCCCTAAAAGACGCATAAGACATTTCAATTTTTTCCAAGAGAACTAGGAACCCTTGGGTGCGTGTTGGTAATCTTGGTATTCCTCCGTTCTCAACAGGTCCCCCAAAAGTCCTTGAAACCCTCAACTCGTTTGAAAGTGCAATGGTATTCATCAGTTCGGCCCTGCGGGCCTCACGAGATCCTCCAGGAATACCCTTGGTAATTTTTGGAATACACCTATACTCGCCATCGGATACCATTTCATGGGATGCGATGGTATTCGTAGAACGGCCCCAAAGCGTATCAAGGGTAAACCTGGAGGGTATGCTGGTGTATTCCTCCTGTTCTTAACAGGTCCCCAAAAAGTCCTTGAGCTCCTTGGGAATTCTTGAAAAACGCCAAGACCCCCTAACTCGTTTGGAGGTTGCGAAGCGGCGATTGTACACCTTGGTATTCCTCCTGTTCTTAACAGGTCCCCCAAAAGTCCTTGAGCTCCTTGGTATTCGTGGTATGCATACATTCCCATCCGGTATACCCTCCTTCGTCTCACGCACGAAGACGATTCCCATGGGTGATGGTATTCGTCTTCGCTCGCAAGACGAACGAGGACCCCCTCCTCCACTCTCAACAACGATCGCAAAAACATTCTTTGCCAAAGTCCGCCAACTTTTTTTTTGAAACTTTTGGAATTCGTTTTTCATTCACATTCCCATCAGGTGCATACACCTTCGCTTCACGGACCGAAGACGACGTCTCACGGGCGAAGACGATTCCCATTGGAAGGCACAGGAATCGTGGCAATCGTCTCACGGGCGAAGACGAAACCATAGGAATTGTGGTAATCGTCTCACGCGCGAAGACAACGCCAAAGTTGACGAAGAGCACGATGGTATTGCAGAATGGGGAAATAATGCGATTGCCACCATGAAGGTACACCCATTGTCAATAGTACAACCAGCGCTGCCTGCACTGCCACCCATACGTCCTCAAAAACCGAAAGACCGTATTCCAAAAGCCCTGCGTGAGCAGGTATGGCTAAAAACTGCAGGACCCCATTTTGAAATCAAATGTCCAACACCGTGGTGCCGAAATCGCATAAACGCCTTTGATTACCATGTGGGCCACAATGTCCCAGAAGTCGCCGGAGGTACTTTGCACATAGAGAATCTGATTGCCATATGTGCAAGGTGTAATCTATCTATGAGTTCCACATTTACCATTGACCAATGGAATCATCTTGTTCTATGTAAGAAGGTGGGTACATCAGGTGAGGTGGTATTATTACCATGGTGGAAACGTATCTTCTTCTGTTATGGTGGTTAATCGGAGTCCTCAGAATCCTCAGATTCCTCGGATGAGGCAGTATCATAAGCAATCGCAAGACCTTTGCGGATTTCTGCCAAGTTTTCCTTATGCTGCTGCAGCTGTTCTGTAGAGAGTGCCGCGGATTGTATGAGTTCTCCATCGGAATCCACTTCTTCCTCTTCATTGAATTCCAGAATCTCAACATGCATGAGCTCGGCCACTTCCTCTTCGGCCTCCTCGTCCACAAACTCGTAAATGCCGGTCTCCTTGTCCTTTTTGTAAAAGAAGCGCAGTGTACATTCTTTTGCACTACCGTCCATTTCTGCAGCAAACGCCGGAAATTCCTTGCGAATTTCGGCGACTGTCATTGGTATCTGTAAATGAGGAACACGTAAGTAGGCTTTGCTAGAAGCACGAATATCAATATCCAGGTACATTATGAATAGTTTGAAGAAGGGTAAGAGAAGGAGATAAGGCGCGTGTTGAATATCGTTGGATGATAGTGTATAGTTGTATTCAATTACACACTATCAATTTTTTTACAGAGCCTATGTAGAAATGACGGCCACTCTCCGCTCCCCTTTCAATCTTTCTGCCCATTTGCGCCCCACTGTGGGAGACCAGAAGATATCCTATGTGGGTGTGGACCACATGGGATGGATGGTGTGCGATGGCAGAATCGTTTCACGTACTACCTATGCTCTGTTGTTCAACGTAATTGGTGAGACGTTTGGTGTAGGGGATGGTTCCACAACATTTAAACTTCCGGATATGCGCGGCTGCGTCCCAGGTATGGCTGGACAGCCCAACTTTAACAGCAACAGCGGAGATGTGAATGATACACCTTATACACTCGGTACGTATGCGGGTGAACAACGCCATAAATTGAATATTGATGAAATGCCAACGCACACACACGGGAGCAGCAATGCATCAGGTGATTCAAATGGAGACGGATACACGACATTAAATGGTGAGCATTTCCATACAGGCACAACATCAAATGCTGGAACCCACAATCACGGGGGAGTAACTGGAAGTGGTGGATATGCAGCATCAAATCATGAAGTTGCAGTTAGTTTAACTACAACATTTACAGCAGATGATACTGGCAGCCACACTCATTCAATTTCAGAAGATGGAAACCATAATCATCAATTCACAACAAGCACAGAATCAAATCACCAGCACCAAATCTTCAACACCGGTGGCTCCAACTATCACAACAACATGCAGCCCACACTCTTCGCTGGCAATATGTTCATATACAGCGGTCGCAACATGGACGCCTATTTCCCATATACATGGGTGAATGCCGGAACCCCAACACCCTCCGGTTATGATTCTAATGTAGCCGTCGTACCTGGCAGAGTCCTCATCTTCTAAAGTCGCCCCTCTTCCATGGCCGAGAAATGCGCCGGTCCCACGGCGCGCGCATTATCATGCCCCGAACGTGTCAGCGCTGCCTGGTAGCGCAAATACTCCCCATGTGAGCTGAATTTCAAGGTTGGATTCACCTTACGCGAATGCAACAGAATGCTATCCCCGATGGCATCCTGTTTTCCCTCAAAATGCCGATAGAACGGTGTGCGGGCACATACAACTCGTGGAAATACGTGACTTTGTCCAAGCATCACGACTCTATCTGTTGGAAATGTCGGTGTCTCTATGGTTGACATGCGGATTGCATATGTATCCGGATACGTTAACCCCCAACACTCAACCCATCCGTAAAAGCCCTTCTCCGCGACCCACTTCCAGTGTGTATTTCCCGCCGGAAAATGCGTTCCAACATCTCCGACACGTCCCATCTCAAATACGACGATATGTGGATCAGACTTTCCCGTATGAATACGATAGCCACGATCCACGGGCTTCGCATGTAGCACAGGGAGTTTCACATCGGGCACAGGATGTGCCACATCAGTCGTTTGTACATGCACGGGTCCGTGAATACCCGACCAGGATATTACACCTTGTTCAGTGCTGCCATGTGCCGCTCCGACACAGACATACCAATTGCCATTCCCAACTGTTAAAAGGGTCTGTGCCACTAATGGAAGAACGAAGATGCGACGATTCAATGTGAGTTCCGCATCTTCCGCAACGGCTACGAATGTAGCACGTGTATCAAAAGCAGGTGCCATCCACGAGACGTGTAATTTACCCTGATGGGCTGCAGCCGATTCCAAAAAGGGCTCGGGCATGGCACTGTTTAATTTTTCATTTCAACATAGGATATCC
>JACCDY010727308.1_pt1 | contig 17749 bp, 20 predicted proteins | sample 7446391 | NCBI WGS metagenome assembly JACCDY01 (sample SAMN15323451, study PRJNA562643) | freshwater metagenome | isolation source: river surface water | place: USA:Blue River Watershed | collected 2017-08-18
CTGGGTCCCAGCCAACCACAGTCCTCCCTGCGTCCTAGGCTCCCAGGCTCCCAGAAACCATGGTTAGACAGATTGATCCGGAATGTCGAAATCCCAATTTATCCACCACGACAAACGGTATGGAGAGGTTTTGAATACGAAGATCTGCAGCCTTCCCTCGTCCTGCGACAACGCATGCCATCGTGGTTCTCATCCCCTTCCTCTTCCTTCACGTTGTCCATTCACCGCAAAGCAAACAAAAAACAACAAAAACAGTGTCGGCGATGCGGAAAGACGATGATCGTTTGATGAATTTACTGGGCAACAAAAGAATATACTACCTTACGCATACTGCACACAACTACATCTAATCGCGCAACTTGTTTTTCTTCGCGAGAGTCAGTTCATCCTCAACGATGTAACGACGTTTCTTGGTTTCATAGTAAGTGCGTTGCTCTGATTGCAAATCGTGGTCATTCGCCACGCAATCTTTGTCATCCGGATCATCATCATCCTCCGACGAAACCAAATCCACGTATGCAACACAGATGGCGCCGCTGCTTCTCCCTTCGTCGCTTCCGTCCCTTCCATCTTTTCGCAGCTCTCCTTCCTTGTCCTGTTCCTTTGCACGTCCCTTCATCTGTGTCTTCTTTTGGTTCTTCTTCTGGTTTGCCGCCGCTGCGGCCACGGATGTAATGCTTCGTTCTTCCAATTGCAGCAATGCGTGATACATGGAATCGTCATCAAACGATTCGATGTTCAAATCGCTCACGTCTTTCGTGCGCTTGTATAAACACTGCATGTACCTTCCGGGAGTTGGATAAGTTGCGCGATGACTCATGTGTCGGTGGATCCAGATCACCGGATGCGGCCACTCGCGGTGATGCTTGGGTTCGTACTCCGAGAAGAATCGAACCACCATCCGCGAATACTGTCGCTGTTCGTCCTCTGTCAAGATACCATCTTTTTCCATGTCGTGCATGGTCGTCTTGGTCGTGAACACTGTGCGAGGGCCTTGTCCATCCAGATACCCCGCCGCTTTCCAGTTGAAAAAACGAGACATCTTTCTTCTTTTCCAGTGTGCAATCTTGATGTGTTACCCACCAACTCTGAAACAAAAATGTGTGTAACCAGGTGTGCGGGGGGGGGAGTGGAAAAGGAGAGGGCACCGAATTGCTGTGTGAGAGGGAGAGGAGGTGGTGGGAAGTGGTGCCTTCTGCGTCCTAGAGTCCTAGAGTCACAGTAATTGTGGTTTGACGCGACTCCAGAGGAAAGATACAATGTGTTGTCGCAAGAACAGATTGTCGATGCGCAACCGTCGCCGCATGCATTGCGCAGCACGCTGAATAAAAAGCTCGCGCTGGCGTTCAACGATACGATCGTACAAATGCATGAACTCCCTCCTGCGTTGCGAGAACTTTAATTCCCGTAACATTGATTCCCACGACCTTGATTCATCAATGTTGCAATAACTTCCGTACGCAATCAGTTGCCATAGTGACATCGCAAAAAAAAGCGGCGGAAAAGAAAATCAAAGTTGAATTGTGAAGCATCATTCAATGTCGTTGTCGCCGCCTGCGCGCAGTGCCGTACACCAATCTTCCACGAAGTCGGCTTGCACCACGCCCTGTCCGCCCTCTGGTTTGGCGATTCGTCGATCTCCGTGCTGCGATCCGACTTCTTCTTCTCCTCGAACACAGCCGTGTTCTGTATGCTCTAGCGCGGCCGCCACCCACGATGCGCGTGACTTTGGCAACTTCGATTTCCGCGGCCAATGCGCGTTCGCCAACCATCCTGGACACTGCGGAGGCAAGACCCGCCGTTGGCATTGGCGACAATGGCACGTTGCTGCCGAACCACACACATCGACGCAACGTTCCAATCCGTTCGAAAAAGGCGCGGTCCTCGACGCACAACGACTTGACGAACACCAAGTTCACAAGCGGCAGCACCGCCGACGACAACGTCAGATAATCCCGCACGAAGTCCGCCACAGACATCTCTTCATTCGACACCATGCCCGTGTCCATGAACTCCACGCGCACCGTGATTTCCATCTCTTCGCTGGGGCGAGTCAGTCCCAAGGGAACCTCGGAGTGCACCAATCGACGCGTCTCCAACACCCCATTCATCCACTCGCTGAGCACAATGGTGGTAGCTTCCTTCAATGCGCCCATTTGTGCAATCTCCAACGTCCGAATTCGTTCGCGATACATGATCGGAAGAAAATAACCGCACTTAAATGCGCAAAGCGCCTTGAACAAGATGAACAACACCCCCCCTCCCACCGCACGCAATCATCATTACCACATTGTATCTGTCGCGCGATGACACGGCGTGAGTACTGTGCCCAATGCAAGGAGATGGTGGAAGATAACGCACCAAGGTGTCGCACGTGTTTTTGCGCAACATGCGCGCGGTGTCTCCGACGACACCATCCCACCTTGGCTGCGCTGTGGTTGGAAGTGTGGAAAGTGCTTGATGGCGATGAACCTGCCACCGCGCACCAGCCCGCGGCGCAGTTAATGCACGATTGCTTTCAATTCCTGCTGAGCGACGGAGTTGATTTTACCACGCTAAGAAAGCCAGTCGTGCCTTGCAGCACTGCATCAGCGGCGGAGGAATTGGAACTCGAGCAATATTACGTGTTCGAAGAGCACATCGAAATCTTGTTCCGTTGTCGCAATTGCACCACCATCGCCGCGTTGGAAACCGATTGCGCAAGGCTCAACGTCCACCGAAAACCCGAAAAATCGAAAACCCGAAAATAACACACCTCCTTCTATCTGTGTTCCACAACACACTCCGTCCTGTCCTCCCAGTTTGGGCGGACTGGCGTACACGTGTTTTCACCCCCCACTCACATAATTTTATTTTTTTTTCCTGACTTCGATTGAGCGGCCAGGTTTGTCTTGCCTTTTGTCTAGTCTTTTGTCTTGTCTTTTGTCTTGTTGAACCATGACCACTACGATGCCCACCACCCCAACGTTGATGATCACGGACACCCTTTGCTCCGGCGTGGTTGCTCCTCATTGCCCAGTCTGTCAGGCATTCTTCGACGAAGTTCGATTCCATCCCGAGGACAACGGTGAGTCGCAGTCGATCCGAAAGCGAGCCAAAACCACCTTCAAGGCGTACTCCAGCAGCCACCTCAATGAGCACGTCGCCATGTACGTGTTGCGGCGCGACGAGTTTCGCACGTATCATCCCGACTGTCCAATTGGGGACTGGGATGTGTCCGACGTCGCCGACATGAGCTACCTGTTCGCCAATCTCTTTTTCAATCGCGGATTGGACGACGGGGACGATCTCTCGCGCTGGGATGTGAGCAAGGTGACGGACATGACCGGCATGTTCGAAGACTGTCGCTGCTTCAACAGTCCCCTGAACACGTGGGATGTCAGCTCAGTCCGCACCATGCGAAATATGTTCACGCGATGCACACTGTTCAACCAGCCGCTCGATCAGTGGAAGGTGCGCGAATGTGTGGACATGCGCGAGATGTTTGTCGGATGCCACTCGTTCCGCCAATCCCTCACCACTTGGGATTGCAATTCTTCCCTCCAGTGGAACCATCTCTTCTTCGACGAGCGCGACTTCGAATCCGATTTTGTTGACGATGCCATCCTGCAGAACCTTGCCCACTTTTTGCGCTGCACGCGCGATGACTTTTTCCACCGCGCCATTGAAGCATTGAAGAATCCAGCCACCTCCTACTTTGCCGAAGTGCGCCATCGCGACTTGTCCAAAGACGATCGAACCCAACGCATGGTTGCCGCATTGCTTGGAGATAACATTTCCGCATTCCTGCATGCGGTTGCACATGCTTCCTTCACCTTCGACCCTGATTCCGACGCCGACCCTGATTCCGACGCCGACTCTGATTCTGATGCTGACTCTGATTCCGACGCCGACTCTAATTCCAACACGGACGACGATGGAGAACAAGAAGATGAACCAGACAACGATGACGATGGTGACTCCACTGCCTTCGAAGATGATGATGCGGACACTGCGGACGAGTGGATCGACGAAGAGAATGCGGACACGGACGACGATCACCCCGCCGTCGCGCAATTGCCAGTCCAACAGCAAGTAATGGATGTCCGATTTCTTCCGGACTTCAACACCTTCGTGGACATTCACGAAAAAGGAGCCGCGCATAACCTCGTCACTCTCGTTGACATATTGAAGAACACTGTGTAAGTTTTGTTGTGTTTGTTTGTTTGTTCGTTCATCTGTTGGTATGTTTGTCAGTAGTTCTCATAACTTTGCATTTGCGGAAAATCAAATTGATGTAACTTATAAGTTGATTAATCACATTACACACATACATACATTGCACTGCACGTACATACACCTTGCCAAACTTTCATTCGTTCGTTCAGTACACACTTTGATTCATCGCCGACTCGACTCCCACTTTGATACAAGTGCATGTATCCACGCAGGATGGTCTTCCCCACTGCAGACACAACAGCTCGTCTGCAATCAAACATGCAGCACTTGCGCATTTTAATGGGCAAATGGTAGTGCACAACAGTACGCCGAACAACGGATACAACACGACCGTGTCAACCACCTTCGCCGCAAAGGTCATGCATTTGAATCCAATGTATTCACATCGATGCATGCAACAGGTCAAACGCAAATTCATGTTAGACGGCATGCATTCGGACCAAAAAATGCCAGAATCAAATGCATTGAAATTTTTCTGCAATCGCGGAACGTGCCATCCCACCACACTTGCCGCATTCTGGGGAGACATGTCACTGCCGAAAAACATGCTCGACATGTTTTCCAATCGGGTCGGCTTCCATGTGCGCAACGGCTGGTTGAAGGAATGTGCGCGCAAAAACATTCCCTCTGCATCGATCAGCTCCGCCACATTCCACTCATCAAGTGGTTGGTTGAAAAATGCAGCGCTCCTGAACATGGTTGTTGTTCTTTGCAGCTGCCGCACATCCCATTTGTTCAACGGCTGATTAAACATGCGCGCACCCTCAAACATGTTCGACATGTCAGTCACCTTCCCGACATCCCAGTCCCCAATTGGTTGATCAAAATCGGTACAATACTGAAACATACCCGACATGTCCGTGACGTTGCTCGTGCACCACAGGTCCACACGCAATTCCGACAAAAACGACGTTCCACAGTGCCCGCTGCACAAATTGCACATGGACGTGACTTCGCTCGTGTCCCACCATTGGTGTGGTCCACACTCCTCGTGCTGTGGGCCATGTATTAGCTGCACTCCAAACATTGGTTTCATGGCCGAACGTAATTCGTCATTTGAGATCGGTCGCCAATGAAAAAAAGACACGAAGGTCGACACATGTCGCGCCAAATGCGGAGACGTGATGCGCAGCCGCTTCTCCATCCACCACACAAAGCGCCGACGATATTCCGCGAAGGTATGCGGGAAATCGCGAATGGACGGCACTGGAGTGGTGTAGTCTTTTGCAGTGAACAACATTGCGATACAGCAGTTGATTTATTGATGCAAACAACAATTGAGTTGTGTCCAGCGCACCCCCCTGGAAGAACATCGATGAAAACTTAAACACATGTTGCCACACTTTGCGCACACACACACACCCATCTTCCTGCCCGTTTGCACACTCATCTCAAACCAATCCTCCTTTTTCGAACCATGAAATCTGTTCCACAACCATCGTCCACCCCGACATCATCTCCATGGTCCGAGACAGATATTCTGTTGCACGATGCAAGTGCGCCATTCGAGATGGTTGGCGTGTATCAACCAATCATGGGCAATAAATTGATGACTTCATGGAAACACCGAATCACGGGGAAATATTACCTCTCCAGCGACCAGCCCCTGGTGTACCAAGCGTTGCTGCCATCAAGTCCATTCCTCATCCTCCACCAGATCCGCACCGAGAATCGACAGTCCAAATATCGCCACACTCTTTCTTCGGATGCCACCGAGATCAGCGCGTGGGAAGTTGCATCGACCCACATTCTGTATGGCGGTGAACGATGGAGTCACCCCGTAAACGAGACCACAGTCAGCTGCATAGAATAAAAGCAATGAATGTAATAGTGTAAAACAATCGATGATCATCATCCGTGTGTTTTTTTTGCGCATTAATCCATTTACACATTTCTACTAACTACCACACTGAACCGCGTGCGACAAGTGCATCATGCGCACGCACACATGCACACACAAACACACGCAAACAAAACACAAAGGAAACAAATAGAAGCAAACAAGGGAATTGCGACGGCGTTCCTATTGCAATCGGCGTCGCGCTGAACCATAGAACCATCGACTTTCCACTTCTTCATGGGCATATTCACCGCCACAAAACATGTCGCGGTTTTCCAAGGAAGCACTGTCGGCATTGTTGCAGCAATTGGGGTCGGTGCATTGTTGCCACGCGCGTTTGCGGTTGATTTTGGTCGGCAGGGCGCTGCGCGACATTTGATGGCATCCGCACAACATGCCGCGCACATCCTTCACGCACGACAGATTCCATCCGGACATGTCGAAGGACAATCCGCGACATTCGCCGAACATGTACCATGCGTCGCGCAAGTTGAGAATTTGCCAGTTCGCCAAGGACTGTTGGAAGGAATGGCACCCGAAAAACATGCTGCATGCTTCCGTCAACGCCGAGACATCGCACTTGTCCATGGACTGGTTGTACATGCGGCAGTTGCGGAACATGTACGAGCACGCTGGCGCCAACTTCCACCCATTGATGGATCCGTCAAAGGCCGTGCAACTGTCGAACATTCCCACCATCGTGTGACACTGGGGGTTGATGATGCACTCGTCCATCGGCTGATTGAACGCGGTGCAGCCCGCAAACATGCAATCCATCTTGCGCACTCCCGAGAAGTCCCATCCGTTCAGCGGTTGGTTGAAGGCGATGCAGTCGCGCAACATGGAACTGGTGTCTGTCACATGATACAAGTTCCACGTGCGCAACGGTTGGTTGAACAGAGTGCATCCATCGAACATGTGACTGAAGTCGTGGGCCATGAAGGTGTTCCAGCGACTCAGGTCGCGGTTGAATTGGCCGCAATGTTCAAACATGCGCGTGAAGTAGCGACCTCCAGACACGTTCCAGTCGCCGATGTCGCCGTTGAATCGATGACACCACGAAAACATGCGCGAAAACTCCTTGCCGTAGCGCACATTCCATCTCGACAAATTGGCCACGAATTCGCCGCAGTTGCGGAACATGTCGGAGAACACCTCCCCATTGCGCACGTCCCACTCCTCCAGATCGGCGCCGGTCACGTTGGAAAATTGGAACATGCCTTGAAAGCTCGTCACCGACCCCACCTCCCATGACGCAAACAGTCCCGCGCGCAGATAGCGGCATTGGCGAAACATGGACGAGGTGGTGCGCAAATTGGGTCCCAACGTCCACAACTGCAAGCCAATGCCTTGGAAACAGTGGCATCCGTCAAACATGTGCGCCACGTCGGTCGCCGCCGTCAAGTGCCAGGCGCCGAAGCGTCCATCCATCACGTGGCATCCAAAGAACATTTTGCGAAAATTGACGACCTTGCGCACGTTCCACTTCAGAAACGACGGGCAGCGCAGGGAGGTGCATCCTTCAAACATGGCTTCCATGGTGCGACAGGAAGACACTGACCACCCAGAGAGACAGCCGTCAAAATGCGCGCAATAGCGAAACATACCTGCCATGTCTTGACAGGCACCCACTTGCCATGTCTGTAGCCCGTCGCCATCAAAGTGCAAGCAGGATTCAAACATGCTGCGCATGTTGATTACCTTCGATGTGTCCCAGCGACTGAAATCAAAGCCCACGTTGGAAGCGCGCGCGAACATGGAGCGCATCGTGAGAACATTGCCGACATTCCAGCGCGACAAATCCACCCCGCGCAAATCCACGCCGTCGAAGGCCTTGGACATGTCCGTCACGGCGCTGACGTCCCAATCTTCGATGCGACCATACTGCGCAATCAGTTCTTTGCGCTCTTGTGGACGGTAAATGTACGCATACAGAAAGGTGTGGAACTGGTCCGAGGGAATCATGCGCGGCAAGAACGATGCCACCATCCGAAGCACATCGGAATGATTGATGCCTTTGCGATGAAACGCTTTTCCGAGCATGTAAATGCGCTCTTTCTCTTCAGGAATGAAACTGGATACAACAATCGACATTCTCGTCTTCTTTTTTTTTCGTTTCCGAAACGACAATCTGCAGTGAAAATCAACACCCTACCAATGTGAAAAAAAAAATTGTGTGAGAGGGTGCTAGACCACCCAACTCCATTCCCTCCTGTTGTCCCTGCGTCCTAGGCTCCCAGAAACGACATGTGTCTTCTGGAACACACATGTCGTTTCTGGGAAATAAGTTGTTACACGCGTGTACCGAACGAAGAAACAAACACACGAAACCACCGTTTACGAGTTACACACACGTACACACACACACACACGTACACAAACACACACACACGTACACAAACACACACACACGTACACACACGTACATGCACAAACAGAACAAAATACCAAAACATGAACACCAACGCCATTTCCTCACGCATGTTGACACCCCCTTTCCGCGACAACGCCGTTGTGCTGCAGTCGCCTGACGCGATTCGCTTCCTCAAAAAAAAACAGCAAACCACTCAAATTGGGCACCATGCACCCAATGCAATCTTCGATGCAGCCTGGTGAAAAACAGCAACATGCAGTGTAAAAACACGAGGATGCACCACGTTGCAAACAACACCACTCGTCAACCATCATGCACAGAATGCAAGCAGGGTAGCACGCCGTCCATTTGAATTTGCAGCAAAGAACATTACCGTGTTGCTTCAACCGACACGTTTTCGTCAGATCATGGAATCGGTGATGATGCACTTCACAACAGTTCAACCACAGGAAAACTGGTGCGGCCACCAGAGGAACGTATAAGTACGTACCAAGACACGCCCACACACTGCGAACACATCCCATTGCAATTTCCAACCACAACCCTTCTTTCCAACCGGTCGATGCAAAGCATGGACAAAATTGTTGCAACCGCAGTGGACAGTTGGAGGGAAAACAGGTCGCGGCGGTCTCGTATGCGTAGATGTTCCTGCGAAGACGGGGCACATTCCAACCCAATGTGCTCATCTGGTTGCGATTGCTCATTCCACTTCGGAAAAACATGCATTCCATGTTTTCCAACTGTTCCGGCTGCCAGTTGCGCAGCGATTGGTTGAACGACGAATCTTCGAACATGAACGACATGTCCCGCACCTTGCGCACATCCCAATCGCCAATCGGTTGATTGAACTTGGTGGATTGAAACATTTTCGACATGTCCACCACATTGCTCGTGCACCACAAATCCAGTGGAAAATGGTGCCATAAATAGCGGTGGCCGTTGGGCCCCGCAAGCATAGAAAACAACGATCGCATAGACGTCACTTCGCTGGTGTCCCACCAGTCGGGCGGTCCGTACAAACGTGCATTCTTCAATTTTTGATGCAACGTTCCCCACGCTGCATAGTCCACCTCCACTTCGATCAAATTCTTCAAACAGTCATTTGGGATTGGCTTCCAGTGAAACAATTCCATGTACTCCGCCACGCAAAACACCAACGACGACGACGTCACGCCACGACGCGCACACCATCTCACGAATCGTTTTCGATATTCCGCAAACGTGTGTGGAAATGTGCGTGTGGAGATGAACAGCGCTGGCAATGTGCGATCCTCCTCCATCTTGGTGCATGCAACCAACACATTAAATTGTAACACACCACGTCTCGACACAATCTTGGGAAAAACAACAACACGTCACCACCGTACACGACACTCTACCGTAGCGCAAACAACACACCTCATCCACACACTGAGACACAGACACGACCGTGTTGTACGGGTACATGCACACTATCCCCAAAACGCACGCTGTGCCGACAATGCAGCACTCGTTCATCGCCGACCCCATGCGCGACAGCCATTTGCACCATCGCCACGAGCTTGGTCGACAACATTGCTCCAGGCGCATGTGAGGATTGGATGGAAACCAAGTAAATGCAACATAGTCAAATGCACAGTCGTTCTTGCGCAGGCGCGGAACATGCCACATCACCGTGCTCATCCGGTTCCGCTGCGACATGCCGCTCATTTCAAACATGCTGTCCATGTTTTGCAATTGAGACACATTCCAGGTGCGCAGCGGCTGATTGAACTTTAGTGCACCGTGAAACATGGACTGCATGGTCACCACGTTGTCCACCGCCCAGTTCGATAGCGGCTGATTGAATTGCGTTGCGTGCTGGAACATGTAATCCATCCTCGTCACATTGCGCACATCCCAATCACCAATGGGCTCATTGAACCCAGAACATCCACGGAACATATCCGACATATCCGTAACACTGCGCGTGCACCACCGCTCCACGTGCAATATGCGGCGCGACGCACTGTCCCGGAACGCAAACAATTTTGCCATCGAAGTCACCTCGCTGGTATCCCACCACTCCAGCGGACCGTGACTCACCACGACACCTGTCGGTACGTACACAATCTCTTCACTACAGTTGAGGATGTTCACCATTTGAAACAAGGTCTTGTCGGGAATTGGTTGCCAATGGTGCCAGTCAGTGAATTCCTGCACGTACTGCGCCAAATGCATGGTTGACAAACCCAGTGTTCGATCCAGCCACACGAGAAACCGACGTTTGTATTCGGCCAAGGTGTGTGGAAACGTGCGAATGGAGATTTGTGCACCATGGTTTTCCACGTCGACATTGTCATCCGCGTCTTGGTGCGGTTGCTGAATGGCTTCCATTCTGTCGAAGATTTGTCGTTGCGAGGAAATTGGAAATTAGATTATAGGGCTGCTGCGCAGAGGGATGGTCACCGGGAAATGCATCCTGTTACACAACTCTCCGCGATGATCAATGTACACGCCCAAGATTGTGCAGCGGAAAAAGGAACTTGGACAAACATGACTCATGATCGTGCGCCGCAAAGAGACACGTTCAATGCCCACGTCAAACATCCAAAAATTGACAAGTCGCGCAAATTCCTTTGCGCTCTTCACAGAACACAGCGACCAACACGCCAACCAATCTTTTTCCAACGGCGATCGCTTGCCCGGCGGAAGGGTTGCGCAACACTGCGCCACCAACTGCACCAAGTGATCCGCACACACTCCGCGGGATTGCATCCATCCGCGCATCAGAACCAGTCGGATTGAACCGGTGCGCATCACCTCGTTGCGCGGCAATGGTGGCATCACCATCGTTCTACTGGGTTCGTCGTTTGTTGCGCAGAGGCGACACTTCTTTCACGATGTCACACATTATCGATGGTGCAAAATGCCTTTGTTTAAATCACGTGGTGTTTTTGTTGGTTCGACGCATAACACTCGGTGGACTCCTGTGGGGGGGGCCGGATACTTCGGTTAAGACCGCAGGCGTGAGTTCTCAGGTTTGTTCGGGTTTCGCAGATTTGGATTTTCGAGGATTCGGAAAACTGTGTTCTACAACAGAGTTTGTGGTGAGTGGGATTCTGGAGACAGCCAAAGTCCTAGGTGTCAGTATCTTTTGATTTGTGTCTGGTTGTTCTGGATCTCTCCATCATAATTTTATTTTTTTGTTACATTTTCATTCCAACACAAATACACCCCTGCTTGTCACAGTGGTGTATTTGCGTGTATTGATTGTGTTTCTTTTTCGTTGTGTTTTGTTTTGTTTTTTTGTTTTGTTTTGCATCGGGAAGCAACAGGACAACAATGCGAATCGATACGTCGAGTGGCACACCCAAGCTGCTGAAGGCCAAATCCTCCCCCAAAACACATCGCAAAGCAACGGTGACACCCACCCATCATCGTGCCAAACACGACTTCACGCCACCTATTTCCACCTTTTTCAGTGTTCAGTCGGCAGAACAGCCACTTCCTCACGACGGCAAGCGGAAAAAAGGAAAACGCAATGCCTCCGTCGCGAACACTCCCTCTCCCACCACCACGTCCACTGCTGCCACCATGCACCTCCTGTCTGTGTCACCACGATCTCCATTGCGCATGATGCCCCCGCAGCCGATTCCAATCAATGCTGCTGGTGTGCCGCAGCCCGCCACCAAAGCACAACTCCAATTCTTGGTGAACTGCTATCTCGACTGCCCAGAAAGCTACCACATCCTGTTCGGCGGCGTCGTCATGGATGAGTGGGACGTGTCCCGCATCCACGACATGAGCGAACTCTTCGCACACCGCGAAATCTTTGACGAGTATATTGCGTCGTGGGATGTGTCCAACGTGGTCACCATGCAAGAAATGTTCGTGCGCTGTTCTGCGTTCAACCAAAGTGTCCAGGAGTGGAATGTGCGCAAATGCCAAAACATGCGCCACATGTTTGCAGGGTGCACCTCGTTCAACCAACCACTGTGGAAGTGGTCGGTGCACAATGTCCTGCACTTTGACGGCATGTTCAGGGATTGCACGCAGTTCGACCAGTCCATTCTCCTCTGGATGTTCCACCCACGTGCATCGGCGCTGTCCATGTTTGAGCATTACGTGGAAGGAGGCCATGCGCGCACCGCCATTCTCCGAAACATCGCATTCCTCGCTTGTCGCGAGCGCGATACGGTGATCAGCCTTCTGGAGGAACATCTCGACGGAACACCCACCTTCCCCCACTTTTCCACGCATCCACGCGGCACCTTGAAAGAGCATTGGACGGAGATGCGCTGCGAACTGGAACTTGCCATCAGTTGCTCCGACTTGGTGGACATCCTGTCGTTGGTGCACTCTCTTCCCGAAGATGCCCAAGGCCGCCCCTCGTTGCACCTCGATTTTTCCAATCTGGCGCGCCCTTGGTATCGCAGCGACAAACAATTTCCGTGCGCCCTTCAACAAATGCACGCATTCTTGTGCGAACTTCGCACATTTCAATTCATCATGGACGGAGACGACAACATCAGCTTGCTGCGCAGTAAAATGTTACGCGAACCATCATCCGTCTCCGACACCACCAACACTGACCATGATTCCTCCTCCTCCAAAATGCCGTCACTCTCGCAGCAGGAACAGCAGACACGAACGACGTCGCCGACCAGCGTTGCTGATGCACCATCATCCAGTTTATCGCCGCCAACCCTTCCCGTGCCAACCCCGAAGCTTCTCTTGTTGGACGTGCCCAACGAGGTTAAAAACGGAGCAGGAGGAACGAGCGAACAACACTTTGCAGACTTTGACATCTTCGACCTGAACGATTTTGACAACTTCATTGCCAACCTTCACCACTTTGACTTTTCCCCAGGAACAACTGTTTAATTGAGACCACTGTTTGTAGTAGACATATATACATTTGGTACACGGTAGCTGTTGTTTATTGTTGTTTTTTTTGTGCATCATGTGCATGTATTGCCTCGATTGTGTAAACGACTGAGTTTGCTTGCGTGTGAAACCTCGCATGCTTTCGTCGCATTTAACCGAAATAGAACCGTTTGAATTGTTTTCATTCCTGTCTGCTCGTTGATTCCGCTTAATCAGCTTACACATACACATACACACACGCATATACACACACACATACACACGAACAGGCACGTTGAATTGCTATTGGAAACACTCGTTCTTGACAATCGGTTGTGGAGCGACGAACTGCAGGACAACTCCTTCCAACAGTTTGCACCGATAATACCACCGGTTGCCTCGATGCTGCACGTGCAACACCTTGGCGCCCTGCGGCAAGGAGTCCGCCACCACACTTGCTTCCTTCTCTTCAACCACGTGGCCATCATCATTGTCCTCCTCCTCCTCCTCCGTCCCTGATAAACTTGGTTCCGATGACGTTGCAATCCACGAATCATCGTCACACAATTCCGTCAAATCAAACAACTCAAACTTTCCTCGCAGTTCTTCTGCTGCAGACATTGAACCAACATATTGGGGCAAATTGATCTCCTCTTGCACTTTCTCATCCTCGTGTTCTTTCTCGTCCTCTTGTTCTTCCACCTCATCCTCTTGTTCTTCCACCTCATCATCTTGTTCTTCCACCTCATCCTCTTTCTCCTTGTTCGCGACGACTGGATTTGCTGCCGAGTGTCCATCGCGCAACGAATGGGCAACCTTCTGCACGGGTTGTGCAGCATCATTGTTTTTGCGCCGCTTTGTCACGTGTGTTGTTGACAAAGCGGCACTTCGGATCCGACGCTTTGGAAAGTCGTCGAAGATAAGTCGATACATGTGTTCCATTGCGGCAATGTGACTGGCTTGACGATTGCCGTGCATGTAAATGTCGCAGGTGTCCGCATTGATCGATGCCACTTTGCACACCAACCCTTTCATCACTTTGGTGCCGCTCGCGCCTATCCCGAGATCATCGCGCATGATTTTCAAAGCCACGAAGGACCGGTGAACGAACACGCGGCGATCGTACGTGCGCCATTTCTCCATCTTGTCCGCAAATTGCGCCCACCATGTCTGCACGCTGAAGCGCACGCGGTACATTTCTGGCATCAAGTCACGGTACAATGCGCCAATGTATTGCACGATGGGCGCCAACACCATCACCCGCACCCGGACGAATTTCTCCGCCGGGATGCACCGCAACCATGTCGGCGGGTGGAGTTGATTGCCATCCTCTTCGTCCGACAATACCCCCTGTGCGCGCAACCACGTCCAGAACATCCCTTTGCATTGCAGCATGGGGATACAGTCGCGAAAGTGGTGGATGTCTTCCACCTGTCGAATCTTGCAAAAATACTGGTCGTGCACGCGGTTCACGATAGACAACCAAAACGGATCGTGGTCGCGCACCAACCCCGGCAGCGACACCGACACGCACGGATGGCGCAACATGGTGTCTCGCGAACAAAAGCGCAAATACGTGTAGCTCGACGCGAACAGGACATCCGTAGCGGCAATTTCTGTTTCCGCTTCCTTCCTCTTGCCTCGTCGTTCTTCCTTCACGATCACATTCAACCATGGAAACCCTCCGTTGTCTCTCGGCATCTTCCCTTGCATGCGCAGAAGCGCACATTGGAGTTGGCGCGACTCATCGTCGAACAAGGTGTGATCAACAGTGGGGACATCTCGCTTCTCCCACCCATCACCAACACCAAAAACACCAGAAAGACCAGCAAAGTCGGAGGAGCAAGAGACATCCGGCTTCGACAATCCACGTTCCGTCGACACTTCGAAACGAACTTTTTTCATTGTTACCACAATATCGTGCCAATGTGCAAGAAATATTTGTGGAAAAAAATGTGCTTTCATTTATGAGGAAGCCAGTCGTCCCACAACAGAAGGAATGGAAAGGGGGAAGAGGGAAAAGGGAAGAAGGAGGAGGAAGCGCACCCCGTTGGATGCTCCACACCAACTCCCTGCGTCCCAGAGTCCCAGAGTCCTAGTAAACAAAAACATTCCACGTGACAATAAACGCGTTTATGAATAGATGTGGCGGCGATGTCGAGTGCGTTGTCGGCGGCTGCTGCGCCGGCGCATGTGCGATGAACGACGGGGGAATCGGCGGCGACAACTGGTTTGTTTGCGGGTGCGGGCGCGGATGCGGCAACGACGACGGCGACGTGTGTTGCTGCTGCCGCCAACACCACCATTCTGCGCACCACGCGTGGAGGGATGCATGGTGATGTAGTAGTAATGGTCTGCCCGATTCATCAAATAGAGATGCGCGGGATTGAGTGCGGGGGGCACTCGTTGTCGCTTTGCCACATACTCCTCCAGTGTCTGCTCCGTCGGCGAAGAAACTATCAGCTTGACACTTCCCTTCGAACATTCGTTCAACCGTGCGCGCACGAAATCCACGTCGATGCCCGAGACGAAGGTGTCCTTCTCCTCGAGTGCCTTCATCACGCTCGACACAAACAAGTACGGATGGGACACTATCAATGCTGATGCCACTTTCTGCGACATGGTGTACATTACTGCACTGCGCGCATCCTTGATTGCTTTCATCCATTCGTTCCTTTCGTTGTCACTTCCAATGTTGTTCAACTGTCTTCGATTGTCTGCAAAAATAGCCATCATCACTGCGGAACGGAAAAACCGCATGTCGCGGTCGCGTTCATGTGCAGGTGGCTTCATTCCAGACAACACATCATCCATGAACGATCCGCGCATGTGATGGTACGCGCGCAAATACATGCGAAGCAAATTGGTGTCGTCTTTCCCAGTGTCCCGTGAAGTCTGCACCTCTTGCCAGAGATCATCAATGTCGTCGCATTCTTGTTTCAACATCTCCACGAGACGCTTGCGCATCTGTTGTGCAAAAAACATTTGATCAATATTGCCGGTGGACGACACAACGCGTTCCAGCGCAAAACATCGCAGCAACATTTCCAGTGAAGACTTGTTCTGCGATGCTGCGTGAAGCAATGCGTAAAAAAAACAATTGCCGTCTCCATCCACATTCCCTACTCCGTACACCATGCTGTGTTGTGATGGTTGTTGTGGTGGCGGTGGTGCGCGGGATGCGGGACCCGGTGTGTCGGCGGACGGAAGATCTTCCGCGCACACTTCGCGCGCACATTGTTCGAACAGAGAAGAAACCGCGGGCATGTATGCGCACACGTAAAAACAACCAATCACGAAACACTACCCGATCACAGAAGACGCACAACGCGGTTTACGTACCATGACAAGAGAAGAAATAACAAACGGTGGGCCTTATAAACAACTACAACACCGTTCTCCCACTGGGACTCTAGGACTCTAGGACGCAGGCAAAGCGAGGGAGGAAACGGAGGGTGTGCAATGGGAAAAAAGAAGGTGTTGGGAAGCAGGGTGAGGAGAAAGTGAGTGGGGGTGTGGGTGATGATCAACGCTCACACCCACTCACATTGTTATTGCCTGCCTGCTTTTTTTTGCGTGTTGATCTGCTTCTCAGTTGCTGGTCTTCCTTTCATCGCCATTCTTTGTTTTTCTTTGTCTTTGTCTTTGTTTTTGGTTCTCGTTGTTCTGGTTATTCTTGTTGCCATGTCTCCGCTCTTAGCTTCCCTCCACAGTGTTCCGCTGCGCATCAATCGCATCGTGTTGTCGCAAACGCGCGAATGGCGCGAATGGAAACGCGAAGGATTGTTGCGCAAAGTCTTGATCGATTTCACGCCGTTCACCGAGCTCGTCGATCTGAACATGGATGACTGCGGACTGGTGTACTTCCCCTGTCTCCCACCCTCCCTCCATTTCCTCAGCTTCCAATCCAACCACTTTCCCGCCATCCAGTCGCTGCCCCCGGAATTGTTAACCCTCAACTGCAGTTTCTGCGACATCGTCGTGTTTCCCGAACTGCCTGCCAAGTTGTCCGTCCTGGACTGCATGGAGTGCGGATTGGTGGAATTGCCGCCACTGCCCAATCAACTCATGTGTCTCAACTTCAGCAACCTCCGCAAATCCCAGCGACACGTCAACCGCATCTGGAGCTTGCCCGACGTGCTGCCAGAGACCCTCGCCATCATCAACGCGAGCCAAAATGCGGACCTGGTCGTCAACCTGGACACACTCGACGACTTGATGCTCCTGCTGTGCAGGGGATGCCCCACGCTCAATCTGTTGCGCAAACAACACGCCAGCCACCAAAATGCCACAAAACTCGACGTGACCTTCGACCAAGAAGCCGCCGCGCGCCGCCTCCTCCAGCGCGACGACCACAACCACAAAAACACTTCCCCGCGCGCGCGAACCCGGATGAACCAAGAGGATGAGGACGCCGCATCGACCAATGTTCCTGCGAACAAACATGTCATGCGCACCGCACTGAATCGCGTCATGTTCTCCATCAACAA
>JACCDY010530779.1_pt1 | contig 17738 bp, 23 predicted proteins | sample 7446391 | NCBI WGS metagenome assembly JACCDY01 (sample SAMN15323451, study PRJNA562643) | freshwater metagenome | isolation source: river surface water | place: USA:Blue River Watershed | collected 2017-08-18
GATTTAGAGAGGTCGGCTTTAGTCACCCCAGAAGTCTTATCGGGCTGGGACTCTTTCGCTCCCTGAGCCAGGGTATAGATGACCAGGGCGACAGACCCAAGTCCGAGTGCTACAACCAGTGGAGTGGTAGCGTTCACGAACTTATCCGCCGGAGTGAGGGTGGAAATTTCAATCTTGCTCAGATCAATGGGATCCTGGGCGTGCGGGTCAATCATGGTGCCCACTTCGGCCGGCGGAATAACGCTCTCACGATCACCCTCGTCCGCAATGGCCGCGGTGGCACCCAAAAGTGGAAGCAGCAAAAGGGTTAGGGCAGTCAGTTTTACTCGCACCATCACTCCTTTTAGACTTCCTAAAGAATAAGCAGGCTTCCTGAATGGTTGCTACATGTGCTTATAAAAACTAAGGACTTCAATGGCGCTCAAGGTTCGCTCGTTCTTCGCGCCAGCTGCACCAGTGGAGAACCCAGATCAGGTGTTCCTGCGCCAGGGCACTGAAATTTACGGTGAGGGTGTAGCACTAAGAATCTCGGCACGGGGCAAGGACAGAATCTCTGAGCTCTCGATGCAATTTCAGAAAATTGCAGCCGAGGCTGAAATCCAGGACGATGTTCGGCTGGCCGGCAGTGGCCTGTTTGGTTTTGTGAGCATCACCTTTGCCGCCGATAGCGAATTCGACTCGGCCGTAGTGATTCCAGCCAAACTAACTGTCATTCGAGACGGCGTGAGCTTTATCACCGAAATTTCTGAGGTCCCAGCGATAAGGGCCAAAAAGACTCCAAGCGGAGTATTTCTGCATGGAGATCAAAGTGCAAGCGGGTTTATTGAGGCAACCAAAACTGCGATCTCGAGAATTAACGAAACAGCCCTGGAGAAGGTGGTGCTCGCAAGAGATTTGGTGATGCCACTGAGTGGTGAACCAGACTTGCAGTCCGCAATAGAGCGACTTCACACCCGCTATCCGCACTGCTGGACCTACCTGATTGAAGACAACTTTGGTGCATCGCCAGAGCTACTACTCAGAGCAGAAGCCGGAGAAGTATCAGCAAGAGTCTTGGCGGGGACAGCTGGCCGTGGCACCGACCCCGATGTTGATCGCGCTATTGCCGAGGGCCTGAAACACTCAACCAAGAACCAACACGAACACAAATTCGCCGTCGAGTCACTTGTTCAGACCCTGAGCAGTGTCTGCGAGAACCTCGAAACTGACCCCGAGCCATTTTCGCTCGCGCTACCAGATCTGTGGCACCTGGCGACCGATGTGCGTGGCAGATTGAAGTCGAACGTTACCTTGCTTGATGCAGTAGAACTCTTGCACCCAACCGCAGCGGTTGCGGGCACCCCAAGAGTCCCAGCCCAGGATTTGATTTCCGAGCTAGAGCCATTTGACCGCGGTGGCTATGCCGGACCAATTGGCTGGATTACGGCTGATGGCAGCGGTGAGTTGGCAATCGCGTTGCGCGGAGGTCGCATCGAGCGCGAGCCAGCACTTCAGATTCGCGCGTTTGCCGGTTGTGGAATTGTGGCCGAGAGTGACCCCGAGGCAGAACTTGCGGAAACCGAATTGAAGTTCAAGGCCGTCCGCTACGCCTTTGGTAACTAGAGCGCGCAGTCGATCAACACAAAGCCCTCAAGGCTTAGGTGTCGATCTAGTTCCGCGGGAGTTGTCTTGAAATACTTCCAGCCATAGCTCAAGGCCAAAGCCTCAAGGTTCACCGCCTGAGGGGTGGTGAACAGCAAATCGAAATCTGGTTTATCCAAAAGCTGCGCCATCTCGAGATGAGAAAAAATCGATCCACCGCTGTCGTTGCCCACGACTAGCTGCACATCGAGTTGACCAAGACCAGAGAGATTGAGACCAGACGCATCATGCAGCAGGGTGAGATCACCAATTATCGCTCTGACCTGGTTGCCTGCTTGCGCCAAACCCAAGGCGGTGGAGACGGTGCCATCGATTCCTGCAAGACCTCGGGAGGCAAAGACATTTAGTTCTTTACCTGCAACTGAGCGCTCTGCAACCCGAATGAGTTCAGATGCGCCAAAAAGCAGTCGATCAGATCCGGTGGTTGCATCCCAAACCTTTGACACCAAACTCGCCCGATCCGATTGCTCAGGTTCACTTTCCCACCTGGCCACCCACTCTGCAGATCCCTGGCCGATTGGAACTAGTCGATCTGCAAAACCCTGAGCTGTGCCAAATACGTCAAAACTTTCATAGTTGCTTGGCTTTTGAACCCAGTACTCGGTATTTCTTAAAAGGTTAAGGATCGCTCTTGAGAGGGTTGGCTTGCCAAAAACAAAAACCTGCGAAACCTCAGCGCTCAGCTCCGAGAGTTTGGAGATGTAGTTTGTGATGCTGCCCTTTACTCGAGCCCCGGAGGAGGGTTCTGCCAAAAGCGGCAATCCCGCTTCCTTGGCAAAGTCACTCGCAGCCAGACCCGCTCCAGCACCGGCGACTACAACAGCGCGTTCTGAAACCACTACATCCAGCTCAGTCAGGTGATTGGCGCGCATGACTGATTCGGCCTGAGTCACGAATTCCAACGCACTTGGTTGAGCGCTCGATAGCGGTTCAGCAAATTGAATATTGACCTGTACTGGTCCTGGTCGCGCTTCGGCACCGACAGCCAACTCGACGGCCCTTGTTGCAACCAACCTTGGGTCAGCGCTGGCGTCGATGTCGATGCAATCACGGACTGCATCTGCAAATATGCCATTCTGATTTGTGGTCTGGTTGGCACCCTTGCCACGCAGTTTGGCTGGCCTATCCGCGGTTAGCAAAATCATCGGAACACCCGCGTGGTGAGCCTCTAGAACTGCAGGGTGGAGATTGGCGACTGCGGTACCGCTGGTCGTGATTAGGGCCACGGGGTAGGCATCGCCGAGGGCTCGACCCAGAGCCATAAATCCCATTGATCGCTCATCAAGCCGAACAGTGAGGTCGACTAGACCAGCCTTTGCCAATTGGTTTACAGCTATAGCAAGCGCTTGAGAACGAGCACCGGGAGCGAGGAAGAAGCTTTTGACCCCCAAGTTTTGAAGTGCGGCAACAAACTGGGATGCAAAAAGCTGAGAATCGCTCACTTAGTTCGACTCGTCCTTTTTGTCGTCTTCTTCTTTGCGCAGCTTCTTATCTAAATCGCGCAAGAAGCTTGGGTCGTCATCAGGTGCAACTGTTTTGCGCTTTTGTGGTCTTGGTCCGCGTCCAAGCGGGCGACCAACCATGAGATAGAGGAGCCCTCCAAAGAATGGGACTGCAATGCAAAGCAACACCCAAGCCCACTTTGGCAAAAGCCTGACCTCGGCCTTGTTGGCGCTGGCAGCAAACACCGTCGTGAGAACTGTGAAGATCACGAGAAATGCAATGGTGAATACTGCGACTCTGGACATACCTCAACCCTATCTAGTTGCTGACCTTAGACTAAAGCCATGAAAAACCCTTGGCTGAGCTACTCGATCCTGCGACTTGGATTATTCGCACTGCTGTTCTGGGCTTTCATGCTCTTAGATTTCAACCCTTTTTTCGCGGCGATTATTGCCGCCAGCATCTCGTTCGCAATCTCACTTATCTTTTTGGACAAACAGCGTCGTGCAATGAGCGAGCAGGTAGCGGCAAAGCTTTCGAGAAACAAAGAGGGTAGCTACGAAGATCCAGAGAGTGACCTGGAAAATGAGATCCTGGATCAATCAAAAGTTGACGAGGACCAGGCCGGCTCCGACAAGTAGTCCGTAACCCAAACCGGCATAGCTCGTGAGCTTCAGTCCGGTGATTAGCTCTTTCGGAGTCCTGCCGCTTAGCGCAATGCCGGAAATCGGCACCAGTAACAAGATGTTCAACAGGCCCAGCAGAGTCGCTGGATAAATCAAGATCAACAGGATGTTGATCGCGAGTGGGATAAAAATCAAAACCAAGAACAGCACTCGCGAGCGCCGATCCCCCAACCTAACCGCCAGGGTCTTTTTCCCAGCCTGGGTATCGGTTGCTATGTCTCGGATGTTGTTGATTAGCAACACTGCCGATGCGTAGAAACCAGCTGCTGACCCCAACACAATCGCAAGTGGGTCAAGGCTCAGGGTTTGAATAAAGTTTGTTCCCACGGTGGCAACTAGACCGAAAAACACAAACACTACGACTTCACCAAGTCCGGCATAGCCGTATGGGCGCTTACCTCCGGTGTAATACCAGGCTGCCAGGATTGCGAATGCCCCGAGGGCCAAAAGCCAATACTGTGAAGTTGCGATCACGAGAGCTAGGCCAACCAGTGCCGCAAGTCCAAAGAAGACAAAAGCAACCAGCTTCACATCGCGGGCCCTGGCCTCACCCGAACCAGTTAGACGCTTGGGTCCGACTCTGAACTCGTCGGTTCCCCGCACTCCATCGGAGTAATCGTTCGCGTAGTTGACAGCGATCTGCAAGAACAATGCAACCAGCAAAGCACCGAGAGTAAGAAGCGGATCAAAGTTCTGGGTCGCCTCTGCTGTTGCCGCACCGAGCGCCACCGGGGCAACGGCCAGTGGCAATGTGCGCAGCCTCGCCCCTGAAACCCAACTCTTTAGATCTGCCATAGCGAAATGCTAGCTTGCCAAGAGTCGTTGAATTTCCATGAGGTCCGGCTTTCCCGATGGCAACCTCGGAACTGAATCAACCCGGAGTAACTTTTTCGGCCTGGCTGCAACCGTTAGTTCTGAAAGCTCATGGAAGTCTCGCTCTTTGCCCACATAGACCAGTCCAACAGATTGTCCCCACTCGCTTTCTAGCGAAACAGCGCAAACTTCATCGACTCCGTCCAGCGCGAGCGCGGCCTCCTCCACCCGGTCTAAAGAGACCTTCAATCCACCAGAGATGATCACCCGATCCGCGCGGCCCAAAACTTCAAGCTTTCCTTCGACCAACTCTCCAAGATCGTTGGTGACAAACTCCGACCCAAGGTCCTCGGCGAGGGTTGGTCCTGAGATTGCGATCCGACCGTCAGTCACTCTGATGCTCACTCCTTCAAGAGGAACACCGTCATACACGCAACCACCGCAGGTCTCTGTCATGCCATAACTCACGACGACATTGACGCCCATAGTTTGCAGCTCCAAGACATCAGCCCAGTTCGGTTGCTGACCGCCCACCAAAATCGCCTTGAATTTGCGCAGCTCTGAAAAAACGAACGCGTCTTCCCTTGCTGCCTGCAAAAGTTTGCTCAATTGGTGGGGGACTAACGAGGTATAGCGATCTTCGGTCATCAATGCTGAGCCTCGGATGAACGCTTCGGCGGTAAATGGCACCTGGGTGTTGATCAGAATCGGTTGAGTGTCTGCAACTACCGATCGAACCAAGACATTTATGCCAGCAATGAAATTGGTTGGGAGGGCAAGCAACCACTGGCCACTACCGATTCGCTTTGCCGACGCTTCAGCACTTGCCAATAGCGCGTTGATGGAGAGCGATATTCGCTTTGGAGCACCGGTTGATCCAGAGCTCTCGACGATAAACCCGATGTGATTGGCAATCTGGTCTGGAAGCCCGTGAACCTCAGGCATGACCCCCAACACCTCGGGTGGGGTAATGAAGCCAGCGACCGAGCCATCTAGGACATCGACAGCGAGTTGAAGCGCTCGAAAACTGTCATTGGCCGGAACAAGCTTCAGCGGTTTCATTAGAAATGCCAGGGGTAGTCAGACCAGTCAGGTTTGCGCTTTTCCAAGAAGGCATTCTTGCCCTCGGTAGCCTCGTCAGTGCCATACGCCAGGCGTGTTGCCTCACCTGCAAACAGCTGCTGCCCCACCAAACCGTCATCGACAGCGTTGAATGCGTACTTCAGCATACGAATCGCAGTCGGTGATTTACCCAAGATTTCCCTGGCCCAGGAAATACCCACTGCCTCAAGCTCAGCATGAGGAACTACCTTGTTCACAACACCCATTTCATAAGCTCGCTGCGCGTCATACTCGGCACCGAGGAAGAAGATTTCACGAGCAAACTTTTGACCGGTTTGACGAGCCAGGTAAGCAGAGCCGTATCCGGCATCAAAAGAGCCAACGTCGGCATCGGTTTGCTTGAACCTTGCAAACTCCTTTGAGGCAATCGACAGATCACAGACCACATTGAGCGAGTGACCGCCTCCGGCAGCCCAGCCGGATACCAGCGCAATGACAACCTTCGGCATAAACCGAATCAGGCGCTGAACTTCAAGAATGTGCAGCCTTCCTGATGAGGCATCGCCGTATTCGTAGCCAGCCTTGCCGCGAACCCTTTGATCTCCGCCCGAGCAAAACGCCCAGCCGCCGTCTTTTGCGCTAGGCCCGTTACCGGTCAGCAACACCACGCCAACATCGGGTTGCATCCGCGCGTGATCCAGGGCGCGGTAAAGCTCATCTACGGTCTGTGGTCGAAATGCGTTTCTAACCTCTGGGCGAGAGAACCCAACGCGAACAACCCCCAGGTCAATGTGTCGGTGGTAGGAGACATCATTTAGCGATTCGAAGCCGGGAACGGCTTTCCACTGCGAGGCATCAAAGAGCTCGGAAACCTGATTGGGCATGCACCTAGACTAATCGCGTGAATGGTGGGCTAGGAAACTTTTGGGTTGTCAGCATCCCGATGCGCACCAGATTTCGCGGCCTGGAATTTCGTGAAGCGGTGATTTTCAAGGGCGAGCGCTGGGCAGAGTTTTCACCCTTTTTGGATTACTCCGATCAAGAGTCAGCCACTTGGCTGAGGGCCGCTCTCGCGTTCGCACACGATGATCTTCCAGCTCTGAAGCGCGAATACGTTCGGGTCAATGCAACTCTGCCAGCAGTTAGGACTGATGAAGTTGCAGATGTTCTGGCCCGCTTCAGTGGATTTGAAACCGTCAAGGTGAAGGTCGCAGAAAAGGGCCAGTCGATATCTGATGACCAAGCCAGAATCCGCGAGGTTGCAAGACTCTTCCCTAACGCAAGAGTTCGACTAGATGCAAATGGCGGCTACTCGATCGAGCAGGTCCTGGGTCTAGTTCGCGAGCTTGACGGGATCAACATTGAGTATCTGGAGCAGCCGGTTTCGACCATCGAGGAAATGGCGCAGCTAAAAGCTGAGCTTGGCGGCTCAATCAAGATTTGCGCGGATGAACTGATAAGAAAATCCTCCGACCCACAAGCGGTAGCAAGGGCCGAGGCAGCTGACCTAGTCATGCTCAAGGCACAGCCGCTAGGGGGCATCGCCGCTTCACTTGAAATAGCAAAGGCGATAGACCTTGAATGCGTGGTCAGTTCCGCGATTGAAACTTCGGTCGGGATTGCAATGGGCACCTACCTAGCCTGCGCGCTCGATGAATTGAATTACGACTGCGGACTTGGGACCGTCAACCTATTGGCTGGCGATGTTGCATCTGAACAAACGCCAAAGAACTCCATTTTGGAGGCAAAGCCGGTCGAGGTCGATCAGGCACTGCTTCAAAAATATGCGGCTGCTCCGGAGCGCCAGAAATTCTGGCGCGAGCGAGTGCAGCGCTGTCTCGAACTGCTATAGCCCGGAGTAAACGTGAAGCCCTTTGAAGAAAAGGTTCACGATGGTGAAGTTGAAGATCACCGATAGAAACGCAATCAAACCAAGCCAAGCTGCCCGCTTACCGTTCCAACCCCTAGTTGCCATCGCGTGCAGGTAACCGGCGTAGAGCACCCAAATGATGAAGGTCCAAACCTCTTTGGTGTCCCAGCCCCAGTAACGGTGCCAAGCTCGCTCAGCCCAAATTGCTCCCGCGATCAGGGTAAAGCTCCACAGCACAAAACCCACGACGTTGAAGCGGTATGCGTATCTCTCAAGTGCCTCCAGTGATGGGAAGACCTGCATGATTTTGGACTTTGATCCACTCTTCACCAGGTAACTCAGGTGGAAGGCGGCAGCAATTGTGAAAAACGCCGTGGCCAAGATAGCCACCACGACGTGAATCACAAGCCAGTAGCTCTGCAGTGCTGGCATCATCGTCTTCACCTCAACATAGAAAAGAGACACCGCTGCGAAAAGCACAATCAAAACAAAACCAACTACAAAGGTTCCGATGAAACGTATGTCTTTGATCTTTAGGGAGGTCAGATAGACCATCAGGATCAGGAGCGCTCCGGAGATGGAGAACTCATACATGTTTGCCCATGGCACTCGGCCCGCTGCAATGCCGCGCAACACGACACCGATGGTCAGGACTGTGGTGCCGACACCGGTAACCCAGAAGGCAGCCTTCTCGGTCTTGGTTAGCTTTTTCTCAACTGAGTCCGACTTGCCCAGCTGTGATAGTTGAAACGAGAAGAGCATCAGCGCAAGGGCCAGAAAGGCCATCGATGCCGTGACGAAAAGTAGCGAGAGTTGCGAAAGCGGCTCGTTTAGTTGCGGTGTCATTTTCTTCCTTCTCTAACCTCAAGAACTAGACGGTCCAGCATTTCGCCAAGGCCTGGGTCATCGCCACGAGCCAATGCAGCCAGCTCCATTTTTCCATCTGACAATTCGCGGAACCAAACTCGACGTCGCGGCACCATGAGTGACAAAGTCACCGATACCAGCGCCAAGAGCGCAAATACCAAAACCCAAACTCCACCCGGATTGTGAGCAATGTCCACGGAGGCGAAGCGGAGTAGTCCCTCGAACCTAACCGACCCAATCCCACCTGGGAGCTCTGCAGTCTCGCCAACCCTGAGCTCAAGCGCCGGCACTGGACCTTTTCTTCCCGCCACCAAGTTCATGTCGGTGGTGTCCAGCGCGTAGACATTTCTTGGCACTCCGGAATCAAGGCCGAGGTCGCCGGTGTAGACATTCATGGTCAAAAGCGGGTCGATTGGGTCTGGGTAAATCGAGGTGTAGGCACCCGATTCCAATTTCTCCGCGGTTGGGTAAAAGAACGCGATGATGCCAATTTGCTCGGGTAGGGCATCTGGTGCCTTGATTACACCTAGCGAGGTCATGTTGCCATCCTGAGGCAAGAAGACCACAGGTCCCGAATAGGCGACATTGCCCTCACCGTCGAAGATGCTCACCACCGGAGCGAAACCATTTCCGGTTAGGTACACATTTGCTCCGGGGACCTCGAGAGGATAATTCACTCGGATCTCACTCTTTTTGGATCCACTCTCGGCCCCCAAAGTCACATCGGCAATGAAGTCAATTGGCTGGCCGATGTTCGCGGGGTTCGTGAGGTCGTAAACAACGTTGAAACTGTCGAGCTTGAGAGTAAATGGCTCGAGCTCCTCTTCAAAAAAAAATGGACCAGGAGAGAAGCTGTCATAGGAGGCTAGGTTGTTTACGAAGCTGTCACCCTCAACCAAGACGCGCTGTCCAGAAAATGCAAAGCCACCGCCCAGTCCAACAGCCAGCAGCACTCCGATTAGCGCGTAGTGGAATACCAGGTTGCCCGTTTCCTTGAGATAGCCCTTCTCTGCACTTATTGAGTTGCCCTGTAACTCAAATCGGAATCTGTTCTTTCTAAGAGCTGCCTGAGCGCTATCCAGATCGATTCCCTCGACCACTCGATGCTCTGGCATGCGATTGAGATTTGCTGGGGTCTTCACCGGCTCTGCCCGAAGCGCATGCCAGTGGATCTTGGTTCTTGGCAATACACACCCGACGAGCGATACGAAAAGCAGAATGTAGATCGCTGAGAACCAGACCGAGGTGTAGACATCGAACAGCTGAAGGGCATCTAGAAATGCTGCAAACTCTGGCTGCTGGTCGTAGTAGACGCGAACCCCGTTTGGATCCGCGCTGCGCTGCGGATAAAGCGAACCTGGCACCGCGGCAATTGCGAGCAACAGCAACAGGAACAAAGCGGTGCGCATTGAAGTGAGCTGACGCCAGAACCAGCGCGGCCAGAAGGTAAGGCTAGAGAACAAGTTGGAACGCACCGCTCACCTCCTGAATCCAAAGCATGATGCGGCCCCAAAGCCCAGTCACCATCAATAGACCGATCAGGATCAAAACCGATCCACCGAGGATGTTGAAGCCTCTGATGTGGCGCCTCACAAAACCAACCGACTTGGTGGCCCAGCTAAAGCCAGCGGCAATCAAGAGGAAGGGAATACCGATGCCGAGGGAGTAAAAAGTGGCGAGAATGCCACCTCGAACTGGATCTCCAGAGTCAGAGGCTAAGACCAGAACCGCAGACAGGGTTGGACCGATGCATGGGGACCAACCCAGAGCAAAGACAACGCCCAGAAGCGGTGCTCCAGCAAGGCCAACCCGTGGCGATACCTGCAACTTCAGGGACTTTTGAAAAAAGTTGAACTGCCCTACCATCGCAAGCCCCAAGAGAACCACTAGGGCCCCCAGCAGGGCCTGAATCCAGGGATTTCGCGCCAAAAACAAAAGCCCGGCGGTTCCAGCCAAAACCCCAAGCGAAACAAAAACGGCGGTGAAGCCGAGAACAAATAGCGCAGATCCAGCCAGAACTTTTGACTTTGGTGCTGCCGAGCCGGAGACGTATCCGAGGTAACCGGGCACAAGCGGAAGCACGCAGGGAGAGATGAAGGTGATAACACCAGCCAACAGACTCAACGGGATTGCAATCAGCAGTGACCCCTCGAGTGTTATCTGGCCGGGGTTCACTCGTTTACCACGCTCTCAATGAGGGTTCTGAGAATCGAGGCATCGATTCGACCCAGGATTCGAGATGCGACCTTGCCCTCTTTATCAATGACCAATGTGGTGGGGACAGCCTGAGGGGAGACCACTCCGGTGAAAGCCAACGAAACGGCGCCGCTCTGGGCATCCAAAACTGATGGGAAATTGATTCCGAATCTCCGGTCGAAAGCTAGAGCGGTCTCAGCAGTATCGCGCACGTTGACGCCGACAAACTGGACACCCTGATCCTCGAATTCCTGGCTCAAGGCGGCAAGGTCAGGGGCCTCTGCACGACATGGTGAACATGCCGCGTACCACCAGTTCATGACCACCACTGAACCCAGTAGAGATTCGGATTTTAGAAACAGACCGCTCTCGGTTTCTCCTGACCAGGCCTCGAAACTGGGGCGCTCGCTCTTGGCAAACTCCGTGACCGTTCCATCGCCAGCGATGTAGTTCTTTGATGAACCCTCGCGATATTGCTGAGCCAGTGGATCTTGAGTGCAGCCAGCAAGGGTGATTACGAATGAGGCGATCAGCATCACTACCAACGTGATGGCAATTCTTCGAACTGTTTCCTTTTTCACACTGCACCCCCATCAACTGCTTGATTGGCGAACTCGATTCCCGGTTCACGATAGGCAACTTCCCTGAGTTTTCCATCAATTACCTTAAAGGTTGTGATTGATGAAAGTGAGCACCTTCGATCACGCGGATCATGAGGCAGTTTCAAACCATTTGCAGATCGGTAGACCATCCAAATAGGTAGTTGGTGAGAGACGATTACGACGTCGCCCCCCTCAACATCGGACCAGTGATCCAAAGCAGCCGTCGTCATGCGATCGGCAATCTCTTTAAACGGTTCGCCCCAGCTGGGCTTGGATGGATTGTGAAGCTTTAGCAAAATGCTTGGCCGCTTCAGGATTGCCCTGGGTCCGACTCGGAGACCGCGAAACTCATTCCAGGGCTCAATCACACGCTCATCGAGGGTCGGCTCAATACCAAAGCGTTCTGAGATGGGTTTGGCCGATTCTCTGGTGCGCTGCAATGGGGAGACCACGAGCTTAGAAATTTGAATGCCCTCGGACTGCAGTTGGTCGGCTGCGGCGGCTGCCATTTGATGACCTAGGTCACTCAAACCAAACCCTTCAATGCGCTCGTAAAGCACGCCCTCGGGGTTGAAAACCTCGCCGTGGCGCACAAGGTGAAGGCGGGAGGCGGACATTCATAAAAGTATACCTTCGCTAGACTTTGACAGTTACTCTCTCTCGCCCACTCTCAGAGGTCAAAATGTTAGATCGCAAGCTCATCGGCACCCTGCCATCGCTTCAGGACGGACCAGTCACCATCGGTGGTTGGGTCGAGACCCTGAGAGATCAAAAGCGTATTCAGTTCATCATCATTCGCGATGAGTCAGGCAGCGTCCAGGTCACCTACCCGCGCCCTGCCGACGAGGACGCACTTGCCGATGTTGTTAGCTCGCTGACAGGCGGCACCTTCGTTGAGATCAGTGGAACCCTCAAGCACGACGAGCGCGTCAAGCTCAACGGTGTCGAGATTTTGCTTTCCGACTTGAAGGTCGTCTCGCGCTCGCTGCCAGACAGCCCAATTGCCGAGGACACCTCGATTGACAAGCGCTTGGACTGGAGGTTCTTGGACCTTCGTCGCCCGGAATTGAACCTGATGATGCGCGTTCAGACCACTATCGAGAAGACCTGGCGTGAGGTCTGGCTCGAGCACGACTTCATGGAGATTCACTCTCCTAAATTGATGGGTTCGCCATCCGAGTCGCACGCCGAACTTTTCAAGCTCGAATACTTTGAGACCCACGCATACCTGGCTCAGAGTCCACAGTTCTACAAGCAGATGGCGATGATGGCTGGTCTGGGCAAGGTGTTCGAGATTGGCCCAGTATTCCGCGCTGACCCATCTTTCACCTCCCGTCACGCCACCGAGTTCATCTCGGTCGACATGGAGATGAGCTGGATCGACTCGCATGAGGACGTAATGCGATTCCAAGAGATGCTCTTGGTTCGAGCCATCCAGGCAGTCAAAGATGCCCACGGTGAAGAAATCCAGAAGCTATATGGCATCGACATTCAGGTTCCAAGCGTGCCATTCCCAAGAATTCCATTGGCTGAGGCTCACGAGATCGTTGAGTCACGCGGCTACAAGGTGCCAAGGGCAGATGGTGATCTCGACCCAGAGGGTGAGCGTCAGATTGCTGCTTACGTAAACGAGAAGTTCGGACACGAGTTCGTGTTCCTAACCGATTACCCCAAGAACATTCGCCCGTTCTACCACATGAGACACGAGGACAACCCGCAGCTCACCAAGAGCTACGACCTGATCTGGAAGGGTACCGAGATCACGACCGGTGCTCAGCGTGAGCACCGCATCGAGGTTTTGGAGCAGCAGGTTTTGGACAAGGGTCTTGAGCTAGAGGGCCTAGGTTTCTACCTCGACTTCTTCCGCTATGGAGCTCCTAGCCACGGTGGTTTCGGAATGGGTCTCACCCGTGTGGTGATGCTGCTTTTGGACCTGCCAAACATCCGTGAGGCCAGCTTCCTATTCCGCGGACCTAACCGACTTCAGCCCTAAAGCCAGCTCTCAAGTTTCAACCCTGGCACTCTTTCAAAATGTTTGGTGTTGTTTGTGACAAGGGTCGCATCCACCTCCAACGCCTGGGCTGCAATGAACTCATCCGCAGTACCAATCGTTATCCCTGAGGACTTCAAGTCCGCATGGATGTTGGCCGCTCGATCGGCTACGCGTTCGCCAATGGCCTCGATTCTGCTTAATCCAAGAAGCTCTCTTGCGATCAAGTTTGAAGTGGAGTTGGGATTCTTACTTATTCCTTTTTGAATCTCATATGCAGTCATGGCTGAGATTGACCAGCTTTCTTGGGGCAGTGACTTCAGCCGAGCCAAGGAACCTGGGTGTCGTCGAATAACTCTTATTAGGACATCACTGTCTAGAAGGAATCTCGTCACTTAATCTCCTCGTTGAAAAGTTCATCCCAATCAAACCTCTCAGGCCAAGGCAGTCGGTCGGGGATTATGAACTCATCCTCGGGAAGCTCTGGTTGCTGGCTCAGATAATCTAAGAGTCTCCTCAATCGTGTTGCCCGATCTAAAGGATGGATTTCTACGATTCCGTCCTCGCGTCGAACGATGTCGATTTCCGCATCCTCATCAATCCAACCCTTGGGTATGCGGACGGCGACGCTGCCGCCATTTTTGAAAGCTTTTCTGGTCACTCTCTGAGTCATAGCACAAACCCCTTATCTATACGCAAAGTATAGACAAGGGGTTTGTGGATAACTAGATGATGTTGAGATGGAGGTTGAGGCCAACCATCAAGAATGCCAAGCCCGTTGCCCAAATCGCCATCGAGATTGTGACCAGCATGGCGGCCCTGAAGGGCTTCACGCCGGCGGCGACTGATGCGGCAGCTGCAAACTGAGTCCCGATGATAACTGGACCCAGAGCCGCCATCCCATAGATACCGTACTTATCAAAAGCAGCCACGGCCTTGGCAAACTTAGGTGACTCCCCGAGCTTGCCCTTTGCTTCTCGGCGTCTAATCAACCAAGTTCGTATGCTCGAACCCGCATAGGAAAAAGCAAAGATGGTAAGCGCATTTCCGACAACTGCGGCAATCACAGTTGCGACTGGGTCCAAGCCAAAGATGATTCCGCTAGGCACCACGGCGATGGCTTCAAACCAAGGGATCGCACCTGCGATGAAGATGCCAAGTAGGCCCAGTTGTTCGAGGTTCATTTCTTGTTCGATCCAAGGGCAATGAAAATCACAACAGCCAATGAGGCAATGATTGAGATCCAGATCTCTAAAGGCATCAGAATTTCACCGCCTTGGCTTGATTCCATGCAAGGACCAGGTTGGGAACCAAAATGACAGAACCCAGAATTGCCCAGATGATGGAGTTGACCTGACCGAAGGTGAGTGAGATCTCGTAGTAATCGATTGAATCGATACTTACGTAGTCCATCGAAATCACAAAGATCATCAGAGCTACCGCCAAGCCGGATACCAAGCCGGCAAGAATCCGAAATGAGTGCAGGTAGGTGCGGTCGCGCTGCCTCACTTGGAACTCATCCAAGTATTCATCCGGAGCATCTGCCACCAAACGCACTGAAATTCTCAACAACCACCAGATAAGGAAGATTGGGATAACAGCGAGAATGCCGATGCCGGGTTTGATGAAGTCCTCGAACCAAAACAGAATCGGCGCACCAACCAAGCTCACGACACCCAGCACAACGAGAATTCGCTGGGCCCGTGCGGTTCGAATTCCGTCCCACTTTGTGTCGCTCATTACGGCGTCGATGTTCTTTGCTACCTTCTTCGACTTTGGATCAGAAGCCATTCCGTACAACTGCGCGATGGTGCCCTGGTGCGGGTGAGATTTCATGTAGAAGTACCAAAGCGGAGTTTCTAGTAGCACAATCAAGACGAGCGTGAAGACAAACCAGTTGGTATTGCTAAAGACCAGGTTGAATTCTGGATCTGAGCTGAAGTAGATCGCCCCAACGGTGCCTAAGGTCAGCAGACCAAAGATTGCATCCAGCCAACGCAGCGCAGAGACAGACTTTGCCCTTGGATAGACAAAAAGGTAACCAATCGCCATGTAGCCAAGGACGATTGCAAGTGCGATTAGCTCATTCATTGGGAATCCTCATCCAGCCAGAAGATCTCCTCGACCCTGACTTTCAAAATCGTCGCGATGCGCAAGGCCAAAACTAAAGATGGCGAATACTCACCGCGTTCGATGTAACCGATGGTTTGGTAGTGAACTCCAACCTGATCGGCGAGCTTTTGCCGACTCAGACCAGACTGGGTACGAGCCTCTTCAAGGCGGTTGGCCACCCGCTCTTCTTCTGACTTTGGTTTTCTACCCATGCATGTAGCATAAATACTATGTAGTAATAATGCAACAACAACTACTTAAATCTTTTTAGTGTCCTGTGCGCTTTGTCTGCCCAGACATACCTCTCGGCCAACTTGCTCAGTACAAAAATCAAAATGGGAAACCAGAAGTTCTTCAAAACCCAAACGATCACCTTCATGCCAGCTCCTTGAGCTTCTCAAAGACGCGGTCCTGGTCAATACGCCAGAACGAGACCTGCTGGCCGTTGACTAACAGCACCGGGACCTCGTCGGTGAAGTGAGAGAACTCAGGATTCTGGTCAATGTCGAGATCGTCAATCGAGTATTCAACATCTGGGAACTCGTGCGCGAAGCGAGCGATAACCTGAGCCAAATCACCCTGCGCAACCTCACATAGGTGGCAGCCATTTCTACCGATTAGCGTGATTTCAATACCCACGATTACAGCCTACGGCCCATGCCTCTCAGGATTAGACTTAGCCGGTGCCAGAACCCCTAAAGCAGCCAAAACTCGAAGCCGCGTTCTTCGATGTTGACAACACTTTGGTTCGTGGCTCGACCTCAATCCTGTTTGGCAAGGTTGCCTTCACCGGCGGCACCATCAAGCGCAGGGACATTTGGCGTTTCGCTTTTGAGCAGATGATGTTTATTCGCCGCGGCGAGAACAACGAGAAGATGGCCGACTTTAAAGATCGAGCACTCTCTCTCACCAAGGGCCACTCGGTCGATGAACTAATCAGCCTCATCGACGTTGTCTATAAACAAGAGATTCAGCCAAGACTCTGGCCAGAGACCGTTGCGGCTGCCAAGGAGCACCTGGCAGCGGGTAGAGAAGTCTGGCTTTTGACCGCTGCTCCAGTTGAACTAGCAGAGGCAATCGCAAAAGACATCGGTGCAACCGGAGCACTTGGAACCATCGTTGGTCACAAGGACGGTGTGCTGACTGGAGAACTAATCGGTGAGCCGCTCCACGGCAAAGCCAAGCGCAGAGCAGCTAAGAAATTGGCCAAAGAGCGAGGCATCAGCCTCAAGCGCAGCTGGGCATACTCCGACAGCTACAACGATCTACCGCTTTTGTCCCTGGTTGGTCACGCGGTAGCGGTGAACCCAGACAAAATCTTGACCCGTCATGCCGAAGCGGCTGGTTGGCAGATTCTCAAATTCAAAAAACGAGACCTGCGCAAAAACTAAACCCGCCCTTGCAGGCGGGTTTTTGTTTTGAAGATTTACTTCTTATTGCGACGCTGGTGGCGAGTCTTACGAAGCAGCTTGCGGTGCTTCTTCTTAGACATACGCTTACGGCGCTTCTTGATAATTGAACCCACAGAAACCTCACAAAGCTTTTGGGTGCCCGAATGGGCAACCTCAGAAGTTTAGCCCTTAGTACCCAAGCACTCAACCTCGTAGGCGAAATCCAACCAACGTTGGATCAGAAGCAAATAACTACTTCTTGACCTTGCTCTTCACCTCAGCGACGAAGTTGTTGGTCTCCTGCTTGACCTCGTCCACGACCTCTTCAACCTTTTGACGAGCGATCTTTTCAAAGTCCTTGGCGGACTTCTCCGCCTCAACCTTGGCCTCAGCTAGTTTGCGGCCCAGTCTCTTGCCGAGCTCCTTAGGGTCGGCATCAATGTCAACTTCTTCGAGCTTTTGTTTGAGTTGCTCGGATAGCCAGCCTGACTTTTCAGTCAGCCAGTGGCCAACCCTGGCTCCGACCTCGGAGAGGTTTTCGGCTAGCGGGTCGCCCTCTTCCTCATCTGGATCAAACCCAAGCGACAGGAAGTTGATCATCCAGTCTTCGATTTCCTCGAGTGGTTCTGGGGTCACAGAGTAGAAGCGCTTCTGACCCTCTTCGCGAACGTCGACCAATCCAACTTCACGCAGCGTCTTTAGGTGCTTGGAGACGGTTGGCTGACCCAGCTTGGTCTGCTCAACAATCTCGCTCACGGTTAGCTCTCCCGAGCCGCCGGCCAGGTGCGAACCAAGCAGAGTCTCCAGTAGAAGACGTCTAGTTGGGTCAGCGATTGCTTCAAAAATGTCTGCCATGTTTTTACCCTACTCTCACTTACCGGCTAATTCCTCAGCCCGCGCTACCGCAGCGGCTAAGCCCTTAGCAAAAATGGCCTTCAAATCGCTCTCTTCGAAGGTGGCAATGATGCGCTCGGTGGTGCCGCCGGGGGATGTGACATTTCTCCTAAGCTGGGCCGGCTCCTCGTCTGACTGGGCCAACAAATCGATTGACCCATCAAAGGTGCC
>JACCDY010398672.1_pt1 | contig 17698 bp, 6 predicted proteins | sample 7446391 | NCBI WGS metagenome assembly JACCDY01 (sample SAMN15323451, study PRJNA562643) | freshwater metagenome | isolation source: river surface water | place: USA:Blue River Watershed | collected 2017-08-18
TAGAGACTGTACGGGTAGGTCGTAAAGACAAGAGACAGTCCAGACCACAAACTGGAAACAGGCAGTGAAAACTGTAGTGGTAAGCATAATCCGTTGGTGCCGAGTTCGACTCTCGGGGGGCCCACCAATTACAAAGCCTCTAACTTTTTTGAGTTAGAGGCTTTTTTGTGCGCATCCATCACGAAGTAAACCTTGGGACGTGGCTGTGAAATTTAGGTGCCGAGCTCAATCAATTGCGCAGAATTTTTTCAATTTCACGAATGGCTTGATCGGCTGATTCTCCACTTAATAAATTGAGCTTGAGCAAGCCAAGCAAGCACTGGTATTGCGCCAAAGCAAGATCTTTTTCACTTGCGGTAGCTCTTTGCAACGCATTAAGCACATCGATTTGGGTTTTATAGCCAGCGGCTTGATTTTTCCGCATAGAGGTAAGCACTTCTTGTGCTGCCGCAAGCGTTGTTTGACTGGCTTTCACCCGTTCCATGCCATCGTTGAAGTTGTTGTATTCCTTGGTCACTTGCAAGCGTATGTTGCTGATGGACGCATTGAGCGAGCGTTCTTCTTTTTGAGCCATAGCCGCAGCTTGCCTGCTAGAGGAAAGAACCGAGCCTCCGCTGAATAAGGGAACGTTGACTTGAAGGCCGATTTGTCGATTGGTGAAGGTGGTCGCTGGGAATTGAATGTTTTCGTTGTTGCTGTTACTTATTTGTGCGACGAAATCAAGGGTAGGCAAATGACCCGTGTAGGACTTCAAGACTTCTTGGTTGACCGCCTCTAGGCGATATTGGCCGATCAAAATATCAGCGTTTCTCTCTGACGCACGTTCAAGCCATTCGGCCAGTTGAGTCTGGATTTGAGGACGAAAGTTGTTTTTTTCGGTAGCCTTGAACGGAGATGTGGGCGTGTTTCCCGTGAATATGCGAAGCTGCTCAAGTGCGAATATTTTTGCTGATCGCACTTGTTGTTGATCAACCTTGGCTTGCTCAAGACGACTTTGCGCATCAACGATGTCTACGCGGGTCGCATAGCCTTGCTGAAAGCCAAGCAGACTTGCTTTAACTTGTGTGCTTAGGGCTTCTATCTGTGCGTCAATGGCTTGCAGTTGTGCCTCTGCATACAAAATATCCAAATACGCTGAGGCCACGCGGGTGGCTAAATCATTTTCAGCCCGTATCAATTCGTAGTGAGCGCCTTTTGTTTGAACGCTGGCTTGCTTGAGTTGCAGCCATGCAGCAGGTCGGATGATGGCTTGTCTGAGCGCTAGTGTGCGGCTGTTGCTTTTGTAGTTTTGTTCAGGTAACGAACCAGCGCCTTCATTTTTATTCAGCCGATTGCTCATGGTTTGTGCACTGGCTGAAATGTTGGGCAGCAAAGGGGCCACTGCTTGTGCCACAGCCTCCTGGTTGGCTTCAAAGTTAGCGATAGCACTTAGATAAGCTTCATCCACTGTTTTGGCGTTGGCAAACAGGTCGCTAAGGGTTGATGCATGGGCGTGTAGGCACATTGCACTCAATGCGATCTTGATGATGGTCTTTGGCCATGCGATGGGGCGAGACATGGTTACTCTTCTTTCAACGATTTATGCAACCGTCGTACCAGCGGATACGTCAGATAAGACAAGAAAGAGCGCTCACCCGTTTTGATCATGACCTCGGCAGGTAGTCCAGCCGTCATCTCTCGTTTCTCGAGCGACGCACGACCTTGTGGGGTCAATGAAATTCGCGCCAGATAGTAAGACTGTTTCAGATCAGGGTCGGTGAGCAAGTCGTGCGATATGGATTCGACTTGTCCCTCAACCACCAGCAACGGTGAGTGTGAAAAAGCTGAGAACCGAATATCAGCCAATTGCTTGGCTTGCACTCTGTCGATGACTTGCGGGGGAATGCGTGCTTCCACAATCAGTTGTGCATCCATCGGGACGACATCCATGATTTTTTGTCCTGGGCCAATCACCGAACCAGGTGTGATGGGCGCGATGCCAATCACTTGCCCTTTGGCAGGCGATGCAATTTCTGTGCGCTTTAAGTCTTGTTGTGTGGCCACTAACTTGTCTTGCTCAGCGAGCAACTCCCGGTTGATTTCAGCAAGTGCTTGTGAGGCTTCTCTGATGTAGTCCTGTTCTAGACTTTGAATTTTGTGAGCGAATTCTTTGTCTTGGCTGGTGGCACGTTGCAGGTTGGCTTGTGCATCTTCAACTTGTCCGCGCAATTCAGCGAGCATGCGCTCAGAGTCAATTTGTTGAATACGGGGGGCATAGCCTTCGGTGACGAGTGCGCTCAAACGTTCAAGTTGCTCAGACATCAATGTGAGCTGGTGCGTTTTCTCACGAAGAATGCTTTGCATGGCTTTGATTTGAGCGCGGGCTGATTCTTGTCCTTGTCTTTGCGCCCCTACGTTGGCTTGCAGCACGGATCTTCTCGCTGCGAAGAGACGTTCATTCGCGGTAAGGTGCTGTTGTACATATGGATCTTTGGCGTTTGCTTGCAAGTCGTTGTGAAATTGAATTTTGGGCTGCTTGCCCAGTTCAGCCAGCAATCGACCCTCGGTGGCACGCAACGCAAAGTAATGCTGTCGAACCGATTCCATATTGGCTTTGGCCATGGCCTGTTCGAGTATCACGAGCACTTGCCCCTCTTCCACAGATGCGCCTTCTCCAACCCTAACTTCGCGGATGATGCCGCCTTGTAGGTGTTGAATCGCTTTTCGTTTGTTGTCAATGACAACACTTCCTTGAGCTGGAACACCTTCATCGAGTGGCGCAAAAATTGCCCACAATAAAAATACGAGAAAGCCAATACCCAATGCCATCGCTGCTTTTCGGATGTGGGGCGTTGTTTGAACATCACTGACGCTGGAGTTGCTCATGTCTTTACTTTCTTTTGGCGAGCCGATTCGTGAATTGATCAATTTGGATGGATTCAATGCTGACTTGACTGAGGTGGCGAGATCTGTCGGCTGACACGTCCTGCCTCCATGACAAACAATCGGTCACAAAGAGATAACAGTTTTTTTCGATGGGTAATCAAAATGGTGGTGCAGCCCGTTTGTTTGACCTTTTGTAGCCCTTGTACAAGCGCTATTTCGCCAGCTTCATCAAGATGCGCATCAGGTTCGTCCAAAACCAAAAGCTTTGGACTGCCAAACAAGGCCCTTGCCAAGCCTATGCGTTGCTTTTGTCCTGAGGAAATGGCCAGGCCTTGTGGGCCGATCATCGTGTCGTACCCCTTAGGTAATCGCAAAATCATGTCATGCGCCTGTGCCAGGGTGGCAGCTTCGACCACAGCATTGGCATCCACTTCGTTAAATCTAGCGATGTTTTGTGCAACCGTGCCAGAGATAAAGTCCACCTCTTGCGGCAAGTATCCAATGCAGTCTGCGGGATACGGCGTTTGCAAGTAGGTCACCGATTCACCATCCCAATAAACATGACCTTCGCAGTTGGGCAGCATGCCCAGCAAGGCAAGCGCCAAAGATGTTTTGCCAGCTCCAGAGTTGCCAAGTATGGCAACTGTGCTGCCCGATGAGATTTCTAAATTCACTCCCGCCAGTATTTCGCTCGTGGAATCGGGAATTTTGGCGCGCACACCAATCGCTCTGACTTGAAGCGCACTGCGAGGCGAATTGTTGGCTTGAATGTCTGTGGGTGTTGGTAGTTGGGATTGAATTTGCGTATGAATCCGATTCAGCGCCACTCGTACGTTGATCCATGCGCGCCACGTGCCCGTTAAGGTGTCCAGTGGCTGTAGCATTCGCGTCATCAAGATGTTGGTGGCAATCATGGCGCCGGCGCTGAGGTCGCCATGAATGACCAAAATGGCCCCAGCGCCAAGTGACAAAGACTGTTGGGAGTAACGAATAAATTTGCTGAATGCAGAACGGTGATGGGCATCTGCCTCAGATGCTTGGTGAGCCGATAGCCAGTCTTGGTAGACAACAGCCCATCTTTTCTGAAGCGAATCCAACATCCCTAGTGCTTGAATCGATTCGCTGTTGCGTAGCTGGCTTTGTTGGGTTGCTTGTACGCGCACCTGCAGTGCACTTGTTTTTTCAATGGCGGGTGCAGCAACTTTTTTGCTGTGAAAAATAAAGCCAATGTGAATGGCTGCAAAGAACAAACCGACAAACCCTAGCAAGGGATGCATCAAAAACAAAATGAAGGCGTACACAAAGAACCATGGGGCATCAAACAATGCAAACAACCCTTGGCTGGTAATGAATTGCCTCACCTGAGCCAAGTCATAAACGGTTTGGAGTGGGTTGGCGGAAGTCTTTCCTAATTCGGTCTTGAGGCTGGTGTGAAAAATATCTGCCTGTAAAGAGTGGTCAAACGCTATTCCTAGGTCTACCAATAAACGCGTCCTCCATTGCTCGAACCACGCCACCACTGAGAGCACCAAGACAAGCAAAAGGGTGCTGAACAGCAAAGTCAACTCGTTATGGCTGATCATGACGCGGTCATAAACTTGCAGCATGTACAAGCTGGGAGAGAGCATAAGTACGTTGATACCAAGGCTCAACAATCCCACCATGACCAACTCATATTTCATCCCCCTCATCAGTGATGAGAGTATGTGCAGAGGTATCAAATTAAGTGGCATATCCCTCACCGCTAGATAAAGCAGGCTTTTGAGAGGCTTGCAGTTTTTGAATGACCTCTTGTGTAGGGCCGAACATTTGAACTTGTCCTTCTCGCATGACGAGCAATTTTTGTGAGAGCAGTACGATGTCTGTGCGATGAGAAATGACAACGGCGGTGCACTTTTTTTCTTGTGCAATTTGAATCGCTTTGATGAACGCTGCATTACCCGCTTCATCTAGGCTGGCGTTGGGTTCATCCAGCACCAGAAATTTGGGCCAACCTAAAAATGCGCGAGCCAAGCCAATGCGTTGTCGTATGCCGCCCGATAAAGCGGAACCATCTTGCCCCACGGGGGTGTCATAACCCAAGGGCAGTTGGGCAATGAACTCATGCAGTCCTACGGCTTGTGCGGCTTCTTCCACTGACGCACGGTCGCCATCGGAAAAGCGCGCAATGTTGTCGTGAATAGTCCCGTCCAGCAATTCAATTTGTGCTGGGAGGTAGCCTAAAAAAGGTCCAAGCTCTTGTTTGGGCCACGTGTGAACGTTGACACCATCCAAACGAATTGAGCCTTGAAAGGGCGGGAGCAATCCCACCAATAGTCGCGCCAAGGTGGTTTTTCCTGCGCCACTGGCACCTAAGATGCAAAGCGTTTCACCAGCATCGAGCTTGAAACTGATCCCTTTTAACAAGACAGCCTGTCCCATGGGACTGGGGGGCGTTTGATAGACCACTTGTGAGACTTCGAGCGCACCTGTTGGTGGCGGCAGTGGCATGGGCTCAGCGTCACGCTCTAAATGCTTGATCGTTTCGGAGATCTTTGTCCAAGCAGCTTGCGCTTGTAGAACTTGTCGCCATTGCGGAATGATTTGCGCCAATGGTGTCATGAGTCGTCCGCCCAAGACAGAGCCGACAATGATCATGGATCCGTTGGGGTCCAGAATTCCCTCCAGTGTGAGCAAACATCCCAATCCAATCAGCAAAGAGCTTTGCAATGTTTGAACCCATTTGGAGCAAGCTGTCCAAAGCCCTGCGTGCACCGAGGCTTGCGCTTGCTTGTCTAACATTTGTTGCTGTAAGCCTTGCCAATTTTTATAGAGCGCTGACGCCATGCCCATGGCCTGCACCGCATGCGCGCTGCGAAAAACGCTGAGTGCAACCTGATTGCCTTTGAAGCCGATCGAAGATGCTTGCATCATGTTTTCTCTGGAGCCACGGTCGTTCAACCATCCTGTCAGTCCTTGTAGCAGCGCAAAACTCAACCCTAACGCTGCAATCAATGGGTGGATCAGCAGCAAAATCAAGAACACTAGCAAAGCGTAAGGAAGGTCCAAGATCGCCAGCATGACGTTAGAAGCAAGGAAGCCGCGGATGCTGCTGAGATCATGGAGGCTGGCTTTTTGAGCGCTTGGCCCAGCGTAAAGTTGGGGTTGCATTTGGGCTTCGTACAGCCTGGTCGCGAATTGCTCCTCCAGCCAATCCCCCACACTTTTCATAAGGCTGTGACGAATGCTGTCAATCACCTCCATCAAGTAATAAGCGCCAACGACCAAGAGTGTCACCATCATCAACGTGACATAGTTAAGACTCGTAATCACTCGGTCATAGACCTCTAGCATGTACCAAGTCGAGCTGAGCGCCAAGACGTTGGTCGCAAGTCCTAAACCCAAGGTCCATTGAAATGCTGGGCGCAGGTGTGGCCAACATTCATGACTTAATGCGGTTTGCTTGTGGGGCATCATGTGTTGCGCAGTGGTAAGTGAAGTAGCTTGTCGATCCAAGCCAATTGCTGTGGAATGCAGAGCGTGTCTCGGTCATAGGTGCTGACCATTCGGTTTCGTGCAGCGCTGCCAAGCCGTTGACGTTCTGAGTCTGAGCTGAGGAGTCGTGCAATGGATTGGCTCAAGGCTTGTGTGTCAAAAAACGGAACGAGCAAGCCTTCTTTGTCGTGCGTGAGTACTTCTTTCACAGGCGGCGTATCGCTTGCAACAATGGCTTTGCCCAGGCTCATGGCTTCAAGCAAACTCCATGACAGAACAAAGGGGTAGGTCAGGTAGACGTGAACGGATGAAATGTTCAGAACAGCCAAATACTGTTCATACGGAAGATGGCCAAGAAAGTGAACCTTGTCTTGGTTCAATGAGTCTTTGACTTCGTTCCAAAATTTTTCTTTCCAAGTCGTACCAGCGGAGGCGGGGCTGCCGTAGCTGGTGCCATCCCCTCCGACGATCAGAATTTCAGCATCAGGTATCGCAGCTTGCAGTTGAGGCAGTGCGCGCATGAAGATGTGGTAGCCACGGTAGGGCTCTAAATTTCTAGCGACAAAGGTCACGACTTTTTGGGCGTGATTGATTTTTCTCCCGTTGGGCAAAACTACCGCCTTAGCTTGTGTAGGCCTTAGCGCATGGGTGTCCACCCCTTCATGAATCACAGAGAGGCGTGGCTGCCATTCCACAGGAAATGTTTGGGCTTGCCATTGCGTTGGACAAAGGTAGGCCTCTGCGTTTGGAAATTGGAGATAGTTGCTTGCATTCTTCATCAACAGACGCGAAGCATCATCTCGGTCGACTGACGCAAACTCTGGATCAAAGCCAACATCCGCACCTTGGGCGCGGTAAAAAAATTCAGCATACAGCCCTAAGCGAGCTGTGGGCCAGACCTGTTTGAGAAAAGTGGCCTCGCCCCATCCTGGGTGGGCGACGATGACATCTGGTGAGAAGCCTTGCTGGCGCAGCTTCAATGCCAACTCTCGGGTGGCGTATGCGCGTGCAAATTTGGTTTCGAAATCAGCAAGCCAAGGGTGCAGTCCTGTTCTTTGAATCTGCGGTCTGGGATAGCGCAGATAGTTGACGCCGCTAGGGATCGGGTTGGCGTGATGACCAATGGCGACGACCTCGTCACCCTTCTTCACGCAGGCTGCTGCCAAATGCTTGAACTGCCCTGGAAAATTTTGATGCACAAACAAAATGCTTTGTTTTTTTTTGTTTTGCATGCTATTTGTTTCTTTATATGAATTTGAGCTGTCTCTAGTTTATTGAAATTAAATTTTTTGGAAGTATTTGTCGTAAACAAGTATATTCTTATAACTGTGATGAAAGGTTTACTCTCAAATGTGAGGGCAAGTCGTGACTTTTTTGAGGTTCACTATGTCAATTGATACAACTTCCACTGCAACTGCGCCCACCAAAGACGGATACGTTTACATCGACTTGGTCAACGATGCGGATATCAAAGCACTGGCCGAGTCGCTCAGTGGCTACAGCTACTTGGCTAGCTTTGCAGACAAGTCGCTCAGCGTGGTGGGGGTGTTTTTAGACAGCAACAACGATGGCAGCCCAGATTACTTGGCGTTACGTCAGTTTGATCCGGCGAGGGGATACGACGGTGCCAATTCCGCCACCTTCGTAGAAAGCGTTTGGCGTCTTAAGAGTCAATCGGCTGGCTCGGGCACGGACTTGCCGAGCATGACATTTGAATTTATCAAAGGCAGTACCACGCAGTCTAAGGACATCACACTGTATGGCTACTCGCAAAACAGTGATTTGGTTGGTTTTTATATGCAACCGCAGGCGGTAGGTTGGGACTCTGTGATGGCGTCGGGCGTGGTTGAAAAAACCGAAGTCAAGGCGACCGATGGGGGCCTCACGATTCAGTACGCCGCTAGCGAGCGGGTTCTCTATGAAGATGCAAACAACACGGGAGGATTGCTGTTTTTTGATGGTGAAGCAAGTCCGAACACCTTGTTTGCGGCCACACCTGGTAGCAATCAAATTGAGCTGACTTCCACGGCTGCTAACTTTGCCAACGGCGGAATCCTGGCTTCAATCACCAGTTACTCAGCGGCATCTTCCAGCATGGCCGTGCGAGTGGGAATTTCAACGCGTAGCGGTGTTTTTTCGCTGAATACAACGACGGGCGATATCACCTACAACCCAGGCGCTAAATTTTCTGGAAGTTTGGTGGGCAAACCCAACCTTTACAGCGCAGATGTTGCGACAACTGCTGGGGCTGCGGGTACGGCTGCTGGGGCGGGGGGCGCAACGGCTGCAGGAGTTACTGGTACTACAGGGATGGACTCAGTTGCAGGTGCTGCACTCGATGCTTTTGTATGGGAACGCTCTGACCCCGTGTCATTTGATGCTAACCAGACAGGCATCGTGATTGGCAAATTCAAGTACCTTGATACCGCCTACCAGAAGCTGGCAATTTCGCTCAATGAGAATGCGAAAACGGACTTGGTTGAAATGTTGCTTGCCAACATTGCCATTACCCCAACAAATACAAGTGGCAACTACACCCAAGCGTGGGTTGATGCGACGGCCAGTGTTTCTTTGGCTGTCAAAGAGTCTGCGACAGCAGCAGGGGTCACATTCAGCAAAGACTTCAGTTTCGTCTCTGACAACAACGAGGCCGAGAAGCCATTTCTAAGTATCTCGCGTGTCTTGAAAGTGGTGGACGAGCTCAGTTTTCCTTCGGGGCGTTTGGTTGAGTTCAACGGTGAAGCCAGCGCAAACGTTTACAAGCCCAGCGATGTTCGGAGCAACCAACTGAGTTTTGTAGACAACGATGCCAACTACGCTGGTGGCGTATTGCGTGTGGGCTTCGTCAAAGGATCGTCTGAAAAAATGCGCATCATGCTCTCTAATGGGGCAGATCGCGTGTTCAACATCGATTGGACGACCAACAAAATCTATTACTTCAAGGATGCTCAGTACGCAGGGACGGCCTTCACAGAAAACGGTAAAACGTACAAAACCTTTGATGTGTACAAAGCAGGTACTGAGGCGAATAAGGTAGAAATTGGTTCGTTAGACGCTGCAGAGAAAGGTTTCCGTGGCAGCGATTTGGTGATCCATTTCAATGAAAACGCAACGGTGCCCGTCGTGCGTTTGGTCATGGCGTCGATCTCAGTTGGGGTCAGAGATCCATTGACAGGCAAAGAGACCAATGACTGGAGTGGTACAGATGGCACCAAGCTCATCAGGGTATCCATCACAGACCCCTCGGGCAATAAAGCGTTTGATACACGCCCCATGGTTTTTGTTTCCAGCACCGCGAACGATGCCCTGGGAACATCAAACAATGACACCATCAAAGGCGGCGAGGCAGCTGACACCATTGATGGTTTGCAAGGTAACGACAGTATTTCGGGCAATGGTGGCGATGACTCCTTGATGGGGGGGGAGGGCAATGACACTTTGGTCGGTGGCAATGGGGCAGACACCTTAGACGGGGGTGACTGGAACGACCTTTACGACTTGCGTGAAACCGTGCGCGCCAAAGACTTGGCGATCGTTCAAGGTAATGGTTCGATCGAGTGGTCCGATTCCATCACAGGGTTTGATGTGTCTTCTGCCAGCGGTGACACCAACGATGTGTTGGGCATGGCAACTTCTGTCGTTGCTTCCGATACCAAGGCAGATGTTGTGGGACAAAGCGTCGGCAAAATTGCCAAGCACAGCATTGCCAAAGGCATCATCACGTTCAAAGACGCATCGGGCAAGGCAGTGCTGATCAACAGCACCAATCGCAACGATGTCCAAAGTTATTTGCAGAAAAACATGAAGGAGTCGGGGGAAACGGTGGCGTTTGCCTATGACTCCGATTTGAGCGGTAGTGTCGACAGCATTTACGTCTATCAGCACAACTCCAATGGCGACACCACATTTGTGTTGATCTCTGGTTTGGTCAATGCCACTTTGGGCAGTGAGCAAGGCATGGGTGTGATTCAACTCAAAGATGTTTTTGGGCCGCAAGTTTCAGATGTGTCGCTAGATGCGGACGCCCTGAGTTTGAAATTCATGGAGGAGGTTGCAAGTTTTGATGCAACGGGCATTGTCTTTAAAAAGCTTTCGACCAAAGAGGTGGTGGAAGTCACACCTTCCATATCAGGCAAAACGGTCAAATTGACGTTTTCCAGTGCTTTGCAAAATGGCGATTCCATACTGATAACGCCTCCGACAGATTTGAAGTTGGCCAAAGCGACCGACAAGTTCGGCAATGTTGAATATTTATTTGATGACAGTGATGACGGAACCGCCATTGGGGGGGCCGCTGACTCCGTCATCGATTTATCTGCTGAGTCAGGTCGTTTATCAATCATTGACTTTGGTGGTGGCAATGACAAGCTCAAGGGGAACAGTCAATCCAACGATATCAATGCGGGTGCAGGAAACGACACCATTGAGGCGCTGGCTGGTGACGATCACACCTCAGGCGGTGAGGGCAATGACTACATTGATGCTGGCGATGGCAATGATCAAATTCGCGGTGATCAAGGCAATGACACGATTTTTGGTGGGGCTGGTAACGATTCGATTGATGCCAACCAAGATGTGTCTGATGGAAATGATCTGATCAATGGAGGTGCCGGAAATGACTCCATCACGGGCGGCGCAGGCAATGACACCATCGATGGTGGTGAGGGCTGGGATCGTGCCCAGTATTACTACGCCAACTCTACGGAATACAAAATTGCCAAGCAATCAGATGGCTCAGTGACTATTTCCCGCGTGGGTGGAACAGAGGTCGATGTGCTGACCAATGTGGAAGAAATCGGCTTCAAAGACAAATCCAAAACACTTCAGGTTCGCTTCAATCCAGCATCCCAGGCCAGCTGGAGCAACTACATTGAGGGCACCGACTTCAATGAGGTCATCAACGCAGATGAGTTGAAAGCAGGACGCACTGAGTCGATGTCCTACCGCGACAACATCCAGGGCGGTGAAGGGGATGACAACATCAAAGCGGGCAGAGGGGGAGACCAAATCACAGGTGGTGCGGGTAATGACACCATTGATGGTGGCGAGAGTACCTATGAAGCGCGCTTGAACATTGCGCCCAATGCCAATAACTGGGAAATGCAAAACAGAGCCCAGTACTCGGGACCTAGCACTCGCTACAGCATCAAGCAGCTGACCGACGCGACCGGTGACCTGACTGGCGTAAAAGGCGCCGCCTACTTTGAGGTGAAAGACTTGCGCGGTGGCTCACCTGATGGCACCGATCTGGTTTTCAACATCGACGAATTGCAGTTTGCAGATAAAAGCTTGCGTCTGTCACCCGATGTGTGGATCAATTTTGCGTGGGACTTTGTACAGCAAAAACAAACGTCTCAAATTTTGAGCATCAACGTCACGGGAACTGGTTTTAATGAGGCGCTTGGTGCGACGACAGACGCGTTGGCAACGACATTCGCAGGTTCAGACCGACTTGACGGTGGCGCCGGCAACGACACCCTCAAAGGTGGTGCAGGTGCCGACACCCTGCGCGGAGACAAGGGCAACGACGTTTTAGACGGCGGTGCCAATCGTCTATCTCCACTGAAATCGGGTGAATGGGACAGCAACGGATCTAACGGGGTAGACGTTGCCGAGTACTCGGGTAAACAAGCGCGTTACAGCATCACACGCAATACGGATGGCTCGTACACGGTGGTCGACAGCAAAGGTGCAGCAGGAGAAGGCACAGATACCCTGTTCAACATCGAAAAAATTCGGTTCGCAGATGCCGAAGTCAACTTGGAAGTTGTGTCACGGCCCAACTACAAGTGGACCAGCAACGGACAAAGTGATGAAATCGACAATGTACAGACAGACGGAACAGCGTTTGACGACACGATTGATTTGAGCCAAGGCCCGCTGTCTGGCTACAAAGACTCTGTGAATGCGGGTGCAGGTAACGACCTGATCAAAACAGGGGCGGGTCAAGATTGGGTCAACGCAGGTGAGGGCGACGACACGATTGACGGCGGGGCTGATGGCACAACGGGTAATATTTGGAGCGATTGGGATCAGGTTCGTTATGACGCTGCCTCCAAGCGTTTCACCATCACGAAAAATAGCGATGGCAGCTTCACAGTGAAAGACAAACTGGATGCTGCATTGGGTGGGTTTGGGACAGACGTTGTCAAAAATGTCGAGCAACTGAGCTTCAACGATACGAGTTTGAACTTGGTGTTGCAGTACAGCCCCAATGCATGGAATAACAACATCAATGGCACCAATTTCAGTGACTTCATTGATGCAGATGCGCTCAAAGCGCAGCTTGTGAAAGACAGTCAAGGCCAGCAAGTTTTGGTGGATGTGGCCAATACCAATGAGCTGTTTTCTTTCAAGCCAGGCATCGCACTGACGGCAGGTCAGAAGTACATCGTTCAATTTGGCTGGGTCGATACCTGGAATAACAACAATTTCAATTTGCAGACGCGTTGGAAGGATGGGCAAGAGCAACCGTTTCAAATCGAAATGGTGGCAGATGCTAATGGCGTATTGAGCACCGACAAGGAGTATTTCTACAGCATTCCCAGTGGGGGTAATACAGGCTTTCGGGTTTACTTGGCTTCTGCAGGTACCACGGGCACAGCACTGACGCAGCAACTGATCAAGATGACGACCAATCGAGATTGGATTGAGTCGGGTGATGGTAATGACCTGGTGTTTGCAGGATCGGGTGCAGACACCATGCGTGACGGCTTGGGTAACGACATCTACGATGGGGGAGATAACCCAGCGATTGACCCCAACAATCCTTGGAACACTTGGGACAAATATGATGCGCTGGAGTTGCAGGGGGCAGCCAAACGGTACCGCATCGAGCAGGTGAAATACGACAGTCTGAGCGGGAATGCAGCCGATGAGCAAGCAAAAGCTCTCAAAGCTTACATTGACGAGAAATACAGCGGCAACTCAGCGATTGTGATTGTTAAGGTGACGGACCGTTTGCCTGAGGTGTCTGGCGGCAATGGGGTCAGCTATCTGATCAACGTAGAGCAAGTTCGTTTCACAGAAAACTACAACACGGTGGACTTGGCTTGGCGCGTTCAAGCAGACAGTTACCAAACAAGATACGAAGGTAGCCTGCTGAATGATGAGCTGGATGCGCGTGAGCACGATGGCGCCACATCAAATGCGCAAATCGACATCTTTAAAACCGACAACGACTCGATGTCTGGTGGGGAAGGTCAGGACACACTGTACGGTGGAGCTGGCACGGATACATTGATGGGGGGGAAAGGGAACGATTGGCTTGATGGAGGCAGCAACGCTTCGGATAGCAATTCACTGGATCGAGCTGTTTTCAGTGGCAAACAAAATCGATACAACATCACCTTCTTCAAGGAGGCGTCACAGCAAGATCGTCTGGATTCGGCAACGACCAAGTTCAATGAATTGGGCGTTGCTGTTCAAACTTTGAGCGGTTCTGGCAAAGCCTATGTGGTGGCCAATGCCTACGATGCCAATGGATTTGTGGTGGTGCAAGACCGCTACACAGATGCCATGGGCGGCGATGGGCGTGACGTGTTGCGAAACATCGAGAAATTGTCTTTCTATGGCAAAGATTTGTCCCTCGCAGTGTCAGAGAGTGGTTCAAACGTAAACGGCACCGAGTTTGACGACCGCATCACGCGAACGACAAATGACGACAAATACATTGATGCAGGGCTTGGCGACGATGTCGTGCATGCTGGCACTGGACGTGATCAGATCACAGGTGGACAAGGTGATGACACATTGGATGGTGGAGATAACCCATCTGTAGACCCGCAGAGACCATGGGATAGTTGGAGCAAATACGATGTGGCTGCTTACAACGCGGACTATAAACAGTTCAAGATCAGCAAACACATTGACACAGACGGTGTGATCACTGGTGTGGTTGGTAAGTCTTATTTCACGGTGCAAGACCTGATACCTGCTGATTTGGGTGGGCTGGGAACGGACACCTTGTTCAACGTTGAACGCTTGCTGTTCCGTAATCAGGATGTTGCCTTAGAAGTTCAAGTCCAAAAAAGCAGTTACGACAACGGCGCGCAGACGGTTGAATATGCATCGTACTTGGGGACGGCATTCAATGATTTGATTCGTTCTGGCGATGCCAACGACTGGATCCAAGGCGCCTTGGGTGACGATGTCATCGATGGTGGTTCTGGTACAGATACAGCGAACTATTCAGATGTTTTAGATCGCTATCAAATTTCGATTGAAAGAGACGGGGTTGTTAAAGCCACTTTTGACCGAGCAACCTTGTTCGGCGGATTTCAATATGCAGACACAGATGTTGTAATCGTCAAAGACCTGCTGGCTTCTCAGTTTGGTGGGGAAGGTATTGATCGACTGAGCCATGTTGAGAACCTTCAGTTCAAGGATTACAACTTGAGCTTGAGCAGTCCACAAGTTCTGCCGACGGTGACAAAAGATGCAGGCCAAACGGTCACCATTGGAGCGACTTCATCGTCTTATGTTTACGACGCAGGCACGGGTGATGATCAACTCAATGCCACGAACGCAGGGGCACGAGATGATGTGTTCATTGCGGGAGGTGGTAATGACACCATCATGGGTGGTGGGCAAGCCGCGGCAACAGAAAATAATTGGTGGAGCCGTGGCGATGAAGTTCGATACTCTGATGCGCCCAAGGCTCGCTTTGACATCATTGCCAAAGGCAATGGCGAATATATCGTCGTAGATTTGGCGTCGATTAAAAACCTTGTGGAGGCCGATTTCCAAAACGGCCATCTCAAAGAAAGTGTTTACACCGATTCAGCACGTTTGAATCCAATGCTGGGATATGGAGTTGACCTGCTCAAAGGCATTGAACGCATTCAATTCAGAGATGTGATGGTTGACTTGGTGGTTCAAGATTCTTCTTACACCTATCAAAATTCCCGATACGAAACTGATGGGACTCGTGTGACCTACGATGTCACCACACACAATATCAGTGGCACATTCCAAGGTGATTTGATTACGGGCAGTGATGGTCGTGACTACATTGACCCACGCGCTGGGGACGACACGGTGGATGGGGGTGTCGAAACCAACTCGCTAGCGAACAGCTGGGAAACCTCCGATGAGGTCCGTTACGACGGAGCACGATCACGCTATGAAGTCAACGGGGTCATGGTCCGTGTAACAGAGACCAATGGCACGAAGAGCTACCAAATCGTGACAGCCGAGCAAATCAAAGCAAACCCTGTGGGCGTGGTGTCGGGTTTGGTGGTCAAAGATTTGTTGCCAGAAGACGCAGGTGGTACGGGCACAGACTTGTTGGTCAATGTGGAGTACGTGAATTTCAACGACTCTCGTATTAACGTCAAGCCAGACGTCTGGTCTTGGACGGATAGCACCACGCTGATCACCAACAAGTACATCAGCGGCACCGATTTTGACGACCTGATTGTGGGCGGCAACGGGCAGGACAACTTGCGTGGCCAAGCTGGGAATGACACCTTGGATGGAGGCGCTGGCGGTGACTATTTAGAAGGTGGTGAGGGGGATGACATCCTCATCGGTGGTGATAACGGGGCTAAAACCGAGTATGGATGGACACCCACGGACACGGCACGCTTCAATGGCAACTTTGAGCGTTTCACCATCACGCAGTACACCGACGCTAAAGGTCAGAAATGGCTAAAGGTACAAGACAATTTGCCTTCAGGTGAAAGCGGTTCTCAAGGCACCGATTTGCTCAGTGGGATTGAGAACCTTTCGTTTGATGATCGCTACGTCAATGCCGAGATCACCAACAGCACGTGGACAGATTGGCAGGGCTATGTTTCCAACAGCTACGGCGGTTCGTTCCTCAATGATGTCATCACGGCTGATACCACGGACAAAGTTCGTTCTTCGATGCAGGGCAATGCAGGCGACGACGTGCTCATTGGTGGAAAAATGGGTGACGATTTCCAAGGTGGGGTTGGCAACGATGTAATAGATGGTGCGGGCAATAGCATCACTGGTGACAACTGGCGTGACAACGATCGAGTCACGTTCTCTGGCGAGTACGCACGCTACAACCGTTTGAACTTCAACGTTACGGGTACCAAAGCCAGTGGAACTTTGCTTGTCAATGGCGCAGTGGCAGCGACGGTCAGCAATGGTGCATTGACGTGGGTGGTTGATCTGTCGACAGACATCCGCGCAGCGATTGCACTTGCCAATGACAATTTGAATTTGTTTGATGGTTCACACGCCTCGGGCTTGATCGTGCAAGACAAGATTGATGCAGAGTTTGGCGGAGAAGGTGCTGACCTGCTATTCAATGTTGAAGGTATTTCTTACCGTGATCGTTGGATGGACTTTGGCTTGAGTGCACAAGCCAGCGATTGGAACAACGATGGCAAGGTTGACTGGGCCAATCTGCGAGGCAGCAATGGGGATGATCGTGTCACGATCAGCAACATTGCCGAACTCACAGGCAAGTCGGTTGCAGCGCTGCAAGCCTCCAACATCAACGTTGACCTGCGTGAGGGGGACGACGTCTATATCGGTGGAACGGGAGGGGAATACATCAACACAGGGTCAGGCAATGACTATGTGGATGGTGGCGGCAGCTCGGGCACAGACCAATGGGGGAATAAGGCGCAGGACAACGTTCGCTTCGAAGGCAACTTCAGTCGCTACACCATGTTGGATGTGACGCTGACCAAAGCGAATGGTGTTTGGTCTGTCAAGAGCGCTGCAGATGCCAGCTTGGTTTACAAGGCGGGTGGCGCTGGCGTTGCCAGCACGGTGACTTCAAACAACACGCGTTTGGTGACCACCGATGTGGCCAAGGCTTTGGATTCATTGATTGCCAATGCAGACTCCAAAGCCATCAGCATCAGTGGGTGGCTGGTAGCCGATCGTTTGCCTTCCGATTTGGATGGCAATGGCACCGATGCCATCGTCAATGTGGATTCAATTTCTTTCAATGACCGTTGGGTGCCATTGAGCATGCAAATTTGGTACAACCGTGCGTGGGATCCAAAGTACAACGACACACCTTGGGAGCAGCGTCCGATTGTGAGTGCTGGCGTTCAAGGTACATCGGGTGATGACCGAATCAGCAAAGACATGATCAGCAGTGGCATCAGCTATGACTTTGGTGGTGATGACTGGATTCGAGCCAACGAAGGCGATGATCGGATTTTTGCAGGGGCTGGGTCTGATTGGATTCTGGGTGGCGAAGGCGACGACTACATAGATGGTGGCGCCAACGGCGCGCCAGATCAATGGGGTAATGTGCGCGGCGATACGGCCCAGTACGACGACTCATTCGACACCTACACCGTGACTGCCAACGCCGATGGAACGGTGACGGTGGCTGACAGCCGCAGTGATGGCACTGGGGTGGACA
>JACCDY010230750.1_pt1 | contig 17669 bp, 30 predicted proteins | sample 7446391 | NCBI WGS metagenome assembly JACCDY01 (sample SAMN15323451, study PRJNA562643) | freshwater metagenome | isolation source: river surface water | place: USA:Blue River Watershed | collected 2017-08-18
GCACCGGCGTCGTCCAGCCCCATTCCTTGATCGAGGCCGCGATCTGCGCCACCTGCTCGTCGCTGTGCGTGCGAGCGTTTCGCGCATACGGCACGAGCCGGTCAATCGACCAGCGCTCGACCTTGTCTGCCGGATTGCTCAAGTGCCTACCCCCCTAGTCCAATTTGCCAACGCAAAAATTTGAGTTCCCGCGCGGTCGCGGGGCTTTTTTCCCCAGACTTTTGGTCCCCCCCTCCCATCTGAGTGAGGTTGCCGCGCATCACGCAGCCCTCGCAGCGTTGCCAAAGCCGCCGTCCTCTCGCGCCGTCTTGGCGCTGTGACACGCCGCGCAGAGCGGCTGCCAGTTGGATCGGCTCCAAAACAACGACATGTCGCCACGGTGCGGCTTGATGTGGTCGACCACGGTGGCAGCGGCCAGCTCGCCGCGTCGCTCGTGCTCACGGCATAGCGGGTGCTCAGACAAGAACGCTGAGCGTGCCTCGCGCCACTTCCAGGTGTAGCCACGAGCAGATGCGTTTCCGCGCCTTGCGTCGTGCTCAGCTTTGCGCTGCTGCTCGGTCTTGATGTGTGCCTGGCAGAAGCCCGGCGCTTCGATCAACTTCCCACAGCCTGGGTGTCGGCAGATGGACTTGGGTCTCGCAGGCATCACGCGTCCTCAGAAAAAAGAAAGGGCCAGCCTGCGAAGGCCAGCCCTTTCGAACCCATCAAGGAGGAGACAACTGCGAAGAAAACCCCGAAAGACTCAGTCTCGGGAACGATAGACACACCGATGCCCAAGTGATTACCACTAGGGGTAGTGTTATTTATCGTTCTTCTGCTTCTATTATCTCGCATCGCGCGCCCTTCGTGAATCAATCGATACCATCGTCGTGCGTGCGCACCAGCACGGCACGCCCGGGCGCTGGCTCATCGCGGATCTCTATGCGCTGGCGCAGGGCTCGGGAGACGCCACCCATGTAGCTGCCCATCGCGCCATCGATCACCAGCTGCACGTCGGTAAAGCGGCGCACAAATAGAGCCTCTTCCCAGTCGAGCCCGGCCTCATCGGGCGTAGGGAGGCGACGCAGGCCGCTGCCGTGGCAGCTCCCGCACTCGATGTTCGAGACGATCTGCTGGTCACGCAGCACCAGGAGGCCGCGCCCCTGGCAGGTTGGGCACTTGTCGTGCAGCCACCAAGCGACGACGATGTCGGCCAGACGGTGGATCTCCTCGCGCTTGGCCATGCGCCGCTGCTGCCTCATGCGCGACACGGCCATGCGGCGCACGGTGTCGGCAAGCTGCCGGGCCTTGTAACCGTCGTTTAAGTACTTTGACCAGAAGGCAAGTGATCCAAGCTCGCGCGTCTTTGCCGACCAGCCACTCACTATGATTTTGTCGAGGTCGCACGCGGTCTCGCGCAAGAGAAGGTCGTCGGTTGCCAGGGCGGTCGCCAATCGCTCAGCCAATGTCCGTGGTGTCAATTCCCAGCTCCTTCAAATCTTCGCGGTAGTCGTGCGTCTCGTTGCGCAGCCAAAAGTCGTCCACGCGCCGAACAGGAGCTGTCTTGCGCGGCAGTGGTTTGATTCCCTTCGGCTTGGCCGGCTTTGCGGGCGCTGCCGGCTTCTGTGACTTTGGGCCACGCTTGAGACCGACAAACGTTTCCATGCTGCTGAACCGAGCACCGCAGCTCGGGCACTCGCGGCGGCGATACATGCCGTCCTCGCGCCGCCTGCTTTCGAGCACGATGGTTTCGGTTTCGCAGCTCGTGCATCTCATGCGTCCCGATCCATCGGACGAAGCTCGACCTTCACCATGCCGCCGATCTGGTCGGCAACCTGAAAAGTCGTCTTGAACTTGCGGTCGTCCAGGCCAAGCGCGTCGGCAAGCCCGTCCAGGCCAGACTTCATTGCGGCCAGCATGTTGTCTTGGTCGCGCGGGCGGCGATCAGGCGGGTAAAAGGTCAGCTCGACATGAAGGCGATCAATCCCGGCCAGCGCCCTCACGCCGGCGGCCAGTGCCAGGACGCGGCACACCTCCCGGTACTTCCTCTTTGTGCGCGCGAGCGCCATGAAATGCTTACGCGCGTTGGGGCTCAGCTCTTTTGGAGGCCATGGAAGTGTCACTTGCATGCCATCAACCTTCCGACAGTGACGGCAAGCGCATCCAGCTCGTCCATCTTCCGAATAGCCCAGGCGCGACGCTGGCCATGTATCCCTAGCAAGGAGCCTTTGTGACAGGACTCGCACAAAGCAACCGTTGTGAACCACTGGCCCTGCTTGATCTCGTGGCAGTCGCTTGGACCGGGCTCATCGCATACCGAGCACGGCAACTGCTTAACCCGCTCGATGTGCTTTCGTTCTGCTGCGCGAGGTGCGCTTTTATTTTTCGACTGCATCAGGAGTTCCAATCAGGCATGCCGGTCATGGGATCAGCCCCTCTCTGACGCCGTGCCAGACTTCGTCGGGGCTGAGCGGCGTTTCTCCAGTTCCTGGCTGACGCGCGCCAAAATCTCGTCCCGGCCAGGCGCATCCCGAAACCGCTCGATCGCGGCCAGCATCACGGCTGCCTGCCGCTTCATCGGGTGTGTTGAAAGCACCAGGCGTACGCAGCATTCCAGGCAGGCCAGGTGATACGCCCCACTGTGCCGCCGTTGTTTTGATGACTTGCAAGCTGGGCATGTCACAACCTCACCTTCGAGCGATGGCTGTCCCAGCCAAAGGTCAGTCGGATGCTTCCGCCCTGAGTCATCCGGTCGTATGTGGCCTCGCCTAAGACCTCGATCAGCTCTTCGCGATTCAGGTTGGTGGCGATGAGCGTCGGTAGCTTGGCCTCGTACCGGGCGTCGATGATCCTGAAGAAGGCGTCCTGGGCGCTCTTGGCATTTGAGCTGCGACCGATCTCGTCGATCATGAGGAGGTCCACCAAAGCCATGCGCTGCAGCCAGGCTTCCCGCTCGTCAAAACTCTTGGCCCAATACGCGTCCAGGTACTGCGCCGCTTTGACCCGCAGGACCGAGTAGCCGTCCGCCAGCAGGCGTTTGCTGATCGCCGTGGCCAAATGGTTCTTGCCGGTGCCAGGGCGGCCGCAAAGCAGGAGGCAAGCCCCAGCAGCGCGGTACTTATCAAACTCTTCGGCAAAGCTCTGGCACCGCGCCAGCACCTTCTGCTGTGCCTCGCTGGTTGCCTCAAAGTTGGCGAAGTCGCAGGCGGCAAAGCGCGGAGGGATGTTGCTGGAGGCAAGCAGCTCGGACGCACGGCTCTGCTCGCGGCACTTCGGACACATCGGCGGATACCAGCGAACGTGGCCGCGCTCGTCCTGCATGTTTAGCGGGTACTTGCCGTGGATCTCGCACTCGCCGAACTCCGCAACGAACTGCGCGGGTTGCGGTGCGGGCTTGGTGGTCTTCTCCTGGATGGCTTCCTGCGCCAGCTCGCCGGCGTTCTTAGGCTGGCTCTTCGGTTTGGTGTTGCTCATGGCGTATTTCTTCGATTGCTTTTGTCGGCCGGCGGCCAAAACTTGATGCGGCCTGCCAGTCAGCCTTAAAGCTGCGCCAGCCCCGTTCGCAGCAGGTCTCCAGCGCGGCAGTCAACGTGATGCCGGCCTTCGCTGCTTCTCGCTCGATCCCCCGCAACGCGGTCTCGGTCAACGGGGCTTTTTGCCCCTTGCGGGTTTTGAGGAAATCCGACCAGACCTGCTCAGGAACTCCATCGGGACGCAAAACGCTCGCGCGTGTCTGGTTCTCTTTGGGTTCAACTGGTGGTTCTATGGTGGTTAAGTGGTGGTTATGGGTGCAGATTCTGCGGGGGTCCCCCGCAGATTCTGCGGGGGTGGGGTGCAAGTTCTGCGGGGGTGGGGGCGCAGATTCTGCGGGGGTATGGCGCAACTTCTGCGGGGGTGCAGAATCTGCGGGGGTGCAAAATCTGCGGGGGTCGAGGCAGTACAAAGTGCTGTGACCGACCCGCTCCTTTCGAACCAGGTAGCCCATCTCTTCCAAGGTCTTGATGTGGCCCTGGACAGCTCGCTCGGACATGCTGCATCGCTTGGCGATCGTCGCAACCGATGGGAAGCACTGCCCGACGTCGTTTGCCTGGTCGCAAAGCGACATCAGGACAAACTTCATTCCACTGGGCATCTCAAGGTCCCAAGCGGAGTTCATAAGCCGGATGCTCACGCGACCCCGCTTTCTGTGGCCGCATCGGCCGGCCTTGATCCAGCGCGGATGGGCGGCAGCGGTTCATCGCGGAACCACTCGGGCCGAAGGACGCGCAGCTGCCAGACCCGGCGCTCTGGCAGCGCTTCGCCCCACTGTGAGACCGCGCTTGGCGTGACGCCGAGGATCGCGGCCAACATCGAGGGGCTGCCGGCAAGTTGGATGGCTTTTTCAGTGTTCATGGGCTTGAAGTTTAGCCGACTAAACGCTATCGTGCAAGCACACTAAACTATTAAGCCAGCTAAAATAAAGCCTATGAATCTCGCCGAACGAATCAAGGAGGCCATTACGCACTCGGGAAAAACCCAGGCGCAGATCGCTGCCGAGACAAGCAAAAGCGCCGGAGCGGTCACCCAATGGCTGGACGGCACGACAAAGAGCCTGCGCGCTGACACCGCCGCAGCGCTGGAGCGTGCGACCGGGTATCGCGCCACTTGGCTCGTGACAGGCAAAGGACCGAAACTGGTCGACGCGCAGAACGTTGCGCCCGCCGATCTGGGGTCGCATCGCATCCCCCTCATCAGCTACGTCCAGGCCGGTGCATGGACCGGCGTCGTCGACAACTACCAGCCCGGCGACGCCGAGGACTTCCTGCTTACGGACCTGGAGCTGTCGGGCAGCGCCTTCGCGCTCGAAATTAAGGGCGACTCGATGCTGCCGGAGTTCAAGGCGGGCGACCGGGTCATCATCGACCCGAACGTCTCACCGCAGCCTGGCGACTTCGTCGTGGCCAAGAACGGCGACGACGAGGCGACCTTCAAAAAGTACCGCCCGCGCGGCATCAACGAGCGCGGCGAGACGGTGTTCGAGCTGGTGCCGCTCAATGAGGACTACCCCTCGATGCGATCGGACGCCACACCGATCAGGATCGTCGGCACCATGGTCGAACACCGCAAGTACCGCCGCCGGTTTTGACCCGCATGCCAGTCACAAGGAACAGGATGGAGCTACTCGAAACAATCGACAGTGTGCGCACCGAAGTCGCCAAGGTGACAAGCCGCGCAAAGAAGTCCGCCCTTGGGCAGTTCATGACGCCCAAGAGCGTGGCCGCCTTCATGGCGTCCCTATTCCCTGCGCCAGCAGGCAAGGCGTGCCGGCTGCTGGACGCTGGCGCTGGCGTCGGTTCGTTGACGTCGGCGTTTCTCGACCGCTGGGGCAAGAGCTTTGATCGCATCGAGGCCACCGCCTCCGAGCTTGACGAGGTGATCCGCGAGCACCTGGCCGAGACGCTCGCAAGCTACGCCGCCAGGCTGCCGATCAAGACGCACATCGAGGGCGGCGACTTCATCGAGCACGCCGTGAACCGGATTCAGTTTGGGAAGGGCACCGGATTTACTCACGCAATCCTCAACCCGCCGTACAAGAAGATCAACACCGGCTCGCGCCACCGGCTGCTGCTGCGCGAGGTCGGCATCGAGACGGTCAACCTCTACACCGCCTTCGTCGGCCTGGCCGTGGCCATGATGGAGCCCGGCGGCCACATCGTCGCCATCATCCCCCGCAGCTTCTGCAACGGGCCCTACTACCGCCCATTCCGTGAGTTCCTCCTGGCGCGCGCTGCGATCAGACACATGCACCTGTTCGACTCGAGAAACAAGGCGTTCAAAGAGGATGAGGTCTTGCAGGAGAACGTGATCATCGCGTTTGAGTGCGGAGCGGCTCAAGGGCCGGTGACCGTCTCGACGTCGACCGACGACACCTTCGCCGACTACGTCACCCACGAGCACCCGTTCGACCGCATCGTGTTTCCAGGCGACGCGGAGCGATTCATCCACGTTCCGACCAGCCCGGACCAGAACCCACTCGAGCTGGCCACGAGCGTGCGCCACACGCTCAAGGACATCGGCATCACCGTGTCGACAGGACCGGTGGTGGACTTCCGCATGCGCGAGCACCTGCGTGACATGCCAGAGGACGGCACCGTGCCGCTTCTCTACCCGGGGCACTTCGCCGGCCAGGCCGCCGAATGGCCAAAGCCTGGAATCAAGAAGCCGAACGCCATCGCGCTCAACGCTGAGACGGAGCGCTGGCTGTACCCCAACGGCTTCTATGCCGTAGTGCGCCGCTTCTCGTCCAAAGAAGAGCGCCGCCGGATCGTGGCCAGCGTGGTCGAGCCCGGCCAGTTTCCGGGCGCTAAGGTGCTTGGCTTTGAGAACCACCTGAACGTGTTCCACGAGGCCAAGCGCGGCCTGCCCGAGGACCTGGCGCGCGGTCTCGCCTTGTTCTTGAACGGCACCGCGATCGACGATCACTTCCGGCGGTTCAACGGGCACACGCAGGTCAACGCGACCGACCTGCGCACCATGAAGTTTCCCAGCCGGGCGCAGCTGACCGCCCTTGGCAAATGGGCCAAGAAGCAGCGCGAGCTGACACAAGAAAACATCGACGAACGACTCTCCCAGCTCGAATGAAGAACAACGACAAACACATCGCCGCCGCCTATCAGATCCTCTTGGACCTCGGCCTGCCCCGCGCGCAACAGAACGAACGCTCCGCGCTTTGCCTGCTTGCGCTGATTGACCTGACTCCCGACAAGGCGTGGTCCGAGGCAGCGAACCCGCTCATGGGCATCACGCCGATCATGGATTGGGCGCGCGAGCACTACAAAAAAGAGTACGCGCCTAACACGCGCGAGACGGTCCGCCGGCAGACCATGCACCAGTTCGTCGACGCGGGCGTCGCGCTCTACAACCCCGACAACCCCGCGCGGCCGGTCAACAGCCCCAAGGCGGTCTACCAGATCGAGCCCGAGGCCCTGGCACTGTTGCGCACCTACGGCCTCAAGGCCTGGGATGAGAACCTGAAGGCCTATCTTGCGACGCGCGAGACGCTTGCTGCCAGGTACGCGAAGGAGCGCGAGGCCAACCGCATTCCGGTTCAGATCGCGCCAGGCAAGGAGATCCAGCTGAGCCCTGGCGAGCACAGCGAGCTGATCCGCGCAATCATCGAATCCTTCGGCCCGCAGTTTGCTCCTGGTGGCGTCCTGATCTACGCGGGAGACACTGGAGACAAGTGGGGCTACTTTGATCAAGGCCTGCTGACCGAGCTAGGCGTCGAGGTGGATTCGCACGGCAAGATGCCTGACGTCGTCATCTTCTACCCCGAGCGCGACTGGCTGCTGCTGGTCGAATCGGTGACCAGCCACGGTCCGGTCGACGGAAAGCGCCACGACGAGCTGGCCAAGCTGTTCAAAGGGTCGAAGGCCGGCCTGGTGTATGTGACCGCATTCCCGAACCGCCAGATCATGGCCAGGTACTTGCCCGAGATAGCCTGGGAGACCGAGGTGTGGGTGGCCGACCACCCGACGCACCTGATCCACTTCAACGGCTCGCGCTTCCTCGGCCCGTACGAAGCGACCTGACCCGGCATCACGCCCGACATCAAGCCCGCTTCGGCGGGTTTTTTTTCGTCTTCAAAAAGGGAAATGTCGGGACATACCCTAGTCCACTAAACTTTAGACATTTAGCCTGCTTTACTCTTGGCGTTTAGTGTGCTAAATTTCGCTCCAGGAACTCAAACAGGAGCGATGACATGCACCATCACCAACAGACCGCCGATCTGAGCGACCTCCAGCCCCGGATCAGCAAGCGCGCCGAGACCGTTCTCGGCTACCTGCTCGCCGCTGCGATCGGCACCAGCCTGGCCATTCTCCTGGTCGTGGAGCTCAGCAAGTGAGCCCGGCCGCCCCCGCCCAGCGCGTGGTCGTCCCGACGCGCCACATCACCGACCCGAAGTTCAAGTGGCGCGACTCGGCCAAGACCGACGTCACGCGCACCTGGCGCAAGTTCCGACTACTGATGCGCCTGCAAGGCGGTGCCGCATGAGCTACGGAATGCTTAAGGGCTCTGCAACCAACAAGACGGTGCGCCCGAACGTCTGCGCGCAGGTCTGGCACTGCGGAAAAAACGACTACCGGGTCGTGCTGGTTGGGATCGGCGAGTACTCCACTCACCACCAGATGAATCCTGCCTTCACCAAGGCTCGCTGGCTTGCAGACCTCGAACAAGCAGATCTCAACCTCGAGATCGCAAAGGTCCAGAACGCCAACGACACGAGGCAAGGAGCCGCAGCATGAGCAAGCAACCTGAAGCCTTGCGACTGGCGGATCAGCTGGAGCGTATGTCCTTGTCTACGCCGTGGGACAAGGCAGCAGCCGCTGAACTGCGCCGCCTTCATCAGCAGGAACTGGCGCTGATTGAATGGATCGAGAAAACACATTGGGTGCAGGTTGATGCACAACCTTTGGAATTAGGGCGGCATCGCGCCGACGTAATTCAAATGCGGGTCGCCAGCCTGCACGCGGCCAACATCGACTGCGTTAACCACTTCAATGCGATCAAAGCCGAGCATGCTGAGCTGCTGGCGGTATTGAAGGGGTTTTCAGACTACGTGCATGCGGAACAGTCTGCGACTGACGGCGCAGTCACGTACTCGACAACTGCAATCAACCACTGGGCATTTTTGGCTCGCGACGCCATCGCGAAGGCAACGGGGGCCGCATGAACTGCTGCGACGAATACGGCGACTGCCGCCAGGGCCGCGACTGCCCCGCGCGTGTCGCCCCCATCGGCCGGCGCATGCCGCGCTACCCAGAAGCGCTGCCCGAGTCTCCGTCCCAGATCTACCTGCGCCACATCGCCAAGTGGATCTTGATCACGGTCGCCTACCTGCTGGCGCTGGCTCTTGTCCTGGCGCTTCTACCCACCACCGAGCGCGGCGAACGCCGCATCGACTGCACAACGGCCGATTGGCACCCAGACGTTCCGCCAGCCGCAAAGGCCAAGTGCCGCAACCGATTTCTGTAACCCACCAACTGGAGCTTTTCATGAGCAACTCCCGCATCTACCTCGTTCAATCGGTCAACGATTCAAAACGCCTCGTCCGGGCGACAAACCCAGCACAAGCAGTACGGCACGTCGCGCGCGCCGAGATCACCGCGTCCGTCGCCAGCCAAGACGACCTGGTGACCCTGCTGCCGACCCACAAGATCGAGGACGCCAGCGCTTCAAGCGAAGCCGAAGCCGAATGAATCCTTGCACGCAGCAAGAGCAACAAGAAACAAGAACCAATGGCATCACTCAACAAAGTCGAACTCATCGGCAACTGCGGCAGAGACGCAGAGCTGCGTTACACCGCAAACGGCCAAGCCGTGGCCAACGTCAGCATCGCCACCACCAGCCGCTGGCGTGACAAGAGCACAGGGAACGTCGTCGAAGACACCCAGTGGCACCGCGTCACCTTCTATGAACGCCTCGCCGAGGTCGCTGGCGAGTACGCCAAGAAGGGACGCCAGGTCTACATCGAGGGCCGGATCAAGTACGGCAAGTACACCGACAAGGACGGCGTCGAGCGCAACACGATGGACATCGTGGCGCACGAGATCCAGCTGCTCGGCAGCAAGCCAGAAGGCGCAGGCGGTCCTCCCGCAGAACGCCCGACAGCAAACCGGAGCCCTGCGCCAGCAGGTGAAGGGAGTTCCGGTTTCGATGACATGTCGGACGACATTCCCTTCTAGCCCAGCAATGAAAAACGAATCAGGAAAGAAAATGAGCGTTCATCACGAGATCCGGCTGCGTCGGTTTGTCTTTCAACGCGTCACCGACGTCTCCGGCACTTCGGGTACCGGGATCGTTGCCGAGGGCGTGCAGTTTACGGACGGCACGGTAGCGGTGCGCTGGCGCTCGTTCATTTCGAGCCACGTGATCTACCCGAATGCCCAGGCGGCCGAGGCGATCCACAGCCACGGTGGCGCAACAAAGATGGTCTGGCTCGATGAGGTGGCGACATGAAAGAACGCCCGATCCTTTTCAGCGCCCCGATGGTCAGGGCCATCCTCAATGGCAGCAAGACCCAGACGCGGCGGGTTGCGCCGATCTCCAGTCTCGACATCCGGCAGCACGCCGAAGGGATGGTGACGTGGCGCGTCGCCTTCTCGAAGCCGATCAAGGGCACCCTGGCCAGCCACCGCGGTGGCAAGTTCTCGACCGATCAGGCTTGCCGCATCGTCGCCTCGCAGTTCTCCCGCTACGGCCAGCCCGGCGACCGTCTCTGGGTCCGGGAGACGTTTCAGCCACTGTTTGCCGAAGGCGCCGAGCACGGCGACAACGACTGGCAAACCGGGCGCGGCTATGCCGTGAGCTACCCGGCTACGGACGGCATCCATGAGTTTGTGGACGCCGACGACAACTTCACCGACCGCTGCTGGCCGTCTATTCACATGCCCCGCTGGGCCAGCCGCATTACGCTTGAAGTGACCGGAGTGCGCGTCGAGCGCTTGCAGGAGATCAGTGAGGCCGATGCAATCTCCGAGGGCATCGAGCGCAGCTACGACCAATGGCGCGACTACCGAACCGATCAAGCTGTCAATTACCCGAGCGCGGCGACGCCGATCGAAAGCTACCGCACCCTCTGGGAGCAGATCAACGGCTCCGGGTCTTGGGACACGAACCCTTGGGTCTGGGTGGTCGAGTTCAAGCGTGTGAAAGGCGGTGCCGCATGAGCAAGCAGCCGCGCACCTGGGACGACGGTAGGCGCTGCGCCGAGTGCTGCAATGGCGACCGCTGTGACGACCCGACCCACTACAGCCGCAAGGACTGCCCGCACTGCAAAGGAACCGGCTGGGCGATTTGGACCGAGGCCGGTCGCAACGACTACATCGCTTACCTCATGATCTATCAACGCATGAGCGAGCAGGACGCCAGCGCCACCGTCGCCAAGCTGCGCGAGAAGAACGGGGGCGCAGCATGAACCCAACCAAGGACCATTCTCGGGTTTCACCAGAAGGCCGCGCCATGGGCGAGAACCTGGTGCGCCTGGTCGAGCCCTGGATCGGGCACCTGGCGGCCGAGGGCGAGCCTGACGAGCGATGCCGGTCCTGCGCTTTTACCGCTGGCACCGTGCCCAACGGCTGCATCCAGACGCAGATGGACGCTCTCAAAGCTGTGGTGGAAAAGATCCCCTTCACCTGCCATCAGCACGACCGAGAGGGCCAGATCTGCCACGGCTGGTTCGCGGCCCGGGTGGCGATGCGTCATGCCGAAGAGGTCAAGGGACCCGCCCCGGTCACGTCCTGCCCTTGGGAGTTCTCGCCGCCAGATGAGGACGCCACGATGGAGGGCGCATGAAGTTCACCGAGACGATCGGCGATCTCCGCCGCCGGCAGATCACCGGCTACATCCACAAGCCCCTGCGCTCATTCGCTGAGCTTTGCGATGAGCTGGGCGTGCCGCCTCGCAAGGTGAGTGGCCAGCTGCGCCGCAAGGACGCACCCAAGCCAAAAACCAAACACAGGTCGAACAGCGGTGGCCAGCAAAGCTGGTACGACCCGGAGGAATTCAAAAGCTGGTGGCGCAGCCTGGAAGGAAACGCATGAAGACCTGGGCAGACGGAACCCCGCGCAGCCAAGGAAACGCCTTTGATTGGCGCAACACGGCCAGCTCGATTGCCAACAGCAAGGATTGGAAGCAATCGGAAGCGTCAAAGCGATCAGCAAAGCCTGGCAAACCGACCACGCTGTACACCCGCGCGAAACCCAAGAAATGAGCGAGCCGATATTCCTAACAGCCGAAGAGCTGGTGGAGGTCACCGGCTACAAGCACGCGGCCAGCCAGCGCGAATGGCTCGACAAGAACGGCTGGCACTACGTGCTGAACGCGGCCGGCAAGCCCATCGTCGGCCGAAAGTACGCCGAAATGCGCATGTCCGGGATTACACCGACGATTTCCGGCGCGCAGCCGGCTTGGCGACCTGACTTTTCGACACTGAGTTAATGTATGCGAATGCGCCCCAAAACCTCGAACCGTGATCTGCCGCCCCGGATGCTTCGCCGCACCCGGACGCTCAAGAGCGGGAAGGTCTGGGAGTCGTTCTACTACAACGGGCGCGATGCAGATGGCCGCCGCGTCGAGATCCCGCTCGGGGCGGACCTGAACGAAGCCAAGCGCAAGTGGGCTCAGCTGGAATGCCGCGAGGCACCGCCTGAGACCGGGCTGATGCGCTTCATCTTCGACCGCTACGCGCGCGACATCATTCCGACGAAGGCGATCAGGACGCAGAAGGACAACGCCGGCTGTTTGGCGATGCTGCGAAAGGTGTTCGACACCGCCCCGATCGACGCGATCACGCCGCAGTTCGTGGCGCAGTACCGCGACAAGCGCAGCCAGGCCGCGCCGGTGCGCGCGAACCGCGAGATCGCGCTGCTTTCGCACGTCTGGAATTTGGCAAGGGAATGGGGATACACGGCCAAGGAGAACCCTTGCCGTGGCGTCCGAAAGAACAGGGAGAAGCCGAGGGACTTCTATGCGGACGACGCTGTTTGGTCTGCGGTCTACGGGCAGGCCTGCGATGAACTCAAGGACGCGATGGACCTGAACTACCTGACCGGGCAGCGGCCGGCGGACGTTCTCAAGATGCGCCTCACCGACATTCGAGACGGCGCGATCGAGGTCCAGCAAAACAAGACCAGGAAGAAGCTGCGGATCTTGCTCGACGACGGGGGCGTGCGCACGGAGCTGGGCAGGGTCATCGATCGGATCAAGGCGCGCGAGCGTAAGGTGTCGAGCCTCTACCTGGTGGCCACGCCTGGTGGCCAGGCGCTCAACAAGCACACCCTGCGGGTTCGCTTCGACGCGGCCCGCCTGGCGGCTGCGAAGGCAGCGGAGGAAGCCGAGAAGCCCGAGCTGGCCGCGCGCGTGCGCGCCTTCCAGTTCCGCGACATTCGGCCCAAGGCGGCGTCCGAGCTGCCATTGGCCCACGCGAGCAAGCTGCTGGGGCACACGGAGCATGAAATCACCGAGAAGGTCTACCGCCGGGTCGGCGAGGTAGTCAAGCCGGTGAAGTAACCCAGCGCCAGCACAAACGAAAGCGGCCCCAATGTGGGGCCGCTTCGCTTTCTGGCGGAGGCGGTGAGATTCGAACTCACGGAAGGGTTACCCCTTCGCGGGTTTTCAAGACCCGTGCCTTAAACCACTCGGCCACGCCTCCAGATTCCTACCTACATTCTCCCAGGGTTGCGGAAACGATTTCCGCAAGTTGCGGAAACGCTCCGAAAAAAGTGCGGTGTGACGCGCACTTAGGAGAGCATGCACCGGTTTTCAAGTCCGACGACAAATCTAAACAAGTCAAAGACTTAGGCCGACTTCGTTTCCGCAACCCCTGTGCGAAACCATCGCGTAACCCTTTGATTTGCCGTGACCGCCGGTCGTACTTGCGGAAACGAAATCCTACCCTGTGGCGGCGCGGCGTGCACCCTATTCGTCAAGGCGGCCGGCGCGTCTCTTGGCGTCCTGGACGCGCTGCCAGCCGTCGCGGCAGTCGCTGTCGCAGAACCTAGCCCCAGGATGCGTTTCTTCCCCGCAGTGGTGGCATTCCCCCGTCTCGGGCAACCGATCGCGCTGTGCAGCCTTCCTGGCGGCCAGGATGGCGCTCTCGCGGTGCATGTTCTCGATTTGCTCGGCTTCGTCTGTCAGGTCGGTCATGGGGAGCCCAAAAGGAACAGGGCGCGCTCGGCCTCCCGGCGGCGCGTCAGACCGCGCAGCACTACGCCGCCGGCCGTGTTGGGTTTGCGGATCAGCTCGGCAGCGTCGGCCCAGCGTCCTTCGTTGATCGCGCGTCGCAGGCGGCTGACCTTGAACGCGCCGGTGCCGCAGTTCCACGCCCAGGACGTGACAGCGGCCAGGCACTCGGCCTTGTCCACCAGGACGGGCGCGTAGGCCGTGCAGCGCGAGCCGAAGGACGTGAGCCCGGTTCCCAGCTCGGCCTTGGCCTCCTGCTCGGTGATCGGCGGGCTGTCCATGGTGATGCCGTAGGTGCGCCCATAGCCGCGCGTCGGTACCGGCGGCTTGGCCAGCTTGTCGAGGTACGGGAACACGAGTCCACCTTTGCGCAGTTCGCAGCCCTCGAACGGCGCGACGATGGCCACTGCAAGATCGAGCCAGCTCATCGGTACTTGCGCAGGCTGCGGTCGGCGAACCAGAACGAGACCATCGAGAAGCAGAGCGCGCGGTCGGCATCGGTGTAGATGTGCAGCAGCGCCTGCGCCCAGCTCATACCGCCGTTGAAGGCGATCACGAACAGCGCGACCTTGATCGCGGTGTAGATCACCACCGCGTGCCAGAACGTCAGGAACGGGCGGATCACGGCCGAGGCCTTAGCCACCCACCCGCCTGCAGCCTGTGCCTCCTTGGCTTGCGCCTGGATGGCCTCGACCATCGCCGACCACTCGGCCTGCTGCTCGGCGCTGTCAGCGTCCATGCGACGCAGGGCAGCGTCGTGCTCGAAACGCTTGTCGGCAAGCGTGATTTGCTTGTCGTACATGGTGGCTTCGTGCGCGCGCTCCTTGTCCTTGTCTCGCAGGTCAAGCCAGTGCTGCACCAGACGGGATGCGCCACCGAAGATGAGTCCGATCAGTTCAAACATCGGAGCACCTCACTTCGGCAGAGACCCATGGCTCGAAAGCCACATGGCCAGCCCCAGCACAGCCGCACCAGTCAGCCAGGCGAGCTTCTTCAGGACGGATTTACCGACCTCGGTGTAGACCTTCTCAAGCGCAACCTCTGCGGCGCGCTCGGCGATGGCCTCAATCTGGTCATCGGTCAATGGGATGTCTTTGGGTGGCATTGGCGTCCTCCTTATGCGGCCACGGGTTGAATGGGGATCACGCGCGTCTTGGGCGCGTCAGGCACGCCATGCACTTGTCCGAAGATGTCCTTGCGGTCCTCGCGGAAGTCGCCGTCGATGTAGATCGGTATGCACCCGGTCAAGAACTCAATGCCGGCCGCGAAGATCGGCACCGCGTCCGAGTAAGCGTTGTCGCAGGAGCGGTCCCAGAGCGGGCCTTCCAGGAACATGCACGAGCCCTGGCAGATCTGAAGCATTGGGCAGCTTGGGCAGTCCTTGCGCTTGCTCCAGTGCGTGGACGTATTGAGCTTCACCGCCTCCAGGTCAGAGACATGGCCAATGCGATGCGACTCGCCATTGGGCGCAGCGCTAGCAGCGCTCACGTTCTGACAGGTCAGCACGTTGCCTCGAAGGTCAACCGCGATCTTGTCGGCCTGATCCATCGAGCACTTCTGGCCCAGGCTGGACGCTGGACGGCCCGTGCGGATGGAGTTGATGAAGGATGCGGTCTTGTTGCGCACTGCCTGGACGTTCGCGGCCTGGCCAGTACGGACCTCGTGGAAAGCGAGATTGCGAAAGGCGTGCAGCTCTCCCTCTTGCAGCGACTGGGCCAGGCCGCCCTCGTCGTAGGCGTCGACAAAGCCGCCTTCACCGATGGGCACCAGGGGGTCGCCGGTCAGCTCGATGAAAAAGCGCTGGATGGCTGCGCGCGAAGCGTTCGAGCGGTTGACCATGGCGTTGAAACTGATCCGACCCTTGGGAGCCAGCCGCGCGTACAGGTCCATGATGGCCGTGCGCTTGTCTGGGTCTTGCAGTGGATCGGGACCGCGCACATGCTGACCAGGACCGTCGTGCGAAATGCCGACGCTGAAGCCCATCTGATCGAGCCAGTCGTTTGTCTCAGCGTTGAGCAGCGAGCCGTTCGTGATGACGGACAGAGCCGCGCTCGGGTACTTAGCACGGATCGCTTCAGCCAGTGGGCGCAGGGTCTTGATGTAGACCAGGGGCTCGCCACCCCAGAACTCGACCGCCTCGGGAGGCGTCTTCACCCAACCATCGAGGCCGGCGATGAAGGCGTCCACGTCGCCGGGGTTGGTCTCATCGGCGCGTGGCACAAACCGCTGGGAGCAGTATTCGCACTCGTAATTGCAGGACAGACCCAGGCTGATCTTGAGCACGCGCGGGCTGGTCTTGCCCAGCGGGGTTTCTTTGGATGTGACCGGAGCCGAAGTCCGGGCAGCCACGTCCAAGCGAGAAACGATCCGCTTGCCCATAGCGTCGGTCAGATCGCTCGTCTCGTTGTCGTACTGCATCAAAACGATCGAGCCGTCCGGTTTGCGCGCGTGGATGGTGAACTTAGCCATGCGTGGCCTTTACGTTGATGTTGAGCGAGACGTTCATGAAAAGCCCGTCATAGTCAGAGGGCCGCTGCTGGTGAACCATCCGCGCGTCGTGAAGGACCAAGAGTCCGCGATGCGGAACAATCCAGAAAGTGCGCGGCGCTTCCCACGGCATCTGTGGAGCCTGGCCGCCGTTGTTCGTCACGAAGTTGGCGTTGTTCGACAGACCAAGACCGTTTTTGCCGAATTGGTAGACCGGTCCGCCAAGGTGATCGACAACTTCAGGGTTCAGCTCACGCCCGAGCGGGAAGTAGACGCCATGGATGTGCGAGAAGCCCTGGTCGGTGTGGGTCAGGATTTCCTGGCCCTTCTCGCGCACCACGACCCGACCAGAGACGGACGTGACCTCACCTTTTCCAGCCATGAACTCATGCGCGCAAGCCTTGACCAGCTCTTTCAGGTCGGCACACAGATCAGCTCTGTCCGTGAAGATGTCGTGCGGCTTGCGGTCCCACACTTCAGGTCCGGTGCGAACCTCTCGCCATAGGTCGAGCAAGCCGTCGTACAGCCGCGCGTCCGCTTGCGGATCGAAGTCAGACGCCCAGACGCCTACAGGCCAGGCAAACAGATCAAACTTCATGCGACACGCACCTCAGTGTCGTCGGTACCGCTGAAGTGCTTGAAGCCGCACTTGAGCTTCGCGGACTCTCCAGCAACCAGGTCGGTTGCTCGGAAGAAGACAGAGCCCTTTCCGCCTACCGTGCGACGACGGCTATGCGACAAATTGCCCGCAGTCGCTTCAAGGTACACATCGACTTCGCGGCCAGTGATCGGCTGCCCGTCCTGGCCGACAAGCTCGAAAGAAACCTGCACTTGATCGCCTGGCGCAACATAGGTTGCTGGCTGGGCGAACTGCACTCTTGGGAAGAAGTGCTCCCCGGTCATGCGCTGCACGCGATCGGACAAATCAATACCCAGTCCGGTCTTCACCAGATCGACATGAGCCACGTTGACAGTGATTGCCCATTCGCTCACCGGGCTATCTGCAAACGGGATCAGCAGGGAAATGACGGGGAAGACCTGGACCACCGTGGCGTGGTGCTCCCACGATGTCATCTTGGACGGCAACGTAGCGGGGAAGATGGCGAACGGCGCATCAAAGATCGACTGGTGGACCTTCTCGCTGTTGGCCGATGCCGCGTCGTAGAGCATGAAACAGGCGTGGTCGCCGAAGTGGTGATGCGAGCGCAAGCCCTCAAGGTCAATCTCCCGCCAGTTGTCAGCCACGCCAGTGACTGCAAACGCGCCGCGAGCCTCGATGACGTTTTCAGGGCTTGAGCCTTGGACGCCTTGCTCCGGAACTGCCGTGCCAGTGCGAAAGCGCAGTACAGAGCCAATCAGCTCAATGTCCAGCGGGAAGGGACGGTTCTTTTCGACGACAAAGCATTTCATTGCATCCCCTTTAGCAGCAGTCGCAAGCGCAGTTGCAGTTGCAGTTGAAGTTGTATTGAACGGACCGAAGC
>JACCDY010670910.1_pt1 | contig 17663 bp, 18 predicted proteins | sample 7446391 | NCBI WGS metagenome assembly JACCDY01 (sample SAMN15323451, study PRJNA562643) | freshwater metagenome | isolation source: river surface water | place: USA:Blue River Watershed | collected 2017-08-18
AACATATTTGAAACTATATTTTACTTATATATTAAGTAGACCGATGTCCCTTTTGTACCCCCGGTAGGATTCGAACCCACGTTTGCAACTCCGCTACAGATAACCGCTTAGAAGGCGGAACTGGTTACGGGGGCGTTTTGTTTTACAAATATACAAAATTATTCTGATATACAAAATAATATTGGAAGAAATCTCTACCTTTTTACTCCTTTTTTGATCTCTCCCTTTTCAGTACCTCAGGCTGGACTCGAACCAGCAGCGTTTACCACGAGGGTCTGTGTTCCTAAGACACAGGTGTTTCAACCAATTTCACCACTGAGGCATATATAATTTGTGCACAGGGAGGGACTCGAACCCTCATTCCAATTAAGGAACCACCTCCTCAAGATGGCGTGTATACCATTCCACCACCTGTGCATAAGTCCAATGTGACTAGATCAGATTTTCTCCCCTAATCCGTTTCTTCCGTGTCCCCATCACGGGCGACCATCCTTTGGAAAGCCGTCAATCACATTGGAAATCAAGACCAATATTTTAACTTAAAAAGAACTTCTGAAAGAAGGGAATTGGTCTTGAATTAGAAATTCAATTTAAATTCATTCATTTTTAACCTAACAGTTTCGTAGTTTCCACCTTTGGGTGTTAATCCTAACACTATACACACTTCCCTTATATTGGAGGATTTACTAACAGCATTGATAAATTCTTCTTTGGAATATTTAAAAAAACCATCAATATTTTTTATTCTATTTGTATTTCTACCTCTAAAAGTATCAGTCTGTGAGTGGCAATTTGGACATAAAAATCTTAAATTTTCCATTCTATTATCATTATTTATACCATTTATATGATCTAACTCTAGAACTATTTCATTACCCATCCACTTATCCAAATCACAGATTGAACATTTATATTCTAGTAATCCATTTTCCACTAGTCTTTTTTTATATCTATTTATACTAAAATTTGAATTTTTACAAAAAATTTCTTCAAATTTTAGATTTGAAGTTCTTTGATCTTTGAAAATATCAAGTCCTTTGTTCCAACACTGTTTTGGATTATAACATCCAATTTTTTTAGCTCTTCTAGATAGGTATGATAAGGATATTCCCAATTTTTTAGCAGCTTGTGTCATATTGACACTAGATTCACAAGCATTCTTTATATCTTCATCTAAAATCATCTAATTTATTTTTTTACAGTATATATAAAGTTACTTAACTCTCTATCTTAAAAGTACCCCAGATGGGATTCGAACCCACACACTCCGAGTTTAAGTCGGATACGACTACCAGTTACGTCACCAGGGCAAATACATTTCTTATTTTTCAGAAGCTAATCCCATTGGATAACTCTTAGGTCGTCTTTCGGAAGAAGCAAGCTTCATCTTCCTGAGGGATCGTACCACAACCTTAGTTGTATCACTTAGCACTACCCAGTCCTTTTGGCTTGAGTCAGCCTCAACTGATATTCCGTCTCACAGGCTTCCCTTTGAGTTTTACCTCTCTCGCGGTTTAATTAGTGGGATACTACCCTCACCCTAAACGGACTCCCCGAGAGAGAACTGAAAAATTAATATTCAACAATATGTCAATGAACAATCTTAAACAAAAAACCCGACTTTCTTTCGATTGTCGGGTTACTTTACCTTTTTACTTCAGATTACTTATCTGAATCAAAGTTATAACCCGGCCAATTGGTTCTCACACATAGTGTGTTTACCAACATAATGAGGTTAATATTTAAATTCAGGTTTTTCATCTTTTGTATATATTAAGTTTTTTTTGTCCCTTTTAATTTTTTTCTTTCTTTGATATTACAAATATATGTCTAAGTTTTAAATCTGCCAAATTTTTTGAAAAAAAATTATGATTTGTAGAACCAATCGTAGTAAATCCTATAGACCATATTATATAGAGGATCCTCTGTACTTACTTCACTTTACTTTGAGAATTTCTTAATGTGTTTCATTTTTTATATATTAATCAAAATTGGTAATTTTTTCAACAGCCACACCATTCGGGGTCGTATAGACAATTTTTCGAATTCCCCTATCAATCAAGGCCTGCATACACCCCTTACACGGACGACACATTCTCAAGTCGCCAGTCATACTTTCACGATAAATATACATAGTGTGTCCCTTAAGGTTCTTTCGCTTCGCCCTGTTCAGGGCATCAATCTCAGCGTGGACATGTGCGATATCAATTCCAGGTTCTCCCTTGTTATCAGCAAAACGGATTTTATTGTACTTTCCTTGAATAGGATGGGTCTTTTTCAGACTGACTCCCCAAGAAACAATTTTCTTTTTATCTGTGATAACAGCCCCAATCTTTTCTTGTTTATCCGAAGAATAGGAAAGGTCAGCCGCCAAATCAAGATGTTTCTTTTTGTACATAGAGCTAATATACAAAAAATATCATTTGCCACCAAAAACGATGTCCCATCCTCTTGGGTCTAGTCCAAAAAATTCTTTAACCTCAAATATTGTCTTTCTACCATCGTAGAAACTTCTCCAAAGTTTGTTCATTTGAGACACATAAGGCATATCTTCACCTCCCCATGAATTTCTTTGTATTATTGGGGAATTTGAATTTATAACTATGTTTTCATCGTTTTTTACTTGATTGGATAATTCCCTTAATTCTTCCTCATTATTTTGAAGAACTTGGAATACTGAATAGGCATTATATTTCCAGACATCAAAGCTCATTATCATGGTCCCTAAATCTGAAACTACAAATAATGCAATACTTGGTTTGAAAAATTTACTAAGTTGAAAATTTGTAAATTTGGTTTGGTACTTTTTATTAAAATATCTACAGAAGTCCTGATTAACTGGGCCACCTACCCACTCATCTCGTTCTTTATAATATTTTTTATAATAGTCAGTCAAATCGGATATATCTTTTGGATTTCCAATGAGCATACTACCAAAATAAAAAAATAAGTATGAGTCACCATCACTTATATTAAATCTGGCCTCGTCAAATTCATCCGAAAAACTTTCAAATTTTTGAATTATCATTTAATATATATTTAGTGAAACATTTAAAAGTTCATCCATTATTAGAAAACTCTGATATTGAACTATTGAATGACCTTAAGGAAATTTTTAATTTCATTGAGGATGACTATAATATTTCTGCGGCAGATTATACATTCATTGGTCCAAATAATTTAGATTCCCAATGCTATTGGGATTTGGACGGCCTTAAAAAAGATCGAGTCGGTTCTTCAAAATACCCCATTTCTCGTTGGAATATTGTTTTTAGGGGAGAGGGGAGTCAATTTTTAGAGATTATTGAAAAAATAAAAATTCATCTACCATTGATTAGAAAAATTTTGGGATTGGATTTAGACTATAGTAGAACTCATTTCTTTCAACAAGGTAAAGGATATCAAAGATTGCATGAAATTGAGATTGACGAAATCACTGATGATTATTTTGTTCTAACACTAAATTTTAAGAAGCAATGAAAATACTAAAATTCCGAGAATTTTTTGAAAATGCATCAGCCTCTGGTTCAACAGCAGGCTCTGGTGATGTTTCAAACCCACAAGTCGGTGGTAACCAAGGCAGTGGAGATATTCCATTTTATCTAAAGAGGTCTAAGAGGAGAAAAATGGGAAATCCAAGTCAGGTATCCGACCTAAGAGACTTAAAGCCTGAAAAAATAAATAGGGTTTCTGATTTTTGATATATAAGAAAAAACAAACCAATGGATAAAGTTAATCTAAGTAGAATTCCCCTTTTTAAGACTGGAGAATTTGTGAAAATAAAAACCGACGACAAACCAAAGATGGGATTTTTTAAGTCCCTTCTTGACTACTTCAAAAATTTATCAAAAGTGGGTGTTGTCCATATGAATACTGGTGTTGATTCTTGTTGGGTAAAATTCCCGAATCAAGAACCCATCCCAATTCCTGAGAATAATTTGAGAAAAATTACCTTTGGAGAATTTGCTCTCTATAAAGACCCAAATACAGGAGGATTAAAAATTGGAAGAAATAAGGCTTTACCTATTGTATTTTCTCTAATTATGGCAATTGTTTTTATAATATCATCAATGAGTGTTGAGGGTCCTTGGAAATTAGCACCAATCGGTATATCAGTTGGTATATTCGTTGTAAATTATCTTGGATTGAGATACAACTTTACTAAGAGGTGGGTATGAACTACACATTAGCTAAAGACTAATGTGTTTCGGGAGACAATCGCTCCTTCTTTTTAAACACTTCATCACTTGTGCCAGTTAAAACTGGTCTTATTTGAGCTCCATGTCTGTAATCGTCTGTTCCGGACGATATTGTTTTAATTCCTTCTTTAAGGATATTTTTACTAGCATTTAAATCTCTATCTAATTCCATATTACAGGAAGGGCAAGTCCATTTCCTACAATCCAATTTCAAATTTCCATTAATATATCCACAATTATTACACTGCTTACTAGATGGAAAGAATCTATCAATTTTAATTATCTTTTTATCATTCCAAAGGGATTTATATTCTAGCAGGATAATGAATTTACCCCAAGAAGCATCAGATATATGTTTAGATAGTTTATGATTTTTAATCATTCCTTTGATGTTTAGATCTTCAAGATAGATTACATCATAATTCTTTACTAGTTCTGTGGATACTTTATGTAGATTATCTAAACGAGAATTGGTTATCTTCTTGTGTAGTTTAGCTACTTTAAGTTTTTGTTTGTTATAACGATTTGAACCCTTAACTTTATTACTTAAATACTTTTGATTTTCTTTTAATTTCTTAGAGTAAGATTTTGTCCATCTATTATTCTTATACTTATAACCATCACTAGTTATAACGAAATCTTTAATTCCAAGATCAATTCCAACTTCCTTTCCAGTCTTTTCAAACTTCTTATGATCTGTTTCAACTAAAATACTTACAAAGTATTCATTTGTAGGAGTTTTGGATAATGTAGCTTGTCTAATTTCCCCTTTAAACTTTCTATCTTGGATCATCTTTATAGGATCTCTGAACTTTGGTATTATCAAACATTCATTTTTAACCCTAACAAATTGGGGAACTTTAAATGAATTTTTAGAATGTTTAGACTTAAATTTCGGAAATCCAGTTCTTTTCTTAAAAAAGGAATTATAGGCATCATCTAAAGATTTAAGTGAATGTTGAAGTGATTGACTATTTATTTCCTTTAACCACTTGAATTCTTCATGCTTCTTTAATTTGGTCAAAGCTGCTGAATTATGATTATAATTTAGGGTTTGTTTATTAGTTTCGTACTCAACTCTTCTCTCATTCAAGAAGTAATTATAAGCAAACCTTATAGAACCAAAATGCTTATTTAACAAGATTTTTTGATCTTCTGTCGGTTTAATCTTATATTTATACGACTTTAACATATTAGTATATATTAAAGTCTAAAAGTCATTTTTTATATTAAAATTTTAGTCAAATTCATCACAGAAGATAAAGACTGTTTTCTTTGACCGAAGATATAAAATTTCCCGAGTGGGCTTGTAAGAAGGGCGACATAAAAGACCGAGAGCTTGGCGGTCCTAGAATTGATAGGGAGTTCGGGTGGTCGCGTCAATAACCATGTGAAGTTCCGCTCGGGGAATTTTATTTTTTTATATATATTCTATGATAGGCGGAAACGATAATCTCAATAATTTCATAACAAAGGCAGGTGGTCAGCTCTCCTTCGGAAATAGATTTAGAAGAGCTAGACAACCTGGAGTTGGTGATGAGAGAGCTAAGTTTCACACCGGTTATTATTATGGGCCACAGGAAGGTGGGCAAATCCCCATAACAAAGGGTGGTATTATGGCTGAGAGGGAAACTTCCTCAGGTACTGTTGGTGGGGAAAATGGGGGTGAAATTGATTTTTCTAAATCAACATACCTAAATGAAAGAGACACAAATAGTCAAGTTGGTAATTTACTATCAACTCCATCTGAAAACGAAGATCCAGTTTTTTATGGGTTTGAAGTTGTAATAAATCAAATGACATCACCACTGTTGAATGGTGAAGTCATAAAATTTATAGAAAATTTTGGAGTCTCAAACGAGGAGATATCTTCCAGAATGGATTTAGCAAAGTCTTTAAGAGAGGAGTTAAGTAAATATTTTAGATTTGAGGTTGATTTAACACCAAACGCCTATGGTGACCAAACTAATATATTTGGGATGAGAAATAGGAAAAGACACTATGTTAAGAAGATTGAAGGCCTTGATAAGTTATCTGAGCGCAATGAGGCAAAAAAGTCAGCCTCATTTGTTAACTACAAAGAAGATCTATTGCGGATATCTTTTTATGAAGATTCCACCTTATCTACCGGGTCATTAATATCTCTATATAAGCTACTTTATTGGTCTAGAATAAGGGGGAAGGGTGTTATACCAGAAAATCTACTTAGGTTTGATTGCCAAATAATAGTATCAGAAATCAGAAATATAGCAAGAGTTAGAGGAGCCTTAAATCTTGAAGGCGATTCTGGCGGGGAAACACAGGAAGTAAATGGTAACCTTGAAATAATAAGAGAAAATGTTTCAAGGTATGTATATAATGTATATGAATGTCAATTTCATTTTAATAAATTTACACATCCTGATTCAATTGATAATGAATCTACACCCACTCCTTACGAAAATACAAGTGTTGATATAAGCTATAAGTTTTCTGATATGAGATTTGAGAAATTTGTATTTGGTGGTGATTTTGGAAAATATGAATACCTCTCAAATAAAAAATTGAATCCAAGAAAACCAATGTCAAATGATGTGGGTACAAGTGTTGATACAGAGGATGGTGATATATTTGTTACTCAAGTCCAAACAGAGCCTCTTAAGGTTCTGAAATCAAATCTCAAGAGATCAAAGATAAAGGAGGGATCTGCCCTAAATAATTTATTTAGAGGTGTTAAGAGGGCTGCCTTAAGTGAAGCACAAAGAAGATTAAATGAAGAATTCAGGCTTCTAAACAATGCAATTGACAAGGTTAGAGATTCCTTTGGTCTTGGTAGAATGTCTGCGCCAACAAATGTCTATCAAATTCCGAATAATGGATCTAGGTTCTTTTTTGACGTTCAAAATTCTCTTAGAAATTTTGTTGGTGAATCTCTTGGGAATACGATATTCGGAAGAGGGTCTCAGTAATATATAATCCATGGACAAGAGAAACTATTTGGGAATAGTACTTGAAAACAAGGATCCCAAAAGGATGGGTAGATGTAAAATAAGAGTTATAAGCGTTTTTGATACTCTACCAACAGAGGATATACCTTGGGCAACCCCTTGGAAAGATCCAAATGGTAATCAGTTTATTGTGCCAGAAATAGGAAAGGTAGTTACTGTTCAATTTGATTCCGATAATATTTATAAACCAGAGTATATTTACTCTGAGAGTTATAATATAAATCTTGAAAAAAAGCTTCAAAATATTGAGGAATCTGACTATATTTCAATGAGGGCATTGTTGTTTGATCATAAGACTCAGATCTATTCAAATGATAGTGAGGGGTTGGTTCTTGACCACAAATACAATAAAATTAACTTAAAAGACGATTCATTGAATTTAGAATTAAAGGATAATTTCTCAAAAGTCAATATAGGAAGTAAAACAGCAAATCAACAGTCCATTTTGGGTAACCATTTTTTGGATTGGATGGAGGAATTTCTTAATATTCTTCTCTCTAATAAGGGCCCAGCATTTTTGTCTGGATCTCCTGGTGGCCCCGCTGTGCCAACGGTCGCTTTAGTAGATTCTATTTTAAAATTTCAAGCCCTGAAAAATCCTAAGTTTTTATCACATCATATAAATCTAGTTGATAATAATAGTGTTGACACTTGGAAGGGTCCTCTTTCCAAGGGTCAGCTTAGGGTTGATATTTCCCAAGTTGGTGATACATGGAGATCAACAAAAGCAGATTTGACCAATAATTTAGTCAAAAATGATCCTCCCATACCAAAACCAATTTCTGGTAATACGACAGACCCAGTTGTTAGTTCTGGTGATAGCCTGACCACAGTTACTGATAAGGACGGTGAAGTCATACAATCTGATGTCCAGACAACTGAGATAGTAAGAACAGAAAATCCCGATGTTGAAGTGATATTAAGAACAATGAGAAGAAAGGGATATCAAATACTTGATAGACCTTGGGAAGTTAATATAGTGGGACTTAGGAAAAGAACACAGGGCGAGAAGTACTCAAATTCATTTGAGGATCAGTTATATGTAATATACAAAATTGACAATGATCCTAATTGGCAGTTTAAAAAGTTCAAGATATCAACAATGCCTGGGTATTATAATGCACTTGAAGTCAAAAAACCTGATGGTAAATTATCATTGAAACCTTCTGGATATAAACTTAAGTCCGGCGAGCAATGGGGTGGAAACACACCTGATGGTAAGCCAATTGATGTGAAGTTAACTTCAATTATGAGGTCTAAGGGTGGTATGGGTATCTTAAAAGAGGCTCAGTATAAGTCAATATACCAAATAGGCAACTTCCAAGGAGCTGCTCTTAAAGCAAGGGGTAAGCAGAAATTCTATCGAGACGACCTACCAGGGGATACTATAAGATATAATAAGACTGGTGAGGGGTCTGCTGGAATGCATGTACATAAGGGATTCCCGAGTGGAGTCAAAGTTAATAACTGGTCTGAGGGATGTCAGGTTTTTTCAAATCAATCTGAGATTGATGAGATGATTAAAATATGCAGAGTTCATTCTGAGAGGTATGGTAATTTATTCAATTATACCCTTATGTTAGAAAGAGATCTATCCTAATGATATCTTCTTGATTTTATATGGGTATCCTCTTTTTTTATAAAATTTTTCCCTCTCTTTAAACTGGTTATATAAAATATTTGATAGATCATCATCCTTGAAAATATCAACAAGATCAAATATTATAGCTGTTTTTTTATCCTCATGTAGTCTTAGAGCTCTTCCTATTGACTGGATTATTATCTGCTCTGATTTAAATGAATCTGCAAATATTACATTAAATATTGCATTTATTGATACTCCTGTGCTCAGAGTACCGAAAGATGCTATTAAAACCTTAACTTTTCCAGTAGTATCTTCCATAAAGGATTTAATTTCTTCCCGTTCTCTATTTTTGACTTCACCATCTATGTAATAAAAATCATAGTCAGGAAGATCCTTTGATAATTTTGAGAATATTTGTTGACCATATTCTATGGCATAGAAAAGTATGAGGGTATTTTTATCACACTTCTCTACTAGCTTTTTTATCAGATCAAGCCTTTTTTCTGACTTATGTATATAGTCTTTTTCAAGATCTAGTGCCTCCTTAGCCATTCCTCCCCTTTTTATTATTTTAAGGTTTGATAGATAGTCATGATCGTTGTGATTCATCATGACTACTTTTATTTCCATTGGAGTTATTATCCCTTTCTCTTTTAATTCTGTTGCTGATACCTCAGTTATTTTTGGGCCGAGGACTGACTGAATCGTTAATATCTCACACGAATCATCTGGTGGGAAAGTTCCAGAAACTCCAAATCTTGAATAGGCATGTTTGAATGTCTTTTTAAGTATGGACTTAAGTGTTGCACTTTTTGCGCCATGTGACTCATCAACAGCAATTGTATGAAATTGACTGAAAAATTCTTTTGGCCATTTTTCAAGTGATTGATATGTTCCTATGTAGATATTTGGATTTTTCTCTTTTCCGTGTTTTCTTGGCCTATCGCTCATGAGTTCCTCAATAATTAGGGGGTGTGGATTTGGATTCCCACCATCAAAATCTTTATTTAATCCAATATTAAAATCAACTATTGAGTCGTAGAACTGTGTAACCAGAGTGATTGAAGGTACTATTATTAGTAATTTAGCATCTGGATTTATATGAGATAGCGTATAAAAATACACTATTGATATTATTAGGGTTTTCCCACCAGATGTAGCTACTTCAGCCAGACAAAACCTATTTCTTAATATTTTATAAGCTGATTCAATTTGGTGGTCATATGGGTAAAAACTGACCCATTCTCCTGATTTATTTTTTATTTTATGATTTTTGAAGAATTCCTTGCAGAAATTTTGGACAGACTCTAGAGTAACTTCCCTATTAATTGGAAATTCATCCTTATTATCCAATATAAAACTTGCTCCTATTTCTTGACAACCTCTCATACACTCTTTCCAAAGTCCAAAGTTAACTCTACCATTGTTAAAATATGATTGTTTACCGTTCCAGACTCCCATTTTAAAAGCCGGATTAAATCTATATCCCTTTACGTGCCTTGTTAACCAAATATCCATTTGGTGGAATTCAATTCTTGTCGCTGCTGATACAACTAACTCTTCTGTTTCCTTATCATATCTAAATCGCATCAGATTTTATAATAAATATTTATGTATAGTTTTCAAAAACCTTTGAAATTTGAAAAATTTCAAAGGGGAGATGTAATTTCTTATATATATTAAAAAATAAATTTACAATGGGTATATTAAGTTATATTAAAAGCATTTTTCTAGGTAAGGAAGAAACCACTCAAAATAATCAAACATTACCAGTGGACACCAAGGTAGTTGTTGAGGTATCTGAGACCAAGGTTGAAGAACCTAAAGTTGAGGTTATTGAAGAAAAATTGTCCGAGGTAATTACTGAAAATCCAGTTGTTAATGAGGTCAAGGAGGTTGATCCTAATAAAGGTCCAAAAAGTTCTCCAAAGAAAAGACCATCTCCTAAGAAAAAATCAACAAAGTTAGAGAACAAGACCGAAAAGCCTAAAAAATCAAAGAATACAAAGAAATAAAAAGTCCCGTTAGGGACTTTTTATTTTATGACTTTATCTATCATACCATAGTCTAAGGCTTCTTTGGAGCTCATCCAATAATCTCTATCACCATCTTGAACAACTTTTGAATATGATTGTCCAGTTTTTTCTGATATTATTTTGTATAATTCCTTTTTAAGTCCATTCATTTCTTTGACTTCAATTTCCATATCAGATGCTTGTTGAACCCATCCACCCCCCATAGGCTGGTGTATCATTGTTCTGCTCCTTTTTAGAGCTTTTCTTTTACCCTTTGTTCCGGAACATAATATAATAGCTCCCATTGATGCTGCTAGACCAGTGTTAACAGTAACTATATCAGGTTCAACGTATTCCATAACATCAAGTAGACCTAGTCCATCATATATTGATCCACCTGGTGAATTGACATATATGGTTATATCTTTCTTTTTATCAAGGCTTTCTAAGTATAGAATCTGAGTTTTTAAAATTTCTGTTGAATATAGATGGACTTCTCCTGATAAGAAAACTATTCTATTATCAAGCATTTTACCAAAAATATCATTTTGTAATGAATTGGTGTCCCCATAGTAATCGGAATTAAATTTATTATATACAGAGGGGCGTAAATTTGATTTTGAATATTTTAGAAAGTCTTTTTTTAGATCCATATTTTTTATATCCAATAGATTGTCAATGTTTATAAAAAGGGATTTTAAAACTTAATATATAAAAATAAAAAAAAGCATGAAAACTACAATTGAAATCAATGGTTACGAAATCGTAATTAGTGAAATGGAGGGTGTTTTGACTGTTTCAGCTATGAAAGAGGGTGAAACCGTAGAAGAATTTGAACTAACCACATCCGCTGAAGGCGAATCAATGCCTGAGGGAGAAGATGAAATTCAAGATTTTGACGAATTTGAAGAGGAAGGTGATGAAGATTCGCAAGATGTTGAAGAATTTGAGTCCGAAGATGATGAAGATGAGGACGAAGAGGATGAGAGTGAAGAAGAGGGCGATGTTAAATTAGAGTCCTTCCAGTCATTCATAAACAAGAAAAGAAAGTAATCTGATATGAAAATAAAGAGGTATGGGTTCTTCAATGAGGGATCTGAAATGGTATTGAAATATAGTTGCTTTGATTGGGATGATAATATTCTTAGAATGACAACAAAGATAAATATGGAGAAGAATGAAGATGGTAATTGGACTCCAATTTCAATTTCCACAAGCCATTTCGCTGAGGTAAGAGGAGATAAAGAAAATTGGAGACTCGGTAAAGACCCCTTTGTTGAATTTAGTGATAATGGGCCAAGGGGAGAATCCGCCTTTTTACAAGATATGAAAGTGGCTATTGGTGAGTCAAAATATCCAGATCCACCAAATAGAATAGCACCATCCTGGTTTCAATTTATTGATACCTTAATTAGGGGTGAGTTGTTTGCTATAATAACAGCTAGAGGACATGGCCCCAGTTCAATTAGAAAGGCTGTTGAGTGGATAATAGACAATTATTTAGGTTCTGAACAAAAGAGACAAATGTATAATAATTGCTTGTCCTTTTATTATGTCTTCAAAAGACCCGGCAAATTTGAACCAAATTTTGATAAAATAACAGACCACCCAATAATAAAAGAATGGCTTGATCACTGTGGATATTATGGTGTTTCAAATCCAGATTTCATATCAAAGAACAAGTCAGGTGGAGCAGATTCTCCTGAGAAGGGAAAAGAGATAGCTATAAAAGAATTTATTTCAAAGGGAGCTAAATTCGCGTCGGAAATCGGTGCTAGTTTTAAGGCTGGTATGTCAGATGATGATATGAAAAATGTTATGTATATGAAATCCGTGCTATCTGAATTAAAAAAGTTGTATCCAGAAAGTGAGTTGACTCTTTTTGATACATCTGGTGGTGGATATAAAAAGACAGATATCACAGAATCATCTAACCAATCAACAGGCATGGAATCGTCAATAATACCATTTAGTCAATATAACAGCATTCAATCTAGACTTTTTCCAAGTAATGATGACTCCAAAGATCCAACTAAATTATCACATAACTTAGCAGTTGATCATATCCAAAAGAATATAAATCCCATAGTAAAAAAATCCAGAAGAAAAAGAAAATGATTTTTAGCTTTAATAAATTCAATGAGTCAAGATATCACCAAAGTGAAATTGATAGAATTTTGGATAAAATAAGCAAATCTGGAATAAATTCAATTTCTAAGATAGAAAAGGAAATACTTGATAATTACGGAGATGGAAATAAACTTGAAAAAATACTAAAAGATAATGAGATTGAGATAAAGGGAGTCAATTTTAGATTTGATCTTGATAAAAGTGAAATATATGGAGAGGAGTTTAGAGTCTGGGGAAATTTGAAGTTTAGAGACAAAGATCTGTATGGATACTTAGAAGGATTTCCGACTGAGGTAGGTGGTAATGGATTTGAGTCTTATGTATTCAGCTTTAGGAACGATCTATACTACGGCATAGAACAGGATGACATTGAAATACCTGTTAGGTTCCATCTACATGATTTTCTAGAACTGCAAATAGGATTTAGTGATAGTGATCACGAAATGTTTTTTGACTTTTTTTCTAGAATATGGGAAATTGAAAAGTCCGAAAAATGGGATATGGAATCAGTGATAGAATGGTTCAGAAAGAGGGGTGTGAGATACCCTTGATTCTAATTTTTTCCGTTTTTGGTATCCACTTTAGGTCGTAGATATCACCACTAAAAAAGTTATCAAGTGAAAGTTTTTTATAAGCATTGGGAACAAGCTCATTTAATTTATTCATATCTTTTACTTTTGATATTTTCCAAAGAAGCTTTTCGGGGTCTGGGTGCTTCTTTTTATCAACTATATCCTGGAATAACTTTCTCCAAAGAAAAACCTTATATCCACTCCTAATTTTCTGCTCGCTTTTTTTAAAACCGGCTGGGTCATTGTCAAAGAAATATTGGATATCAAGATTATTTCCCTCAATTAGTCTAAGATCCGTGTTTGTACCAACCACACCAATTGAGTTAGGATAGAACAGGGAATCTAAATATCCTTCAAAAACTGTTATTGTCTGTGAAAAATCAACATTAAAGATATTAAAATAGTATGATATCTTATTATATAGAGTGGCATCTGATATGTCAATCTCGGAATCTCCGTGTATCCAATTGTGAAGGGATTCCCAATTGTAAATGACAAAGAATCTCCTTTTGCCACTTTTTAAATTTCTTACCTGTATACCAACAACTTTATCCCTGCACCTGTTTAGCAGTACGATTACATGTTCATACCCCCCTTCATCACCTTTTGAAAATTTGGCCTGATATATTGAGTGGTGTAAATTTTCAGGTATCCCTCTACCGATTAAATATTTATATATACCACTACCCTTTACGATTGGTTTGAAGTCAAAAATTGGTGATATATCCTTCACATTGAATACTGTCTCCAGATCCTTTATATCAAAAAGTTTATCTAGTCCTATTTCTGAAATTGAGTTATCAAAATCTGTATAATCAACAACGGAATTCAGGTGCTCTATTATCTCAAGCTTTTTTTGTGGATCAAGTACTTCATTGAAGTCTTTGCAGAATCTGTCAAAATTTGTTTTCTTATCACAGTTGAAGCAAATATATCTAAGCTTATTTAAGTAAAGGTTTCCCCTTTTCTTATATTCATTCTTTGAATCTCCACAATATGGACAAGAATAGTTTATTCTATCTTCGTAGTCAATTAGTTTCCTTTTACCTGACTGTGAAAAATTCTTATTTAGAATCTTCTGTATTATTCCTTTTATATATTCTCTATCCACAAAACTAATATTATAAATACTAATTTTGTTTAAATTGGTAATGATAATACCAAGCAGACAAATATTCTTTTTTATTTATTACTTCCTTTTTCAAAATATCGGACAATTGAAATGATTTAAATACATCAATTGCACTGAAATTAGAAAGTGAATGGGGAGATGATGAGATAAGAAAGGATTCTAAATTTCTATATAATTTAGTTACATCAAAGTGACCTGCTCTATTAGAATCTTTTATAATTGACCAAGCTTCTAAATCCCAGTTCGTTAGGCAGATTTTAATTAGGTTATTTAGCCTCTCAGAACTTTCATCATCTTCGGTATGTCTTTGAATTATGTTATTGAATTTCATCAATCTTGGATTTGCTCCAAAAAATGATTGGTGATATAGTTCGTCTAACTTTTTTATGTAGTTTAGGTGATCTCTGATGTCAAAATTTGAATTTAGAATAAACTTATCTAGGTCTTTTTTTGATATTTGTGTTTTTACCAACGACATTATGTAGTCACTAGTTGATTTAATCAAAAATGAATCTCCTTGTAGATCTATACCCAATATTTCAGCATCCTTTTGGGTAAGGTACTCTTCTCCAGATTTTTTACAAATAACAAGTCCTTTAAGTAGGTAGTTCAAACCCGTTTTTGGGTTTTTTACTACCAACTCGGGCAATGACTTCCCTATTTTTTGACTATCTCCGACATAATAGACTACTTCCTCAACAAGGGAATTATCTGTCTTTACGATATAATCTGAAATATTTTCAATTTTAGAATTGGATTCTCTGCTACCGACTTGTATTTCAATAGACTTTTCTATAAATAGATTATCAGTCATTATTTTTGAAAAGACAGCATCATCTGGGAGTATGTTATCTCCAAAATAGTTTGAATAATGATAGTCATCATTTGGATGTATATACTCATCTTTGTATTCAAGATAGATAGCATCAGATGCTCTTATCCAATCTCCGTCTATATTTATGGCGTCTGATCTATTTATATAATCATTACTATATTCTGAGTAAACTAGGTCTTTTCCAGAGATATAAGACCCATCTGTTTGTCTTAATAGATATAGGCCATCATTTGGCCAATCGTCCTCGTTTGTTGACAAGACCCCAGATTTTGTGTCTAGAATGGAAAAGGAGTCCATATATGGATATTTTTCAAAATCCCAGACTTCTAACTTTACTTCCCTGGAATATGACCACTTTGTTGTCCACCCTAATTTTTCTACATAATTCTCAAATAATTTAATATCGGAATCCTTATTTGTATAAATTCTGTCAACGTAGGTTTCACCAGATTCGGTTTTCCAAATCAATGCCCTACCAGAAATTACTGTCCTCATCGGATTTTCATATAAAACTAGTAGTTTACATACTTTTGGGTTATATACATAGATATCAAAGTAGCTTGAGCATTCTTCATATCTCATACATGAATTACCAAGTTGCCCAGATCTTGATGCATAATTTTCCTTACTGTACCATTTTCTTATCAATTCACCATCTACCAATTCAAATCTACCATCAAGATTCCACTTAAAGTCATATAGAGATTTGAACACATTCACAAAATTTTCAATTGTTCTATCTTCGGATTTGATCTCACCATCGGTTGAAATTTTTCTAAAGGCTCTTCCTATTGATATTTGTGATCTGTTGGTAGTCCAAACCTGAGAACTTGGTGATATTTTTTCCATGCTTATCCAATCCTTAAATTCTTGATTTGAACCAGATCTTTTCCAAATAGAATAGACTCTATTTGGTTGTATCATACTGACCATGTCATTTTTTTCTGTCATGTCAACAAATGTGAAAGATGACTTCACATCGGTTCTACTCTCAATTTTTAAAATTTCTTTTGTGAAATTGACGACATCAATATCTTGAGAAGTTGAAACTATTTCAAGTAGAAAATCAGAAAGCTTTCTTGAGAAGAAATATGGTATACTAGAATCAGATGATTCATTTAGGTATTCAAAAAATTTTTTTACCATGGTGTATATATAAAAAATCAAATTCCTAAACTTTTAGGTATATGGATATAGAAAAAATAAAATGCCAAAATCTAAAAATAAAAAAGACCAAAAGAAGAGAGCTCAGGCAAGAACACAGCGTATTAAAGAGTCTAGAAACAGACTCCAGAAGATGCAGAAGGAAATGCTTATGAGAATGATTGAACAGGAGAAAAATAAAGGAATGTTTGATAACCTACAGAATATTGATCCAGTTATAAATAATGATCAGATAAACCTAGATGGTCCGTCTATTTGATCTACGTCTTATTAGATTTGATATTTTTTGAGTCAAGTACTTTCTTATAACGTGAGAATTTGATTTACCTTTTGATAATATTAGATAATTATTGATTAGTAAAATTGATTCCAAAGTTATCATGGAATTATATATAAAAAAATAAAACCCAAATTTGGAAAATTTCAACATAACCATAAACTCCGATAGTCAAAATGTCAATGAACTATTGATAATAACTTCCAAATTAGGAAGAATGCCAAATAGAATTGTTCTACACGATCAATATATTGGGGATAAATTTGAGAGTATCATATCTAAGGATATAGACGACTCAGATAGACTAGTATCATCCGAATTAATACCAGTATTTGACGGACACATTGTCAATGAGAGAATATTGGTAAAGATGGGAAGTGATGTATGGTGTTCATATCTAAAATTAGAGAAAGATTCTGGTGAATTTGTTATTGACAACGTCTGCATTTATTATGTAGACCAGAGTCCATTAGAGGGTATAATTCAAGATCTGAAGTCAATAACAGTTTCATATGAAACTGAGTCTGCTGAGAACATAAATATTCTAACATTTTCAAATAATTCTATTGATATTGAGTCTCTTCATTTAGATGATATAGGTATCTCAGAATTACATTCAAAGAAGGTTGTAAAAGATGTAAAGAAGACAATCAAGTTAATAAATGATGAACCATCTGGTATAACAATAATTAGAGGTGTTAGGGGAACGGGGAAAACAAGTCTTTCAAGATATATTTCACAGAACTTAGAAATGACCACTCTAATAC
>JACCDY011210981.1_pt1 | contig 17661 bp, 17 predicted proteins | sample 7446391 | NCBI WGS metagenome assembly JACCDY01 (sample SAMN15323451, study PRJNA562643) | freshwater metagenome | isolation source: river surface water | place: USA:Blue River Watershed | collected 2017-08-18
CATCTCATCCCCGATGCCCGGCGAAACGATGGAAAGCGGGCCGCGCTATCGGCGCGGGACCGAGGTGATGAAGATCATCCGCACGCTGCTGAACGGCGAGCACCTGGACTTCCAGGGTGAATTCTACAACCTCAAGCTTGACCCGGCGCGGATCAGCACGATTTCGGGCAAGTGCCCCAATCTCTATTTCGGCGGGCTGAGCAACGAAGCGCGCGAATGTGCGGCCGAAGCGGCCGACGTTTACCTGATGTGGCCCGACAAGATGGAGAACGTCCGCGAGGTTGTGGCCGATATGAAGGCGCGCGCCGCTGCCAAGGGGCGCACGCTCAAGTTCGGCTATCGCGCCCACGTGATCGTGCGCGAGACCGAGGACGAAGCCCGCGCCTATGCCGATCGCCTGCTGTCCAAGCTGGATGATGAAATGGGCCGTGCAATCCGCGAAAAGAGCCTGGATGCCGCCAATTTTGGTGTGCAGCGCCAGCAGGAACTGCGCAGTGCGGCCGATGGCGACGGCTTTGTCGAAGAGAATCTGTGGACCGGGATCGGCCGCGCCCGTTCGGGTTGCGGTGCCGCAATTGTCGGCAACCCGGATCAGGTTATCGCCAAGCTGCGGGCCTATCAGGAGGCCGGCATGGAGGCCTTCATCCTCTCAGGCTATCCGCATGTGCAGGAATGCGATATGTTCGCCCGCTATGTCCTTCCCCAGATCCAGCACGCGCCCATTCCCGGCTGATGCACCCCCTGCCGGGGACGGGGACGCTGCAAGGCTCGAGCGTGTTTTAACTGCTCTGCTGGCGGCCCAGGCGGAACTTGACGCGCTTGGGCAGTCGCTGGCGGCTGCGCGCCTCGATGCTGCCATTGAGGCAGTAAGGTTGGCCAAAACTTCGTTTGCATAAGTGCAATTTCGGGCATTTTCCGAGAAAAACTAGCACTTATACGAATAGATCAGTACCATTTTTGTCCTATCGTTTACGTGTTACTTCGATAAGGGCGGGTGAGGGTATGAGGCTCCACGAGGGACAGGGCGATCTGGCCGGAATTGCTGGCGGTGAGAGCTGTGCCGACCCTGGCGAGCGCGCCCAGACATTGCGATCTTTGGCCAAGAGCTTGCTTGCAGTCGCTAACCAGATTGATCACGACAGTTTGATTGCGGGGCGGGCGACCCTTGGCGAAGGGCCGGCCGCGCATGGAGCACTGTCCATCGACAAGCGGATGCTGCTGGATCGCGCGGCGCTGGATTATGGCAATCGCCGCGCCCGGCGTCGGTTCTTTCCTGCCGAACTGTTTGGCGAGCCGGCGTGGGATCTTCTGTTGGACCTGTTTCAGGCCCGGCTTGAAGGCAAGAGCATCAGCGTAACCAGCGCTTGCATTGGCGCCGATGTGCCGCTTTCCACGGCTCTGCGCTGGATCGGCGTGCTTGAAACAGAAGGACTGGTTGAGCGCAGCCGCAACCTGACCGATCACCGATCGACCTGGGTCAGCCTGACCGATCGGGCCGTGGCGGCCATGACCGAATATACCCAGGGCTGCCTGATCCGCGGTCGTCGTGCCGTTCGCCGGGCCGAAGAAGATGTGATCACTGCCTTGCAGGAGCGGGCGGCCTGATCCGCGCGGGATTCCGCCATTAGGCTTCTGCGAACAGGGCCTTTTTACCGATCTGGGGGAGTGGTGCCCGGAGGCGGATTCGAACCACCGACACGCGGATTTTCAATCCGCTGCTCTACCAACTGAGCTATCCGGGCAACGCATCCAGAAGAGACCATGCAGGCCGCTTCGCGTTTGGAAGCGCGCCTATGGCGAAGCTGGCGCAGCTTGGCAAGAGGCTTTCAAGCCTTTCCTTCTTCCTCGTCGAGTGCAGGTGGCCCGGGCAGGGCATAACCATCTTCCAGCCACCGCATAAGGTCGCGGTCCTTGCAACGGGTGGAGCAAAACGGCGCATGTTCGGGATTGCGCGGCTTGCCGCAGAGCGGGCACTTGCGAACGACGGTGCTGGTCATGCTTGCAGCGCCTGCGCGAAAGCGCCTTCCAGCGCAAGACCGGGATCCTCTTGCCACCGGATCGCGCGTCCGGTTCGGCGGGCAAGTTCTGCTTCCCATCCTGCCGAGACAGCCCGGCGCACGGCGGGGTGTGCGCTGAGCAGCAGGCTCGCCCCGGCATCGCTGACCAGTTCGGCGCGCCGCAGCAGCATCCGCGCCGCTGCGGCAGGCCGGTTTGCCGTCAGCCGATGCAGCAGCGATGGCCGCTCCAGTCGGGTAACCAGCTGGACCAGCCCAAAGCCATTCATGGCGGTGCGTTCATGCGGCCAGCCGTTCAAGGCGCTGGCGAGGGCCGCGTCGACTGCCTGCCGGTCTGCCTTGTCCGCGAGGGTGGGAAAATCGATCGCGATGGATCCAGCCAGGTCGAGGCGGCGGAGAGTTTGGGCCAGCGCCGGTACCGCTGCCAGAGCCAGCGACGCGGCAGGCAGAGTTCCGTCGATGTCGATCACGGTCATCGCCGGGGTTGGACTGATCGTCAGCGCTCCTCCGGCGAAATCAGCGGTGCCGTGCCAGGCTTCGGACCAGACATCTTCCCACAGCCCGGCCGGGAAGTGCTGGACCAGCTTGCCGGCTGGGGGCGGAGCGGGGCAGGGGGCATCTTTCGTGGGCCGGGCCTGGGCGCGTTTCAGGCGTCCCGCTTCGGCCATGGCCGCACGCATGACCTTCAGCCGGATTGGCGCGCCTTCGGCGGCATCGGCGGGCAGCTGGTCAACCAGCGCCTCCTCGCCACTGGCAAACCGCGCGGTGCCGCGGCGCGAACCGGCGGCGCGGGCGATCAGTACGGCATCTTCCACCTGCCCCGCCGCAAGTCCGCCGGGCCAATCGAGCCGGGCGGCAATGACATCGCTACCCTCGACTAGGATTGCGCGGGTTTCGCCAATCCCGGCTTCGACCAGCCACTCAGCCAAGGGGGTATCCCGCCGAAAGCAGCAGGGCGCGGGTTTCGAACAGCGGCAGGCCGATCACGCCCGAATGGCTGCCGGAAACGAAGCGGATCAGTGCTTCGGCGCGGCCCTGGATGGCATAGCCGCCAGCCTTGCCCAGACCTTCGCCGCTTGCGATGTAGCCATCGATTTCTGCGTCCGACAGCCGCTTGAAGGCGACCACGGTTTCAACGATGCGGGTGCGGGCCTGGCCTGCGCGATCGATCACGCAGATGGCCGAGATGCACTGATGGCGTCGTCCAGACAGCAGACCCAGCAGCTTGCGCTGCACATCTTCGGTTTCTGCCGGCGGCAGGATCCGGCGGCCAAGCGCCACTGTGGTATCGCCGGCAAGGATGATTTCATCGGCCGAGCGCGCAACGGCGGCAGCCTTGGCCTGCGCCAACCGCAGCGCGTAGGCGCGCGGGAGTTCGCCTTTCAGCGGGGTTTCGTCGATATCGGGGCTGGCGATCCGGGCCGGCGAGGCACCGATCCGGGCGAGCAGGTCGCGCCGGCGCGGCGAGGACGAGGCCAGGACCAGTTGCGGCGCGGTCACCCGCAGGGCTTAGCCGAACTGTCCGGGGCCGCCACGGCCGGGCATGAAGCGATAGGTGATGCGACCCTTGGTCAGGTCGTAAGGGGTCAGTTCCACCAGAACTTCATCACCAACGAGCACGCGAATGCGGTTCTTGCGCATTTTGCCAGCGGTATGGCCGAGGATCTCGTGGTCATTCTCAAGGCGGACGCGGAACATCGCGTTGGGCAGCAGTTCAACTACCGTTCCGCGCATTTCGAGGAGTTCTTCTTTCGCCATCCGGGCCTAGATTCCGTTGTTGTTCGGCTGCATTGCGGCGCGCCATAGCGACCGAAGGCTGAAAAGGAAAGCCTTGGGCGTCTGTCCCGCGCCATTTGTCGTTTGTCGACTTGCGACATTCTATTACGCGGGAAGGACTTGCCATTAGCGCGCCTACCTCCCATCTGCGGAGCCGGGTCGGGGCTGCCAGATCGTAAATATCGTGCGATCACGGAGATTTAATGCGTAGTTTTGCTCTTGCCCCCTTGCCGATGATCCTATTTTCCGTCCCGGTTTTGGGGACTGACCAGAAGATCACGGAGGCTGCTGAACCGGCGGCGCAACAGACCATTCCGGACAGCGCCGAGCGGCAAGGCAGTGAAATCCTGGTCGTGGCAGAACGCATTCGTGGCCAGGTTGAAAGCCCGGCTCCGCCGATCGCGGTACTGGATGAAAAGGATATTCAGGCGCTTGGCGCCACGACACTGGCTGATGTGCTGACGCAACTGGCGCCGCAGACCGGTTCGGGCCGTGGCCGTGTCAGCGGACCGCCGGTGGTTTTGATCAACGGTCAGCGGATCGGCAACTTCCGCGAGATGCGCAATTTTCCGCAGGAAGCGATCCGGCGTATCGAGATCCTGCCCGAGGAAGTGGCGCTGCGGTTCGGATTTCCCGCCAACACCCGCGTCGTCAACATGATCCTCAAAAACAACTTCGCGTCGAAAACGATCGAGGTGGAGACTGCGGTCCCCACCCGCGGCGGTTTTCAGACCTATGAGGTTGAGGCCACAGCGCTGCGCATCAATGGCCCGCAACGCTTCAGTGTCACCGCCAAGATCGACGATACCTCCGAACTGACTGAAGCCGAGCGAGATGTGACCCAGGCAGCGGGATCGAGCCCGACGGTATCGACCGATCCCAACCCGGCCCTGTTCCGGTCGCTGGTTGCCGACAGCCGCGAGCTGGGGCTCAACCTTTCGCTGGCGCGGGGCCTTGGCAAGGATGGGCTGGGCGGCAATGTCAGCCTGAATGGCAACCTTACCCGCACCGACAGTCGCCGCAATTCGGGTCTTGATGTCGTCGTGCTGACAGCGCCCGGTGGTGCCACCGCGGTCCGCACGCTTGCCGATCCGCTGGAGCGGACCACGCGGACCACATCGGCGCAGGGCGGAGGCGCAGTCAACACCCGGCTCGGCAACTGGCAGGTCAGCGCGACGCTGGATGGCAATCACACCGAAAGCCGCACGGTGATCGACCGCCGCGCCAATACTGCGGGCCTCGTGGCTTCCGCTGCCGCGGGCACCTTGGCGGTTACCGCTCCGCTGCCGGCCGTCGCCAATGCCGGACAGGACCTGGCCTTGTCGAATTCTGATCGGCTTGATGGCCTGCTGACATTGATCGGGCGGCCGGTGAGGCTGCCGGGCGGCGAAGTGACCGCCACCCTCCGGGCCGGCTTCACGTTCCTGTCGTTCGATACCGAGGATAGCCGCAGCGCGGTTGGCAAGGTCAGCTTGCGCCGCAACCGCTTGACTGCGGGCACCAACGTGGGCGTGCCAATCACAAGCCGACGCGAGAATTTTGGCGCGGGGCTGGGTGACCTGTCGCTCAATTTCAGTCTTGGCTGGGACCATCTGTCCGATTTCGGCTCGGTCAACGATTGGAGTGCGGGCCTGACCTGGTCTCCACTGCGGTTCGAGAAGCTGAGCCTGACGGCAAGCTACCTGGTCAACGAGACGGCGCCAGGCCTGTCAGAGCTGGGCAATCCGGTAACCACCACCTTCAACGTGCCAATCTTTGACCTGACACGCGGGGAAACCGTGCTGGCAACGGTGATCGGCGGCGGCAACCCGGCACTGCGCAAGGAGCAGCAGCGCGATTTGAAATTCGGGGCAAACTGGCAGCTGCCGTTCCTCCAGAACTCAAGCCTGGTGGTCGAATACTTTCGCAACCGGTCAGACGATGTCACCGCCAGCTTTCCGCTGCTGACGCCCGCGATCGAGGCCGCTTTCGCAGGGCGGGTGTCGCGCGATGCCAGTGGTCGGCTGGTCTCTATTGACCAGCGCCCGGTAACCTTTGCCGAACAGCGTGCCTCGCGGCTGCGCTGGGGCCTGAACCTGTCGGGCCAGATCGGCAAGGCGCCCGCCGGTGGCGGCTTCATGGGCATGATGGGCGGCGGGGCGCCGCAGCGTCCTGCCGGTGCGGCCAGTCCACCCGCCAATCCGCGCCCGCAAGGTGGCGGAGCCGGTCGCGGCGGCGGCGGCGGCGGCATGATGGCAATGATGGGCGGCGGTCGCGGGCCCGGTCGCTGGAGCCTGGGTCTGTTCCACACGGCGCAGTTTGACAGTCAGGTGCTGATCGCGCCGGGCGTGCCGCAGCTTGATCTGCTCAATGGGGATTCGCTCTCGTCGACCGGATCGCCGCGCCACACGATCGAATTCAACGGTGGCCTGTTCAAGAATGGCTTTGGCACATTTTTCAACGGCACCTGGACCGGGCCTTCGCGGCTGACCGGGGCGGCCAACCTGCGCTTTGGCAGCGTGACGCGGATGAACATCAACGTTTTTGCGGCGCTTGGGCAGCAACAAGGGCTGGTCAAAAAGGCGCCGTTCTTCAAAGGGTCGCAGATGGCGCTGCGCTTCGAGAACCTGTTCGATAGCCGGCAGAAGGTGACCGACGGGACCGGCGCTGTACCGATCGGCTATCAGGCGGATCTGATCGATCCGCGTGGCCGCATGGTCGAGATTGAATTCCGCAAGATGTTCTAACGAATGGCCCCGACCGGCCGGAACCGGTCGGGGCTAATCGGCATTAGTGGAACACGGCCATCAGCAGGTGCAGCGAGAGCGCGATCAGCGCGACGCTGGAGAGTGCGAACAGCATGAAGCGGACCAACACCCGGTTCCAGGTGGCCTGGACGATCGAGTGCGCGATCCGCAGGCCGACATAGGCCCAGGCAATCGAGGCATTCATACCGTCACCCTGCCCGATCAGGGCCAGAGCCAGCGCAACCGCATAAAACACGGTCGGCGCTTCGTGCAGGTGGTTATAGTTGTGGGCGATCCACTGAGTGTTCGCCGGCAGCACGTTGTCCAGCGACTGGCCGGTACCGCCGATCAGGCTTTTGGTATCAATCTTGGCCTTGGCCATGGCCGGGATGCGCGTGGCGTACATCCACAGCCACATCACCATCGTCCAGCCGGCGAGCACAGCCACCGGCTTCAGGATTTCCATTCCAATCATTGTCATTCTCCCCCGTTGTTATGCGCCAAGCAGGGTCAGCTTGGCTGCGTGCAGTGCCAGCATCAGCAGGCACAATGTCGATAGCATGAAGAGCGCAAAGCGCACCGGAACCTTGTTCACCGTTGCCTGCCACAGCGAGTGCAGGATCCGCAGCACGGCATAGCCCCAGGCGAACAGCACATCGTGTTCGACCGGTCCCATGATCGCCAGGATCGCGACCGTGGCATAGAACAGCGTCGGCTGTTCCATCAGGTGCGCATAGTTGTGCGATTTCCAGTTGATCTGGTCGGGGATCACCCCCTCAAGGTCCTGACCGCGTCCGCCGGGTTTCGCTGCTCCCAGCCCGCCACGCTTGGCGATGGCCGGAAGCCGGGTTCCGGCCATCCAGAACAGCATCACGATTGACCAGAGCACCAACACGGCGGCTGGCGCCAGAATCTGAGCCTGCATTGTCTCCCCCTTTATTTCCTTAACCCGTGCGCTGCAGGGTGTTCCGCCTGATTCCGATTGTCAAATGCAACTAGTCGGTGCGGGCGAGGACCGCAGCAAAGCTGGCTGGATCGGTGTTGCTGCCGGTCAGCATGATCGCGGTTCGCCCATCAAGCGGCACCTTGCCGGCCAGCGCCGCTGCCAGCGCCGCGGCGCCGCCAGGTTCAAGCACCAGGTGCAGCTTTGAAAAGGCAAAGCGCTGCGCCGCGCGCACTTCGGCCGGGGTGACCGACAGGCCATAGCGGCACCGATCTTTCAGGATCGCGAAGTTGATCGGCCAGGTCGCCGGGGTTTGCAGGGCATCGCAGGCAGTTGGCGGGGCGTCCTTGGCGACGTGCTGGATTTCACCGGTTGCAAGGCTGCGCGCCACGTCATCCCAGCCTTCCGGCTCGACCGGCACGATTTCGGCATCGGGGCAGGCCAGCGCGAGCCCCGCGGTCAGCCCGCCACCTCCGCAGCAAACGACGATCCGGCTCGGACCCTCAAGCCCGCGTGCGCGCATCTGGCCGGCAATTTCGATACCGGCGGAGCCTTGCCCCTCGATCACCCAGGGGTCACCATAAGCATGGACCAGGGTGGCTCCGGTTTCGTCGATCAGCCTCTGCGCCACGGCATCGCGGTCTTCGCCGCCGGGGCGATCATAGAGCACCACGTTCGCGCCCATCGCCCGGGTGGCTTCCAGCTTCACCTGCGGGGCGTCGACCGGCATGACAATGGTTGCCCGAATGCCCAGCCGCTGCGCGGCCCAGGCCACGCCCTGCGCATGATTGCCGCTGGAAACGCCAACCACGCCCCGTTTGCGCTCGGCGTCCGAAAGGTCGGAAAGCCGGTGCCAGGCGCCGCGAATCTTGAAGGCGCCGATGGGCTGGAGGCTATCGGCCTTGCACCACACTTTTGCCCCGTTGACCTCGGTCTCAAGGAGTGGTGTCTGCACCAGCAATTCGGCAATCTTGGCGGCGGCGCGAGCAACGCCTTCGCTGGTCGGAGCGCGCATCGGTTGTGTCGTCATGAAACCAGCCTATATGCGCGCCTTCGCCGCGGGCAAAGGAGAGATACAGGTGAGCAAGGTTCTGGTGATCGGTGCAGGGGGCGTCAGCTCGGTCTGCGTCCACAAGATGGCGATGAACGCCGGGATTTTCAGCGAAATCCATCTCGCCAGCCGTACCAAGTCAAAGTGCGATGCGATTGCCGCATCGGTCAAGGAACGCACCGGCGTTACCGTCTCGACCTATGAGATCGATGCCGAGGAAGTGCCCGCGCTGACCCGTCTGATCGAGCAGATCGGCCCCAAGCTGGTGGTCAACTTGGCGCTGCCTTATCAGGACCTGCCAATCATGGACGCCTGTCTGGCGGCTGGCGTCGATTACCTCGACACCGCGAACTATGAGCCGAAGGACGAGGCCAAGTTCGAATATAGCTGGCAGTGGGCCTATCAGGACCGCTTCAAGGAAAAGGGCCTGATGGCGCTGCTGGGGTCAGGCTTTGACCCTGGCGTGACCTCGGTCTTTGCGATGTGGCTCAAGAAGCACAAGCTGAAGACCATCCGCACGCTGGACATCCTTGATTGCAACGGCGGCGATCATGGCCAAGCCTTTGCCACCAATTTCAACCCGGAAATCAACATCCGCGAAGTGACCGCCCCGGCCCGCCACTGGAACCAGGGCGAGTGGGTCGAAACCCCGGCGATGACGATCCGCCAGAACTTCGAGTTCGAGGCCGTCGGCCCGAAGAATATGTACCTGATGTACCACGAAGAGCTGGAAAGCCTGGCGAAGTTCCTGCCCGAGCTGGAGCGCGGCCGCTTCTGGATGACCTTCGGTGATGCCTATATCAACCACCTGACCGTGCTGCAGAACGTTGGCATGACCGGGATCGAACCGATCAACTACCAGGGCAAGGAAATTGTGCCGCTGCAGTTCCTCGCCGCCGTGTTGCCCAAGCCGGAAACGCTGGGGCCAACCACCACGGGCAAGACCAATATCGGCGATATCGCGACCGGCATGGCGCTCGATGGATCGGGTGAGAAGACCTATTACATCTACAACATCTGCGATCACGAAGAGGCGTTCCACGAAACCGGGAACCAGGCGATCAGCTATACCACTGGCGTTCCGGCGATGATCGGCGCGGCGATGATGTTGACCGGCGCATGGCGCGGTGAGGGCGTGTTCAACATGGAGCAGATGGATCCCGATCCCTACATGGACATGCTGAACACCCAGGGTCTGCCGTGGCAGGTCAAGGAATTGGCTGGGCCGCTGGACTTCTAATGGAAACCAGAGCGGGCGATCCGGGCGCCTTCGCCCATTTCGATCTCAGCAGGGTCGATAGCCCCGCCTTCGTGGTCGATGCCGCGAAGCTGCGGGCGAACCTGACCGTGCTGGCGGATGTGCGGGATCGCGCCGGGATCAAGGTTCTGGCGGCGCTCAAGGCCTTCTCTATGTGGAAGGTTGCGCCGATTGTTGGCGAATACCTTGATGGGGTCTGCACCTCGGGCCTGTGGGAAGCGCTGCTGGCGGCGGAGCACTATCAGGGCGAAATCGCGACCTATTGCGCGGCTTACAAGGCCGAAGACCTGCCCGAAATCTGCCGCCTGTCGGATCACGTGATCTTCAATTCGCCCGACCAGATCGCCCGCTTTGCGCCGCTGATTGAACAGGCGCGGCAAGGCGGTGATGCCTTTGATATCGGCCTGCGGATCAATCCGCTCCACGCCGAGGGCGAAGTACCCAAGTATGATCCCTGCGCGCCGCATTCGCGGCTGGGTTTTCCGGTCGATCAGCTGACCGACGCGCAGATGGCGGGCGTGACCGGGCTGCATTTCCATACCCTGTGCGAACAGGATTTCGAACCGCTGGAACGGACCTGGCAAGCGCTGCTGCCGCGGATCGCGCGGTTCCTGCCGCAGCTCGAATGGCTCAACTTCGGCGGCGGCCATCACATCACCCGCGCCGATTACCAGCGCGACCAGCTTGTCGACTTTCTCAAGGCCGTGAAGGCCCAGACCGGCTGCGAGATCTATCTTGAGCCGGGCGAGGCCGTGGCGCTCGACGCCGGGATCTTGGTCGGCACAGTGCTGGACCGGCAATGGAACGGCATGCCGATCGGGATCACCGATATCTCGGCCACCTGCCACATGCCCGACGTGATCGAGGCACCCTATCGCCCGGCCATGCTGGGCGAACTGCCGCCGCTTGATACGGAAACCGATGAAGGTGCGGGCGGGGCGGTGCGGCTGGGCGGGCCATCGTGTCTGGCCGGCGACGTGATCGGCGATTACCGCTTCGCCAGCGGTCCGGAAGTGGGCCAGCGTTTTGCCTTCCTTGATCAGGCGCATTATTCGATGGTCAAGACCACGACCTTCAATGGCGTGCCGCTGCCCTCGATCTGGTTGTGGGACAGCGCGACGGACGAGCTCGCGTGCGTCCGGCGTTTTGGCTACGAGGACTTCCGCAACCGGCTTTCCTGAGGCAAGGTTCTTGGCAGAACAAAAGCCGGAGAGCGCAGTGCCTGACAAAATCCTTGATGCCCATTCGTCCGACCCCGTCGCCATGGGCTGGATGGAAGGGCTGCCGCCCGCGCCGGACAAGCGGCTGGCCTGGGCCCGGGCTGATCACATGCGCTTTCCCACGCACCGCTATGCCTATTCGCGGATGCGCGAATTCCTGCCGACGGCGCGGGTCTCGCGCGGATCAGGCCCGGTCTGGCAGCTGCCGGTGGCGCTGCGCGACGATATCGATGCAATCACGTTCAAGGCGATGGACGATGGCCGCGAGCTGACCTGGGCGGAATCGCTGGCGGTCCATTTCACCGATGCCGTGCTGGTGCTGCACCGGGGCACGATCGTGTACGAACGCTACCTGGGGGTGACGCGCCAGGACACGCCGCATATCGCTTTCTCGGTGACGAAGAGCTTTGTCGGCACCCTGGCCGAAATGCTGGTGCAGGAAGGGCGGCTTGATCCGAACGCCCCCGTGGCTGAACTGCTGCCCGAGATGGCCGGCAGCGGCTTTGCCGATGCCACCCTCGCGCAGATGATGGACATGACCACCGCGCTCGATTTTTCGGAGGAGTATACCGATCCCAGCTCTGGCATCGGGGCGATGAGCAATGCCCTGGGGCTGACCCCGAGGGCACCGGGTTATCGCGGCCCGGATGACGTCTACGCGTTTCTCCCGACGATTCGCAAAAGCGGCAATCACGGCGAGCGATTCACCTACCGGACCTGCAATACCGAGGTGCTGGGCTGGATCGTGGCCCGCACCGAAGGCAAGCGAATCGATCAGGTGCTGTCCGAGCGAATCTGGGCTCCGCTGGGGATGGAACAGGATGCGGACTTCCTGATCGATTCGACTGGAATGCCTTTTGCCGGTGGTGGACTTAATCCCGTGCTGCGCGACATGGCCCGATTTGGCGAAACAATGCGCTGCGACGGGCACGGAAATGGCGGCCAGATTATTACCCGCGAAGCGGTTGCAGCGGTGAAGGCAGGGGGCAGCAAAGCGGCCTTCGCGCCGGCCGGATATCAGTGGTTGGAGGACAGTTCCTACACCCGCCAGTGGTGGATAATGCCCGGAAATCACAGCGCTTTTTCGGCCCGTGGAATTCATGGTCAGGCGATCTATGTCGACCCTGTGGCAGAGGTGGTGATCGCCCGGTTCGGGTCCCATCCGATTGCCGCAAACACGGCCTTTGATCCCACCTCGCTACCGGCTTTCCGGGCGGTGGCGGAGCACCTCTCAAGGGGGTGATTTTCACTTGCGATTAAGGCGCGAATCTTTATAGCCCGCCCCCGCTGCCCCAAGGGGACTTCCAATAACCGCAAGGCAGCCTCGTCTTCGTGTTACCTGGCCGTCAGGCCTATTGGGGGTCCCTTGAGTTGCAGCAGTATCCTGACGCTCTGTCCGTAGTTCGCGCGCTTGCGCCCGAAGAACCGGTCATCCTGAACCGCCCGCACGCCGCCTCGCGCGCCGCCCGCTTCTTTGTCGAGAAGTTCCCGGGCAAGTCGCTCTATGCGGTAAAGGCCAATCCCTCGCCGGACCTGCTCAAGGTTCTGTGGGATTCCGGCGTAACCCATTTCGATGTTGCCTCGATCGCCGAGGTCAGGCTGGTGCGCGCCACGCTGCCTGAAGCCGTGCTGTGTTTCATGCACCCGGTGAAGACTCCCGGCGCGATTGCCGAGGCCTATCGCCAGCACGGCGTGCGCGTGTTCAGCCTCGATTCGCAGGAAGAGCTGGAGAAGATCGTCGAGGCGACCGAGAACGCCACCGATCTCTCGCTGTGCGTTCGCCTGCGCGTCTCGTCCGACTACTCGGAGCTGAGCCTCGCCTCGAAATTCGGGGTCGACCTGGCCGATGCCGCGCCGCTGCTGCAGGCCGCCCGTCAGGTTGCAGATAGCCTGGGCATCTGCTTCCACGTTGGCAGCCAGGCGATGACCCCGTTCGCTTATGTCCAGGCGATGGAGCGGGTCCGTGCGGCGATTGTCGACGCTTCGGTCACGATCGATATCATCGATGTCGGTGGGGGCTTCCCCTCGATCTATCCGGGCATGGAGCCGCCGCCGCTTGAAGACTACTTCGGCGTGATCCACCGCGCGGCGGAATCGCTGCCGGTGTCCTATTCGTCGGAACTGTGGTGCGAGCCGGGCCGGGCGCTCTGCGCGGAATACAATTCGCTGATCGTGCGCGTTGAAAAGCGCCGCGGGAATGAGCTCTACATCAACGATGGGGCCTATGGCGCGCTCTATGACGCTGCCCATGTTGGCTGGCGTTTTCCGGTGCAGTGCCTCAGCGAAGGCCGCGATGAGGCTGGAGACGGCTTCGCCTTCTACGGCCCGACCTGTGACGATGCCGACTATATGGAAGGCCCGTTCCAGCTGCCCGCCGATATCAAGGCCGGGGACTATATCGAAATTGGTATGCTGGGTGCCTATGGCGCGGCCATGAAGACCGCTTTCAACGGTTTTGGCCAGGCCCAGGCGATCGGCGCAACCGATGAGCCGATGGCCAGCCTGTACCGTGGTGACCGCGCTGATCCGCGCCAGAGCGATAACGTCGTCAGCCTGCGCTGAGCCGGGCTGAGGCATGAAACAAGAAGGGCGGCCTCACCGTGGTGGGGCCGCCCTTGCTGTATCAGGATAGATCGCCCTAGGCGGCGAGCTTAAGCTCCAGACGTTCCCAGATCTCAACCAGCGCCTCGGTTAGCGCGGTCATCATCGCTTCGGTGTGGGCCGGACCGGGGGTGAAGCGCAGGCGCTCAGTTCCGCGCGGCACGGTCGGGAAATTGATCGGCTGCACGTAGACGCCGTATTCGGCCAGCAGGATATCGCTGATCTGCTTGGCGCGGACCGGATCGCCCACCATCAACGGCACAATATGCGTGGTGCTGGGCATGACCGGCAGGCCGGCATCGGCGAACGATTGCTTGAGGAACGCCGCGGCGGCCTGCTGGCCGTCGCGCTCAGCACTCGACTGCTTGAGGTGGCGGACCGAAGCCAGCACGCCCGCGACCAGTACCGGCGAGAGCGAGGTGGTGAAGATAAAGCCCGGGGCATAGGACCGGATCACGTCGATGATCTTGGCATCGGCGGCAATATAGCCGCCCATCACGCCGAATGCCTTGCCCAGCGTGCCTTCGATGATGGTGATGCGGTGTGCGGCTTCATCGCGTTCCGAAATGCCGCCGCCCTGCGCGCCATACATGCCGACTGCGTGGACTTCGTCGATGTAGGTCAGGGCATTGTACTTGTCGGCCAGGTCGCAGATCGCGTGGATCGGGGCGACATCGCCGTCCATCGAATAGACGCTTTCGAAGGCGATCAGCTTGGGCAGGGCCGGGTCGGTTTCGGCCAGCAGCTGCTCAAGATGCTCAACATCGTTGTGCCGGAATACCTTCTTTTCTGCGCCCGAATTGCGGATCCCGGCGATCATGGAGGCGTGGTTAAGCTCGTCCGAGAAGATCACGCAGCCCGGCAGGATCTTGGCCAGGGTGGAGAGCGTGGCATCGTTCGAGACATAGCCCGAAGTGAACAACAAAGCGCTGTCCTTGCCGTGCAGATCGGCCAGTTCACGCTCAAGATCGACGTGGTAGTGGGTGTTGCCGCCGATGTTGCGGGTGCCGCCCGAACCCGCGCCGACATCGTGCAGCGCCTGTTCCATCGCCTCGATCACCTTGGGGTGCTGGCCCATCGCAAGGTAATCGTTGGAGCACCAGACAGTGATCGGCTTGGGGCCATTATGCCCGGCAAAGCAACGGGCGTTGGGATAGGCGCCCTTGTTGCGCAGGATATCGATGAAAACGCGATAGCGTCCCTCGGAATGCAGCCGATCGATCGCCTGGTCGAAAATCTGGTTGTAGTTCACTAGCGGGTTCCGCTTGCTGCTTTCCGGCGCCTCTAACCCAACCATCTGCCGGGCGCCAGCAACTTATTGCCGGAAACCCGTGTGCACCAGCGCGCGCGCCTGCGGATTGCTGGCGATCCATTCGTAATCGTGACCCGGGATCACGACCATTTCCGGTGCCTGGCCCTTCAGGGTGCGGATCGTCTTCAGCCAAGCATATACTTCCCCGCGATTTTCCGGCGCCAGATAATCACCAACCAGCCGCGATCGTGCACGCAAGTCCTGCCAGCTGGCGGCCAGTGTGGCGATATCTCCGGCAAAAAGAATCTCGCGGCCATCGGCGAGGCGGACAAAGACCATTTGCGAGCCGGGAGTATGGCTGGGTGCGGGAATAACGACGACTCCGGGAGCCACGGCATGCGGCGCGGCGGCGGAGAGCTTCGCGGGTGGACGCTCCCCCCGCCATGGCAGCTGTGCGGCCAAAGGTGACTGCGGTAGCTGCCCGGCATTGAGCATCGCCGCCTTGAGCAAGGGGGCGCCTCCAGCGCGGGCCAGGGCGCCAAGGTGATCAGGATGCTCGTGCGTGGCCAGGATCAGGCCAGCGCCAGCCATCGCTCGATCCACCTTGCGCTGTCGCTCCGGCCAATAGGCGGTCATCCCCATGGTTTCGGCATCGATCGGGTGGAGCCCGGTGTCGATGATCACGGGCCGATATCCCGGTACAGGCAGCTGCCAGGCCATCACCCCGATGAGCGCACGTTTCATGCCATGCCCGGCAGCAAAAAGGTTGCGCGGCAGATGGCGATAACCGACGAGCTCAACCTCAACTGCCGTTGGAGCAGGGCCGGGTAACGATGCCGCGAGGGTCCGCAATTCCGCAATTGTGAGCGGTTTTGGCTCACTTTCGCCGGGACGGTTGTCAAGCAGGAGCCAGTAATAAGGCAACCCGATCAGCAGGGCCAGGATCAGCAGCGTCAGGTTGATCTTGCGGCGCATCACAACACCTCCATACGGGTCAGGCCATAGCGGGCAAGGGCCGGCGCCAGCGTGGGCAGGCCGGGTTCGGCGCGGGTGAACAGGGCCAGATCGGGCGCAGGCCGAGCCATGGCCTGCCCATCGGTCAACCGGTCGATCCGCCGGGCAATCCCGGCCGCGCCATGAACGAAGCGGACACCGGGACCGAACGCGGCCGCCAGTTCGGCCTCGACCAGGGGAAAGTGGGTGCAGGCCAGGACGACCGTATCGATCCTTTCGCCACCGGCCTGGTCGCGCAGCGCGGCGGCGGCGCGTTGATAAACGCTCTGATCTACAGGTTCGCCGCGCAGCTTGGCCTCGGCCGCGGTCACCAGGTCCGGCGCCGCAGCGCGCAGCAGCAGTATGCCCTGCGCAAACTCTGCCTCTAGGCGATCGACATAGGGCTGACGGATGGTTGCCGCGGTGCCGAGCAGGCCGATCGTGCCGCTGCGGGTCTGCTCTGCCGCTGGCTTGATTGCCGGGACAGTGCCGACGATCGGGATCTCCAGCACGTCGCGGACCATGCCGAGCGCGATGGTCGATGCCGTGTTGCAGGCGATGCAGATCAGCCGGGGGCGATAGCGTTCGGCCATCCGCCCCAGCAGGCCGCAGACGCGCGCCGCGACCTCGGCTTCAGTCTTGGGGCCATAGGGCAGGCCACCATTGTCCGCAGCGTAGATCACCGGCGCAGCGGGCAGCAGGTTGCGCACTTCGGCCAGCACCGAGAGGCCTCCGACCCCGGAATCGAACAGTAGCAAGGGTGAAGCAGGATCGATTTCGGACATATTCCCCCGGGCCGGACTTGCCGGTGTGCCGTCCTTGTAGCTACGATCAGGCGATAAAGGGAAGGGATCGTTGGAATGGAAAACCTGCTCGCACTTGTGCTGGGCTATGCGCTGGGATCGATTCCCTTTGGCTTGATCCTGACCAGCCTTTCGGGGGCGGGGGATCTGCGTTCGATCGGTTCGGGCAACATTGGCGCCACCAATGTGCTGCGCACCGGGCGCAAGGGGATTGCTGCGGCAACCCTGCTGCTCGACCTGCTCAAGGCGCTTGCCGCCGTCCTGCTGGCCCGCCACTTCTGGCCCGGGCATGAGGGGCTGGCCGCTCTGGGGGCGATCCTGGGGCACTGCTTCCCGGTCTGGTTGCGCTTCAAGGGCGGGAAGGGCGTCGCCTCGATGATGGGGGCCTCGCTTGGCCTCGCCTGGCCAATTGGTCTGGCCTATGCCGTTACCTGGCTTGGGCTGCTGGCGATCACGCGGATTTCCTCGCTGGCCGGGATGACAGCGGCGCTTGTCGCCCCCGTCATGGCCTGGTGGCTCGGGTATGGTGACTATGCCCTGGTCCTCGCCGGGATCGCAGTGCTGGTCCTGATCCTGCACCGCGGCAATATCCAGCGGCTTGCGGCCGGCACCGAACCCCGCGTGGGTAGCAAGGGCTGATGGAGGGGCTCAGCCAGGCGGAGGCATTTGCCCGGATCCGCCTGCTGCGCTCGCCCAATGTCGGCCCGGTTTCCTACCGGCAATTGCTCCACCGCTTTGGTGCTGCAGAGGCGGCGCTGTCAGCGCTGCCGGACCTTATCCAGCGCGGCGGCGGAGGCTATCGGCCGGCCGCAGAAGATCGCATCGCCGCCGAAGTGCAAGCCGTACGGACGGCCGGTGCGCGTTACCTGTTTCATGATTCGCCAGACTATCCGCCCTTGCTGGCCGAACAGGACGGCGCGCCGCCGATCCTGACCTGCCGGGGGGACGCCAACCTGGCGCTGCGGCCCTGCGTGGCGATTGTCGGGGCGCGCAATGCCTCCGCCGCGGCGGTTAAGCTGGCGC
>JACCDY010989922.1_pt1 | contig 17660 bp, 11 predicted proteins | sample 7446391 | NCBI WGS metagenome assembly JACCDY01 (sample SAMN15323451, study PRJNA562643) | freshwater metagenome | isolation source: river surface water | place: USA:Blue River Watershed | collected 2017-08-18
AACTGGAACTTTAATTTATCATTCTTCAACATATACATGTCAACGTTTAGATCAACTCAAAACAAATTTTATACAACAAGGTTATAAATACAAACCTGACTATGGATGTCGTATATGTGGATTTACACGAGAAACTTTTCCTACAGAGGAACCTGGAACCAAACCTAGAATTTATGAACTAAGATTTAATCCTAATGGTAATGAAACTAATGCAGAAACAGGTGAATTTATTAGAGGAACATGTAAATGCGATGTACAAATTACTCCTGAACCAAATAGACTATGTACTTGTATTGATAATAAACAAAAAAGATTTTTTTGTAATTTTAATTTTGTTGGAAATTATGCAATATATTTAGGTAGAGGTGATACCATGAAAGGTACACAAGTAAGTGTTGTCACACAACCTTTAAGATTACTAGATTTATCTTATATATCACTTGAATTAGGTTTTAGTCCCAAAAGAACCTACATTATTGCATCAAATGGCCAACAAATTGAACTTCAAAATGATTTTGGTATAACCAATAATTATATTAATTTTTGTACAACACATAATCTAGATGGACTAATCATGACTGACCCTGCTGACCAGCAACAATTAGATCGAGCAACAAATCCTGAGGAATTTAATTCATCATGTTTATCGTGTTTTTCTTTTTCCAATAATTTTTTATGTCCGGAATTAGTGTTAATACATAATAATGGATTAAAACCAACTAGTATAGCAGAATATGTAGGAACTGATAAACTTTCAAATTTAGGAATGATAGATTTGATTGATGAATCTGATAATAAACTACCTAGACTAGAAGTTACAAAGTTATTTAATAATTTATTTTTTTATTATAATAGAAGATTAAATGAATACTTATCTACATTAAATCCTCCTCTTAGATCTGAATTTATTTATGATTGGACTGAAGATAATCTATTAATAAAAAAATTACAAATTAAAATTTTTAATGGTACAGAGTACATACAAGATCTAGATATAAATAATTTATTTACAATACACGGACTTAATTTTATTGATTGTTATCAAATTCCTTATACTGCAGAACAAATTGGTTTAAATATCGGAGATACAAATATCTTTAGATTGGATAATGAAACATATGCAAGAATCGGCATTGATATTACTACATTAGGCACAACAGTTGATTCTATGATAGCTAATTTTCTTCCTGGACAAGAATTAGGTTCAATTATTAATTTTAGAAATGTAAAATCTACACCATTATTTTCTATCTTGTATAAGTATTTAGATGGCAATCAAGTTATTAATTATGCATCTGACTATTTATTAAATTATATAGTTAAAAATATTTTTGAATTTAATGAGCAGTATTCAAATGAAAATTTAAAATTTATTATATTAAGAGCATCTGTAAATGATCCTGATGATGTTATGAATGAAAAAGAAAAATTCATTTTAACAATGATAAAAACTTTTGTAAAAATATTATATATTCATAATTATAATACTAACCCAAATATTTTTCATATTGGTAATTTTATCTTTTTTAATTTGTATTTACAATGTGGAATAAATAAGCGATCTGAACAACAATTGGTTAGAAAAATAAATGAAAATTATTTTGCTTTTCAAGCAAATGTTGGACAACCTGCTTATAATTTTGAGAGATATCAAACAGAATTATTTGATTTACTAAGAACTTATATATTTCCTGAAATTAATCAACTAATGATTTTTTCATTAGGAAAAGGTACATTTGGTCCCTTAAGTATTGATGCTATTCCCTATAATCAATTATTATTAAGTGCAAATAGTTTTATTGATGCCGCAGTTGTTAGAGAAAGAATAGATTTATTGAATAGTACAACTAATCCAAATGGCATTAATATATTAATTGGTGAAATATTTACTACTGTAAATGATTGGACTAGAGAAAATATTTTTGAATATTATTACAATCAATATATTCAAAGTGAATTTATAAAATACATAAATCCTGATAAATTTGATTTAAGATTATCACCAGAACAATTAATTGCTTCAATTCAAGTAATTAAAACAAGATTTATTGATTTTTTAAGGACCAGTGCGACTTCAGATCAGTTAATATTTTCAGATATAACTTTACGAGATACTACAGGATTAAATTTGTTAAAAATAAATTATGCAATTAGATATAATAAAAAACAAGCTGTAACAGATTTAACATCATTTAAAGATTATATTAACAATAATTCAATATATAATTTTTTTATGAATCCAGCTGTAAATCAGGATTATATAAATGCTATATATTTAGATAATTACACAAAAATCAGACAATATTTTGATTCAGTTGGTGGAATTAATAACTTTTTATTAACAAATCAAGTAATAACAGGGTTTGTCGGTACATTTGGTTCTCAAATATATAGATTTTTAATAGGTAATCAACATAATAAATTATCTTTGGTATTAGGTTCAGAATTTAGTAGAGAAACCGGTTCTGATTACACAACACATAAATTACAATATTATTTAAGTGATCCGCCTGCATATACTTTATTATCATCTGCTTTTGCTAATACATATTTTCAATATATAATTGAATACGTTTTTGCTGCTCCAACAGGAACCAATTATAATTTTAATTTAAATCGTGAACTATTTATTCAATATATAAATTCTGCTATTAATATGGAGGAATATTATAAGGAAACTATAATTTATAATTGTACTAATATTGATAATGATATATTTTTTAAATATCTAATAAGAAATTTAAATCCAGAAGCACAGTTAACAGATGAAATAATTACACACATAATAGAGCAATTGAATATAGATGAGTTGATAGGAGGTGGAGGATTTAAACAAAAATATTTAAAATACAAGAAAAAATATTTACAACTTAAAAATTTTTTATCAAATAAATAAATTATATATTAAATTATATAATCATTTTTATATACTGTATATTTTTATCCAATTGTAAATTATGAAATGTTTTTACAATATCATTAATATTTTTAAATTGGAATTCATGTAAAAATTTAATATCGTATTCTATAAATAATTCTTCAAATGATTTTATTTTATCAATATTGTGCATAAGGTCTGCTAACATTGTTAAGTATATTGTATAAAATCCTTTAACATAATTAATCGATTCCTCCATACTTTGAGTTTTTATTAAACTTCTATAAATTTCCAATTCTTCAATCAAATCAATATAATATTGATTTTTATTGTATATCGATGATTCAGATTTTTTTAAAATAAGTAAATTATCTATAACAATTTGTTCCTTTAATTTACTTACTAATTTTTTAGATTCAAATTTCGTATTTGTTTTTACGCATTCTGTAATTTCTGATTCAAGTTTACCAATAAAAACCATTTTTTGATAAAAATTATTAAATTTATTTAAAAAATATATCATTGCGGAATCTATATCATTAACTCCAATCAGTTCGATTTGTTCTCGCATATTGTCTAATACTTGCATATATTTATAAACAATATTTTGTAAATTAATATTTGAGCAAACTTCTTTGATAAAATAAACGAAAAACTTATTGATATCAAAATGATTATTTGTATGATTAATAAATCCAATTGAATTATTAACAAATCCATTATGTACATACATATTTAAATTTGATGTACTAAATTGTTCATCAATTAATTTAACTTTTTTAATTTGGTTATTATCACTTATTATTGTGCTTGCAATATTATCTTCAGATAATTGTCTTTTTGACATATTTGTATCAAAATTTTTATATAATATATTAGAAAATAATAATATACTATATGTAAATCAATTTTTATCTATTTGTTGTTTATCTATTTATTGTTTATCAATACTAGATTCAATAATTCTCTCAACAGTAGGACAGAAACTATAATAATCCAAAATCTTTTGTTTGGCTTCTTTAATATAAGGTAATCTTTCTTCCCATAAATTATTTTTAATAGCATTTTTAATTATTTCAAATACTGATTCAAAGTCTTGGGTTAAATCAATTGAAACAAATGCTCTAGAATCAATATAATCTGAAACATTAGGACATCCATAATAAAATACTAAACATTCAGATAAAATAGGTTCCCAAAATTTTTCAGAAATATAATTATGTTCAATATTGTTTTCTGCAATTAAATAATATTTATAAGGTATAATACCTATATCTTTATTATCAATAGGACAAGCTCCTTTATAATTTTTAAATCCTAAATTATTATCAAATCCCCAAATATCAATTTGTACATCAGAATCAGATTTTTCTTCAATGTATTTAATAAAATTAACACGCTTCTTATGTCCAGGATCAAAGTATTTGGAGCTACAAATTGATGATATTTTATTTCCTAATTCAGGATTTTTAATTATTGGATTTGATTTTAATTCATTATAAGTCATCTTTAATTGCCATGTACAATTATTATAATGATATTTATGAGTTAAAACACTTAGATAATCTGTTGGATTTGGATCAGCCCATTTACCCCATGTTTTTGCCCCCCATGATTGTTCTGGATTGGAACACATTGGTTCCATATGGAATACTATTGTTTTTTTATTAACAAATTGAGAATTTTCTTGAGGATAATTTATTATAACCCAATAGTCAATATTATCATTTTCCCATGTAAATTCAATATTATTCCATTTATAATTTCCTTTAGTAAGATTTATCCATTCATCACATAATTTTTTAGAATCTTGCCAATTACATAATAGTTTTACACGATAAACATTTTTTTTAGTAAATTTTGTCAAATAGTTATCAATATGTGATTTTTTAATAAATAAACCATCTGTTGGACCAAAATAAGGTGATTTAACTAATTTATCTAAATCAATAAAATTTTTCAAATATCCTAATGTATTAAATGCAACACAATCGTCTTTTTTAATTGCAATTTTAACTAGTTCATTTTGTTCCTTACGACCAACACATTCTAAATCACCATTCATTGAATCATAACCTGTATAAAATATCCATGTATCATCATATTCAATATTATCAATTAATGATCTAAAATGTTTACACAGATAATCATTTGTCAAAATAGCTTCATCCAATTTATTTTCTTCTATATTTGAATAATCCAGATTAATCTTTTCATAATCTTTTTGTATATCACTATCTACTGATGAGTTTAATGTACTTACCCAATCAGATAAAATTATATGAGGACAACATTCAAAAGTAATAAATTTATGTATCTTTAATAAATAATCTATTCCATGTTTTATACCATTATTTATAATATATTTAAGAATATTTTGTGCACCTGATTTTGTTATAATATATGAATAAAAACCTCCAATATATATATCTGTATTTAAATTATCAATTGAAATTAATGTTTTCGTTTCATCAAAATATTTTTCTCTGTATTTTTGTTTATTAGAATCAAACATATGATATCCTAAAAACATAAAATCAAATTTAGTATGATTTGTCGAAATAAAATCTTTTATCAAATTATACTTTTGATCAAAATCATTTGATAACTTAATGTCATCTTCTAATATTAAATAATAATCTTGTTCTGATTCTAATAATTTAACCCATAAATCTAAATGACTTAGTGCACATCCAATTACACCTGTTCTACTTCCAAAATCATTTCCATTAAATAATTTAGCTAAATCTTTATTTGGCTTTATATTTTTTCCATAAATTGCCTTATAAAATTCTAAGTTTTTAATTGATGTTTTATTAAATTCATTCTTTACCAACTGTTTTCTATCCTTTCTTTGTTCTAGATTTATACAAATTATTTTTTCCTTTTCTACAATCTTATTTTTATTTCCACCAAATTGATCAACATTATTTAATGCATATGCATTTTTTGTAGAATCATTATTTTTTTCACTTGTTAATTTTCCAATATGTCTTGTTACAACTTTATTAAAAAATACTGAAATATAATTCTTGCCTATATATTTTCTAGCATATTCCATTTCAAAAAAACCATTGTCTCTTGAATAAGAACCAAGTTCTTTAAATATTTTAGTTTTTATAATTGAAGGTCTAAATGAATAATGAGGCCAATATATACAAGTACCTTTACCTGGATATTTACTTGAGGCTTTTGTATAATTTTCTTTATCAGTATTTGGATCATAATATTCATGTATTATAAATTCATTTCCTTCTGACGTTACACATAAATAACCACCACTTACAATTGTTTCACCTATTTCTGTATAATTTTTATTAAACAATACTTGTGCAATTTCTTTATCTTGTATATTTTGATTTGAAGGTATTGATTCCTTACAAATTAATTGTTTTTGATTAAATATTTCATATGCTTTTGTTATATAATCATATTCTTCGTAAAACATCCAATCATCTTCTAAATGTAATAAATATTCAGATTTAACTATATCTATTATCATATTCATACTCTCAATATGTCCTTTTTCTTTTGGTGTTTTTAATATAAATTCAAAAAATGGATATAGTTCTTTCATTTTAGTTCTATCCTCTTCAGATGAATTATCGTCTATACAAACAAATCTATCTATTAATTCTATATCTTTACAACAATTTATAAATGAATTCATTGTTTTTTCAAATAAATCGAATCGCTTACATGTTGTTATTGTTAAAGTTAATTTATTTATGTGTTCAGATGATCTTGATTGAATTTTCTTATTGAGTGATTCAATTTTATCATTGTTGTAATAAATATATTGGTCATATGTTTTTTTACTCTCTGTATTATTTTTATTATTTTTTTTAACAAATAACCCATCATTTTTATATAGCATAGGACTTAAATTAATAAATTTATCTTTTTCTGTAAGTTCAAACTTTAAATAACCATAAGAATTAAATCCTACACAATTATCATAAAATTCTGCTATTTCAGCTAATTCCTCAATTGACTTATTTGGGAAATGTCCTATATCATTACCATATGAATCTTTTCCTGGATAAAATTCATAATCTTCTGGTATTTCAGTAATTTCAGTTAATTTATATGAATTTGTAAATTTTGCCACACGCTGTTTTACATGTTCTGGCATTTCTGGGTCTGTTGTTAATTGATTGTACAATAAATCTATTTCCGAATTTATCTTATCTGTAGTTAAATTTTTAACTTGTAATTTAATTTCTCTTATTGATATATAAATTCTGTACATCAATTCTTTCAATTTCCATTGGTAAACATCAGCTTGTAAAAATAATTTAAATTCTGTTGGCATCTTAATATTTGAAGCTAATTTACATACTTTATAAGCATTATCTAAATCATTAGAATTAAAATAATATTCACCTAATAAATATAATGTTTCACTTCTTTGTGGTAGTATTTTAAATCCATTTAAATATGCATCTGCAATTTCTTTTTTCTCTTTTTTTAATCTTACCAAAGCATTACCTATTTCTAACCAACTAATATATAATTCTTCATTCCAACCACCATATTCGATTCTTTTCTTATAATATTTAATTGCATTTTCATTATCACCATAATCCTTATAACTTTGTGCTGCATAAAATGTATATCTAACAGCTTGATCAGGCTCATCTTCAATACCCTTAACTAAAATTTCTGCATCCTTTAAATATTTTTTAGGATCTTTGCTTCTGTCACCTAATCTTCTAGAGTCAATATAGAATTTATCATGCATATTTCCACATGTTGGATGCTGTTTATTTATACATTTGGGATACTCATGTAGCACACCTTTGTATTCCCATCTAAGTCTGTTATTAAATATTTGTTGGCGTTCATATGTAAAGTCTTTTCCAAATTTAAACATATAAAAATCTTTGTCCCATACTTCTGGAAAAATTATTTCACCAACAACCAAATCATCTGCATCAATAATCCATACATAATCTGTTTTATTATATGCTGCCTTAAATGCTAAACTACGATTGTGACCGAAATGCTTCCATTCATGTTGATGAAGTTCACCTTGAATACCTTTTTCTTCAAAGAAATCTTTAATAATTTGTTGAGTACCATCAGTTGAACCTGTATCACAAATTACCCAATAATCTATATATTTGTATACACATCCTAAAGTCTCTCTGATAATATGAGATTCATTTTTAACAATCATATTTAAACATAAAGTTTTACTCTTTTTAACTTTTACTATATTACCATTATTTTTTTTATTAGATATACTTTCAATATTTTTAATCTGAACATTATCATCAAATTTTACTTTTATGTCTTGTCCTGACTTTTTTGCAATTTCTTCATCTAATATTTTATTTTCCTCTATATTTTTTGCATTTAGGGCTTTTTTGTCTTCATTTTGATTTGATTTTTTTTTATTGTTCTTACCCATACTGTCCTGTATATATTTATATATTTATACTTTGAATTTTTAAATTAAATTCATTTTGTGTTAAAATCTGTTTTATAAAGTAATTTTTAGATACAAATTTATAAAACATATCATTTTACAAACAGTGTTTTATTATATAAAAATATTATCAATCATCATGGATACAAAAACCTACTATAAAATCATTTGTATCAAAATAACCTAATACATTATAATCTTGTAAAAAATTATCAATATCAGGAACATAATTATAACAAGGTAAACATTTATAATAATTATCTTTTTTTATTTCAATTTTATAAATTAAATTCGTTATTTTTTCAAAATCTATATTCTTAATTTTAAAATTTAAAATATACATTTCATTACAATAAATTAGTGACCCAACTCTTATAATCAATCCATTTGCAATTTTATATTCAATACTTAAAAGAATTTCATTAATTTCATCTTCATATTTTTTTTCTAAAACTAAATATTCAAGTTTATTAATACTTTTAGCAATCTGTTTATTATAAGAGTAAAAAATCTTTAAATGATGCTTATTATTTAATCCTCTACATATCACACCACAATCAGAAATTACCATAGATTTAAGTTTATTTGGTAAATTATCTAGGTCATAAGAATATTTTGAATTTAGTTTTAAATGTTGTAAATTTTCCGGTAATTTTTCTAATGGGTAATTAAATTCACAATCATTTTTAAAATATAATTTTGTCAAACCGTCTGGTAAATTATTTATTGGATGATTAAACAAGCTTGAACCAATTACTAATTCATCTAATGAACAAGGTAAATTATCTAGTGGATAATTAAATTTTTTTCCAAGTCTAAGTACTTTTAATCCTATTGGTAAACAGTTTAGTTCTTGGGAAAATTCGTCTCCAAAAATTAATACTTTTAAATTTGAAGATAAACGAACAATTGGTTGGGAAAATTTTGAATATTCAGAAAATACTATCATTTCTAAACTTTCTTTACCAAAACTATTTAATTTTTGTATTAAGTCAATTGGTTTATTAAATTTATTACCAAGCTTTAAAATTTTTAGATTTGAAGGCAATTTTTTGAGTTCACAATTAAATTCATCAGGTAAACTTAAATGTTCTAAATCGTCTGGTAAACAATCATAATCAGAATCAATATTTGAATTCAATATAATTAATCGTTTTAATTGAATTGGAAGTATTGTTAAATCCAGATCAAAAGTTGAACGATATTCAATTGATATTATTGATTTTGGTAAAGAGTATAATGACTGATTAAAATCTCTTCCAACTCCCAACGATTTTATACCTTCGGGTAATAGATCAAGTGGTTGATTAAATTTACAGTCAAAAAATAATTTTTCAATTGTATTTGGTAGATTTTTAACTGGTTGGTTAAATGCAAAGCCAAACTGAATATTTTTATTTGTTTTTATTATATCAATTATTTGTTTACTAATTGGTTGATTAAAGTCATTATTAAATGTTAAGAATCCTATATAGTTTGTGTAATATATGGGATTATCAGTCAATCTATTACCAAATAAAATACTTGGTATAAATTGTTTATCTGGTCCTGAAAGTTTCAATGTCATAACTGTATCTTGTTAATTAAATAGTAATATAATAAGGTTTTCAATTTTTATAAAAAAATTATTAATTAGACTGTGTATAACTAATTGTAAATAAATTTTTATCAGTGTTGTGGGCTAAATTATATTTTTTAGTCACCATACTATCTACTTCAAGTTTTAAATTGTTTTCAGTTAAAAATTTACTAACTTTGGAATAACTATTGCATTTAAGTAGATTTGTTATAGGTACACCATAAGTTTCAATCAAAGTAAAATTATCATTTGGTTTATTGGTTGATTTGAGTGATTGCATGTTTTTAACTAATTGTTCGCAATTTTTTTGATAATGGAATTCCTCAATAATTTGTAGAAAATCACCCCCTTCTGGCATGTTAAATATATTTATAGTAAATATATATTTTTATATAAATTCAATATTTTATAATAAATATTGAATATTACAATATATTAAATATTTTAGTATTATATTATATAATTTAAGATGAATCAAAATAATACACCATATAATAGATTACCTGATTCAGGTTCTAGAGGTTTTACTTCTATTTCTTTTGGAGTTAGAATGATATTTACATTTAGTTTAGGTTTTATTCTATTTATGTTAGCTACAATTGCTCAAACAAGTTCTAAATTTGGTTCAAACCGTTCATTTAGAAACACACTATTAGCTAAAGTAAAATCGTTACCAATAATTGATAATCCTAAAGTTAAATATGTGTATATGTCTCATACTCAAAAATCTCAATTATTTGAAGATTTTATGAATAAATATGGTAAAATATATCAAAGTTTAAATGAAGAAGATTACAGATTTAACACATTTAAAAATAATCTCAAGATTATTGATGACCTAAATTTAAAATCTCCATCTGCTCTATACGACATTAATGAATTTTCAGATATGACTAAAGAAGAATTTACCAAATATAAACTTGGTTATGATTCAACTAAAAAATCTGATTTACTTCCAGGTCAAGTTGCTGATTGGGACGATTCACAATGTTCCGCATGTAAAAGATATCCAGAATTTGCAGAATATACTATGAATAATTTACCAGATTCTTTTGATTGGAATGATTACGGAGCAGTTACACCTGTAAAAAATCAAGCAATGTGTGGGTCTTGTTGGGCATTTAGTACTGTGCAAGATATTGAAGGTTCATGGTATCTGGCTGGTCATAATTTAACAGAACTTTCTGTTCAACAATTAGTTGCATGTGATTCTAATTTAAATTCAGGTTGTAATGGTGGGCTTCCACTGTTAGCTATGGAATATATTGAAAAAGCAGGTGGACTGGTATCAGCAACAGATTATCCTTATAAAAAAGTAAATCAGTATGAATATTCTGTTGATTCTCCAACATGTGATACAGATATTGTACAAAAATCTAATTATGTTGCACATATAAAAAGTTGGCAACAAGTTGCTTCATCAGCAGAAGATGAAGAAAAACTTGCCTTAGCACTAATTCGTTCTGGACCTTTATCCATGGCTTTAGATGCTTCTGGAATGGAATATTATTCATCTGGTATTGATGATTATGATAGTTGTACTACAAGTCTAAATCATGCGGTTTTACTTACAGGATTTGGAGTTGAAGCTGGTGTAAAATATTGGAAAATTAAAAATTCATGGGGATATTGGTGGGGTGAATCAGGATATTACAGAATTATTCGAGGAGTTAATAAATGTGGTATTGTAACTGAAGTTGTTCACTCTCTTATATAAAATATTATTTGATTTATTTAATATATAAAGTTATATATATTAAATAACAAGATTTAAAATATGCTTGACGAGCTTCTAAAACAAAAATTAAAAATAAGTATTAATCCATTTGAAGATAATTTATTAGACATTGTGTCAACTTTATTATTTTTTTTATTATTTTTTTTTATTTTAAGAGATCTTTATTATAATGGTGTCAAAAATATAATTATTTTTATATTTATCACAGTTTTAATTTTGGTAAAAGTTGATGAAAAAATAATGTATAGCAAGACCAGAAAATCTATTAAAACAAAGTTTTCTGAATTATACGATAGGGTAAATACTGGTGATATATATATTCATATATCTAATTCTCCACATGGTATATGGACTTGGTTTCTATACACTATATTTTTTTCATTGTATCAAAATGATTACTTTACACATGCAGGAATTATATATAAAGACACAATTAAAAAAAAAGTATATGTGATTGAAAATGTACAAACAACATATTTTTGTCATTTTAATAATAAAATAAAATCAGGAGTAATACTAAAAGAATTGAATTCCAAAACAGAATTAAAAAAAGATATCAATACTAATAATTCTAAAAAAATTTTTATTTTTAATACTAATATTCATAAATTTATAACAAACGAAAATTTGTATAATTCAGCATACGAATATAAAGACTATTTTTGGGGTCAAGATGGATTACATTGTAGTAATTTAATTTATAATATTCTAGTTAGTAATGGTATTATGAATAACGATTTTAATGATTTTCTTATTTTAACGCCTGACATGATACTTAATCCTAAAAATTATAGTGTAAATGTATCTATTGATAAAATTCCATTATTGTTAGAATATGATTCAATATAAAATTATTCTATCTAATATATAGATAGAATGTATTGTTTTACATCAAAAAAAATATTAAATTTTCAAAACTGGATTTTAACCAATATATTTTTTATAGATATTGATATTGAAAAAAATGATTCAAATATAAATAATTCTAATTTTAATTACTTAATTACTAAACAACCATACAAAGACACAATGTCTAGATATTTTTTAATATTTTTCACCTAATTCTATAATATTTTGTTAACTAAATATTATATAAAATTTAATGAATTGGTTAAATCTAGATAATTCTAATCAAATGTATAAGGTTATTAGATATAATGTGACTTCACCCAAATTCGATTTAGAAATAAATAGTGAGAAAGAAAAAGTTATTGGATTTATTGCTAAATTTGTTAACTCTAATGATGAACCAATAAATTTATGCGAATCTGATTCTTATTTATCAATTGACAGATATATTGAAGGAGATTTTCTTAAATATGAAATAGAAGAAAAATTTTCTTGTAATATGAACCACTATACAAAACATCAACAATTTATGAATAATTTACCACCGAGCGATGTACTTTGGACTTATTTTTTTAAGCCTATAACTAATCATAAATTTTGATTAAATTTTGATTTAACATTGATAAAATCTGATTCAGATAAAGAAATTATTTTGTATTTGAATTTATTTTATCAACTGACAGAAAAAGATACTCCCTCTGATTGTGTGACCAAATGTGCTATATCAGATTATGATAAAGGTTTGCAAGAAAAAGATAAACCTTATATTTTGTGGATGTATAAAGAAATGGATGATGACGATAATATTTCAATTTAATAAATAAAATCCTAATATAGAAAAATAGTAATTTAATTTTTTATATATACCAAGTTATATATACTAATATTTATGGATAATATTTTTTACGAAGATATTGAAAAAAATACACTAGAAAATGAAAACTATAGAAAGGTTGTTTATACAGGTAAAATGCAATTTGTTTATATGAGTTTAAAACCATTAGATGATATTCATATGGAAGTTCATAAAGATCATGACCAATTTTTTAGAATAGAAAGTGGAGAAGGTAAAGCAATAATTAATGGGTCTATATTTGAATTAAAAGATGGAATAGGTTTTATTGTTCCTGCAGGAGCATCTCATCAAATTATTAATACAAGTAATAGTAAACCACTTAAATTATATTCTATATATGCACCAGCAGAACATCCACCAAATAGATTAGATATAGATAATCCTGATAAAGTAAATAAACTTGAAAATAAATATGTTAAATATAAAAGTAAATATCTAAAATTAAAAAAATCTAAATTATAAAACTATAGGAATTGGTATTCCGTATTCATCAATTTGAAATCCTATTCTAAAATTTAATACTTCAGTATTTCTATTAGAATCTTCCATAGAATTTAATAAAAGTATTTCAGGAATCCATATACTTGCATAAACATATGTTGTACCAGATATGGTAGTTGATGATCTTTTAATTGCACCCCATTCTTTTTCAGTAGCTCTTTGAATTTCCATACGAGTTGTATGTAATTGTAGAGGAGTATTAGAATCAGAAGTATATGCAACAGAATCATAAATAACGGTACCATCAGTTTTAGTTAAAGTTAATCTCATGTTATAAGTTAACCCTTTGTAAGTAAAGTTTTCAATACTTGAATATAAATCATTAATTGCTTCAGCTCTATTTCCACCTTCAGGAACTACTTCACTAATTCTAATTAAATTACATAAACCAATTGATTCAACAAATTTTCTAATTAATTTTGGGAATTTTTGACATTTGGTATAAGGTAAATTTGCTTTACTGAGTACATAATCAGTAGCAGCACAATATGTTCCCCTTGTTGTTAATTCACAATCTGAATCACATGAACAATTACAATTTTTTTCACATTTTTTATAAGTTTTATTATTAAAATTTGTGTTTTTTGATTCAAACATCTAATATATATAAAAATAATTTATATAATAAATAAAAATTTAGGGGGAAAAATATATTATTTGTCAAATATTTATCTAGTGTTTTCCATGTTTGCAATATATTCATCAATCATTGTTAAAATACTACCATGTTCATACCAAAAATATTGATAAGTATAAATACCTTTTTTGTATTCAAATTTTTTTCTTTTAGTTGGTAGATTATCAATTAAATAATTATCTAACAACTTGATTTCCTCAATTGAAAGAATATATTTATTAGATAGTTCTAAAATTTCAAAAATGTTCGAATCTTGTTTTTTAATAATTAAATCCCCGATAGTAATTTTTTTTTTGATTTTAGTTAAAATCTTATTGTTGTTCCTGTTAATACAATTAATTTTAACATAGTTATATAGTTCATCAAGATTATTAAATATTTGAGCTGAAAAAAACTTTGTAAGATATCTATCAATAAGTCCAATAATTTGTTTTTGTTTTTCATCTTGTGTTAGTTCATTTAGATTTCTTACTAAAGAAGCAAGTTTATGATTAATCATTTCCTCAAACCATCTAATATAAAAGATTTGATTTTCATAATTATATTCAAGAATAATATCACAATATTCTTTATTATTGGTTGATACATTATAAATCGACATATCAACCATTTTTAATTTAGTATAATGAACAAATGAGAATATAGACAATGTTGTACTTTCATTTACAATTTTATTTTCAGAAAAGTTTTTATCAATAACTTTTTGGATAGGTTCTAATGTCTTATCACACAGACTCTTTAAAATTATTTGTTTTGTTAATGACATTGATTCAGTATTAGAATTTCTAGTTTGGTTAAACTTTTTATATTGATGATATTGATTTTTGTTAGATTTAAATGTTGTTTCTACACTATTTAATCTATTATGATTGATTACTTCCATTTATAATATGCAAAAGTATATTCAATAATTAATTTATGTAATTGATATATATAATAAATAAAAATTCAATTTTTTAGACAAATTATGATCAAACTATTAGATGTTCATTTCCGCTAACTGATTGTAAATGTCCTCTTCAATTGTCGATTGGATAATCAGACGATAAACTGTAGTATGATTAACTTGATTGATACGGTAAATACGTCCAATAATTTGTTTCTCAATATCTCTTAGATAAGAGTAATTACCAATAAACGGCTCAAAAATAACAATCTTATTGATAAATGTTAGATCTAGTCCAGATGCATTCTTATTTGAACTCAAAATAATAACCTTAACAGTAGGATCATCTCTTGCTCTAATAATATCGTCATGATCCTTATAAATAACACTATTAATATGTTCCTTTTCTAAAATTAGTTTTAGCTTCTCAATAAGTGAATCAAACTGAGAATAAACAATCAGTTTATCATTTGTACTTTTAATAATTTCAATCAACCTATTAATCTTACTAGGATATTTAGGCTGCTCATCATTAGAATCAATATACTTGACATGTTCTTCTGAAAATGGATTTCTGCACATTTGACAACTTAGGAAATGTCCTTGTCTATTTGCATCCATAATTTGCATTCTCAAACAACTTGCACAATAATAATGGTTACAATTTTCCTTTGCAATCAGTGCACAGTCGTTATTGACATCAATATCTGATAGACAGTAAGGGCATCTTGGTGTGTTTCCAAAATGTTCCATAATAAAGTCTAGAGATTTCTTTTTGTTAGCTGTAATTAATGCCTGTTTGTCTACTTGTGAACGAAGATGAATAATTGTCTTGTGGTATTCTTCATTTGTTCTACCAGTGTTGTTATAGGTTTCAGTAACATTATCAAGCATTTTAACAAGTTCCATGAGTTTATCATTTTCCACATCAAACTTATCTTGATAATTATTCTTTACAAGTGTACTAAAATTTTCATACTTAATAGAAACTTCTTCTTTAGCAATTGAAATAAGTACATCACAACAAATCTTTCTTAGAACATTAATATCCAAATTCTCACCAGCCTGAATTTCTCCTTGATAAACAGCCATCTCTCTATTGGTAAATTGAATCATCTGATTAATCATATTCATTGGAGGTAGTTGAATTTCATCTCCAATCATTTGATGAGTATTTCTTCTGAATATATTGAACAGAATCGGATAATTATACTTGTATCCCTGAATTTGATCTTGACTAAATAGAGTAGCTGTCAAAAATCTAAAAATTTGAGCAATACTAATATCAATTGTAAATGGTGTTGCCGTAAGACCCCACTTAAATCTTGCTTGATTTGTCACAGCCTTTAAATACACCGAAGAATTCTCTGGCTTGGAATAAAGTTCATGGAGTTCATCAACCATTAGCCTATCACATTGTACATCCTTTTGAGCTTTAAACTCATCAAATGTCATAATCTTTACATAATCAGGTAAATCAATTTTCAAGTGCATTTGGAACTGATGTTCCCAATGAGTTTTTAGATGATTAGGTACAAGAATTACTGTGCGAATACTTGGATTAGAAACTGCCATACAGACAAATTGTAGAGATTTACCAGTTCCAATTTGATCACAAATCACACCACCCCTAATTTGTAGGGTTGGTACAGTATCCTCGGTAACAAAATCATTTTCCTCGTATCTGTAAATTCTACCATCTCCAAGTTTAATTAACTTGGAGTGACAAATATAATTTGTTGGGTTCGACTCATTTTCAATCATCCAATTAATATTATCAATCTGGTGCTTAAATAGTTTAGTTTTAATTTTCTGGTTAATAAAATCGGGTAGAGTCACATTATAGAATCTCTCCGTCTCTAAATGTTTAATTACATTCTGAATCTTGTACTTGAATTGGTCCTTGTCAGTTGCAAATATGTAATTAAAAGACTTAAAGTCTCTGTGAATTGTTGAACCAATTGTGGGATTCTTTTTAATAACATCAGTTGTAATGAACTCTACGTTTTCATATTCAAAAAACAAAATCTTTACAATAATTTCGTCGACACTAAATTCCGAATAATATGTATTAATTTTGTTTTGAGCCAAGTTGATAGAAGCTTCAAGTGTTACTATTGGTAAATGTTTACGTAAAACTGCATGAAAATAATGATTTACTTGCTCATTTTTAAGAGTTGTTGGATTATTAATGATTGATGTATAATCAATATTATCCCTAAAATCAACAATTTTCTTATTGCCTTCTGTACTGGATAAATATCCAGGATTATTACTAGAAAATTCTATATTGTAAGTAAAA
>JACCDY010033733.1_pt1 | contig 17654 bp, 16 predicted proteins | sample 7446391 | NCBI WGS metagenome assembly JACCDY01 (sample SAMN15323451, study PRJNA562643) | freshwater metagenome | isolation source: river surface water | place: USA:Blue River Watershed | collected 2017-08-18
AAAGCGATGAACACAGCCGCAGTCACATTAATTGCATCAAGTCTTCAGGAATGCCTTCTAGATAAGAAGACAAACACACCAGAGCAAAGAGAAAAGCTGCAGAAGCTCTTCTTGAGCCTGGCATAAGGAGAGAAATGAAAAAGGTTTTAGCGGGAATTTTTGCATCAGCGTTGTTTTTGACGGGTTGTTCTAGCGCAGGTAGCGCCACAAATATGGGTGCCAGTGAATTTATAGCCAAGATCTCCGAACCAGGAGTCGTGATCGTAGATGTAAGAACTCCTGAGGAGTTTGCTGCTGGACACTTGCAAGGGGCGGTAAATATTGATGTCAGCTCGTCAAACTTTGAGTCACAAATTACTGCACTAGATAAGAGTGGCACCTACGCCATTTACTGCCGAAGCGGAAATAGATCCACCATTGCCAGTGGGAAAATGTCTGACGCTGGATTCACCAGTTTATATAACTTCAACAAAGGTGGATTTGCCGAGCTGGCAGCCGCAGGTGCTCCAACCGCATGAAAAGAATTGTAATTATTGGTGGAGTTGCTGGTGGCATGTCCGCTGCAACTCGACTACGTCGATTGGATGAGAGCTCTGAAATTGTCGTAGTTGAAAAGAGTGGATTTGTCTCTTATGCAAACTGTGGATTGCCTTATTACATCGGCGGGGTCATTTCTAAGGAGCAAGATCTATTGCTTCAGACTCCAGAAAGCTTGAATAGGCGCTTTAATCTTGACGTAAGGGTTAATAGTGAAGTTACAGCAATTGATCCAGTCGCAAAGAGTGTTTCAGTTCGCAATACCTTATCTGGTGAAATTTACAGCCTGGCATATGACAAATTGGTCTTAAGCCCTGGTGCTACACCAGTGGTTCCACCGATTGAAGGCGTAGATAGAGCAATGACCCTTCGAACTGTCGAGGATACGAAGAAAATTTTCGCAGCGGTCGAGGCTAAACCGACTACCGCAGCGGTAATTGGCGGGGGCTTTATTGGAGTAGAGATGGCCGAGAACTTGGTCCATCGGGGCATAAAGACCTCAATCATTGAAGCCACACCACAACTCTTAGCTCCGCTTGATCCAGAGATGGCATTACTGGTAGCAAATGAAATGTCTAACCACGGGGTCGATGTTCGTTTAGGAGTTTCGGCAAGCAAGATTCAACCTGGCTCAATAACTTTAAGTGATGGTAATGAAATTCCGGCGGAACTTGTAATTCTCGCAATTGGAGTTCGTCCTGATGTCTCGCTAGCAAAAAGTGCTGGATTAGAAATTGGATCTCGTGGCGGGATTGTGGTTGATGAAAACAATTTAACCAGTAATCCAGATATTTACGCCCTCGGCGACGCTGCCGAGAAGAAAGATGCATTGGATGAAAGCGCGACATTGGTGCCATTGGCAAACATTGCGAATCGGCATGGACGCGTGATTGCTGATCACATTAATGGCAGAACTATTCGCCCAGTAAAAACTATAGGCACTGCAATTGTTAAAGTTTTTGACTTAGCGGTTGCATCAACGGGTTGGAATGAAAAGCGTTTGAAAGCAGCAAATATTGAACATAGTGCAATTCATACCCACCCCGGATCACATGCTGGTTACTATCCAGGGGCTGAGACGTTAGCTCTTAAGTTACTGATTAACCCTAAGACCGGTGAGATTTATGGGGCACAAGGTGTTGGTAAAGATGGGGTAGATAAGCGTATTGACGTCATTTCTACCGCCATTAGAGCAGGAATTACGGCTCCAGAGTTAGCTGATCTAGAGCTGGCTTACGCGCCACCATTTGGCAGCGCTAAAGATCCAGTAAACATTTTGGGATATGTCGCTGAAAACATCGTGTCTGGTCTGGTTAAAACCGCTCAATGGCATGAAATCGATGATTTCCGAAATGAAGAGTTCACCTTGCTAGATGTTCGTACGCCAGGAGAATGTGCCAAAGGCATGATTACTGGTTTTATAAATATTCCAGTAGATGAAATTAGAAATCGCTTCTCAGAGATTAAGACAAAGAAGGTATTAGTGACCTGTCAGGTGGGCCAGCGTGCCCACACTGCAACTCTTTTACTTAAGAACCTAGGATTCGAACCAGTAAATCTGGATGGCGGCTATCACCTTTGGAGTAATTCACCAGCAAGCAAACAACTAGAGAAAGCAGGAAGGTAAATGTGCAGCAAAGTAAGTTGCGATAGATGCGGAAAGTGGACCTGGGAAGGTTGCGGTCAGCACATTGATGAAGCGCTAGCTGGAGTAGCAAAAGATCAAATCTGTAACTGTTAAAGCTCGCCCCTCTTAACTAGCGTTATTACCTCTTTGGCGCGCTGCCGGAGTTCGGGCAAATCACTTAGTCGATCCAACCCTCTAAGTTGTTGAGAGATCCGATGGTTGCGAGAAAAGTTTTCGCGATTGCGATCTAAGAAATCCCAGTACAAAGTGGTAAATGGGCAGGCGTCTTCGCCAACACGTTTCTTAGGATCGAAGTAACAACCTTTGCAGTAATTTGTCATCCGAGAGATATAGGCACCACCTGCGGCATAAGGCTTGGTCATCATGGTTCCGCCATCGGCGTGAACCCCCATGCCAATCACATTTGGGACCATCACCCAATCAGTGGCATCAATGAATACCTCCCGCATCCAATCCAAAAACTGTTGTGGATTGATGCCAGAGATAAGCGCAAAATTACTCAGGATCATGAGGCGGGGAATGTGGTGCACCCAGGATCGTTCATTTATATCGGCGACTGTGTTTTTGAGACAGTTCATCTTGGTCGAAGTCGGATCTCTAAATAGCGAAGGCAGTTCTAGGTTTGCAGATAACTGGTTATTTTCACGGTAACTCTGGCCTAAGTACCAGTACATACCGTTTACATACTCACGCCAACCAATGATTTGGCGGACAAAGGCCTCCGCAGAAGCAATAGGTACATCGCCTTTTTTGAACCTCTTCATGGCAGCAGCGATAACTTCACTTGGATGCAGCAGACCGTTATTTAGATATGGGCTGAGCAAAGAGTGATGCAACGCCCAGTTCTCTGTGGTGGTGGCATCTTCATATGGTCCAAAGTTTGCAAAGTGGTTCTTGAGAAAGTTATCAAGTTGCTTAAGTGCGCCAGCGCGAGTCGTCGCCCAATAATTCTTGGGCGGGTAGTTAAGCTCCTTTGCAACTTCTTTATCTATCTCGTCACGTTCATGAATTAAATATGCGGGCCACTTGTAATTCTTTGGAGGAGGAAGACGATTATCTTTATCGAAGTTCCATTCATCGCCAACTGGCTTTGCTCCATCCATAAGCACATCTAGGCGCACCCGTTGCTTCCGATAGAAATTTTCCATTAAGTAACTTTTTTGGGATTTAGCCCATTGGGTGAAGAGATCTCTTGGTGTTAGGAAAAAGTCATTGGGATGAAAAATAACGCCAAACTTTTTCAGAGTTGAAAACTGTTTGAAGGAGGAAGGCTCGGCACAGTGAATCGGCAAATCCCCAAATTGTTTCTTGATTTGCTTTAGTCCATCAACAGTGGTTTTGGCTTTTAGATATTCAACTTTGAAACCTGCGGACTTTAACTCTGCTGCAAAATGGCGCGCACTGGAGATTAAGAAGAAGAGACGCTCTGGATGCCACGGGCGACCCGTGGTCATCCGCTGGCTCTCAATCAAAACAATTAGATCTTGTTTTGGATTGGCGGTTCGCAATACTCCGCACTGCGCATGCAAATGATCAAAAGGAATGTAAAGGATGCGCTCCACCTCACAAGGGTAAGGCCGGAGCTGTGCTTACGCAGGGCGATGATTATTAGTTGAAGTTTCAACTACCCCTGATAGGGTAGTGCCATGATCGATGTTGAAAAGTTGGAGTTTGGTTTAGACACCTTTGGCGACATGCAGCATGACGATGCTGGCAAGCAAATTAGTGCCGGCCAAACTATCCGCAACGTGGTTGCGCAAGCAGTATTTGCGGACCAACTGGGGTTGGATCATTTCAGCATTGGCGAGCACCACAGAGATGACTTTGCAGTTTCGGCACCCGACACTGTTCTGGCTGGAATTGCTACCCAGACTTCGAGAATCAGATTAGGAACCGGAGTAACAGTTTTATCGAGCGATGACCCAGTTCGGGTTTATCAACGTTTTGCAACGATTGATGCTCTCTCAAATGGTCGTGCGGAAATTACCGCAGGCCGTGGCTCTTTCATCGAATCATTCCCTTTGTTTGGTTATGAATTGAAAGATTACGGCGTTCTGTTTGAGGAGAAGCTGGAGTTATTAGTTGAGATTCTTAAAGAGCATGCGGTGACCTGGTCTGGCAAAACCAGGGCACCACTAAATAATCAAGAGATTTATCCAAAGACTGAACGTGGCTCTATACCGCTGAGAGTTGGAGTTGGCGGAACACCTGAGTCAGTTGTTCGTGCCGCTCGATTAAATGCGAAGTTAGCAATAGCGATTATTGGGGGAGATCCAGCTCGATTTGCTCCTTTCTCTGATTTATATAGAACTGCGATGAAAGAGTTTGGCCATGAATTGTTGCCAATATCTATTCACTCGCCAGGTCACATCAGTGATAGCGATGAACAGGCGATTGAAGAGTTGTGGCCGCATTATGAGGCGATGTTTGGTCGAATTGGTCGCGAGCGAGGCTGGGGACCAACTTCCAAGGCCCACTTCATCAATGAAGTTAGGCATGGTTCTTTCTACGTTGGCACTCCAGAAACAGTTGCAAAAAAGATGGCATACGCCATCAGTTCGGTTGGAGTTCAACGCTTTGATTTCAAATACTCCAATGGGCCAATGCCGCATAGCCAGCTCATGAAATCAATTGAGTTGTATGCGACAAAGGTTGTACCAATGGTTAAGGAGATTCTGGCCGAGCAAAATCGGTCAAGTGATACCTTAACCGTGTGATTCGGGGGATAAATCCGCTACGGGATTTCTTGCATCGAGAGTCTGCCAGCGGCATTTTAATTTTAATCGCCTCATTTTTGGGCTTAGTAGTTGCGAATTCTCCAATTGGCGATGACTATCAATCGGCACTTTCGGTCGATTTCAAGTTTGGTATTGATCAGATTTATGTGAATCTGACTTTGCTAAAGACTATTAACTATGTCTTGATGACAGTTTTCTTTTTTGTTGTCGGCTTAGAGATTAAGCGGGAATTAACCTCAGGACATCTGGCAAGTTTTAAGAAAGCAATAATGCCTTTTGTTGCCGCGGTTGGAGGCATGGCGGTACCAGCACTTATTTATCTTTTGATCGCTGGAGACTTGGAACCAAATGGTTGGGGAGTTCCGGTTGCGACCGATATTGCTCTCGCTGTTGGATTACTCGCTTTGGTGGGCACAAATGCGGTCGCTTCACTGCGTTCTTTTCTTCTGGCCTTGGCGGTTATTGATGACATCGGGGCGATTTTGATTATTGCTCTGGTTTATTCAACTGGGGTGCAAATTTCTTGGGTAATGGCTACCGTTTTTATGGTGTTTTGGATATATGCCTTCAAGAAAATGGGAGCGGAGAAAATCTGGATTTATGTCTTGCTCGGAGTTTCACTTTGGTACTGCATGTATAAAAGCGGGGTGCACCCGACCTTAGCTGGAGTGGTTATGGGATTGATGACCCCAAATCAACCAAAGAAAAACCCTGGATTGATTGATTCGGAGGATGGTCAGGTTTCGGTAATCGAGTATCTGCAAAACAAATTACACCCATGGTCAAGCTTCCTGATAGTTCCAATTTTCGCCTTTGCCAATACTGGGGTTGAGATTTCAAGCAACTCCATTTCGGCAGCTCTGGAATCACCAATTGCCTGGGGTATCTTCTTTGGTCTAGTGATTGGAAAACCCGTAGGTGTGCTGTTATCAACTTACTTGGCGCGAAAAGTGCGAGTGGGTGAGTTTCCCGATGGTGCGAAAAATGCAGATATCTTGGCAACTGGTAGTGCCGCCGGAATTGGTTTTACAGTCGCAATTTTCATCGCAAACTTAGCCTTTGATTCCTCAGCGATTCAGCAATTAGCGATTTTTGCCGTGATTGCGGCCTCCACAGTTAGTGGATTGATTAGCTATTTATTATTCAAAGTTTTGGGTCGCAAAACTAATTCTTAGCTAGCCAGCCCCAAACAGATTCCGCACCGGAGTGTCCGGTGAGATATATATAAACCAAAGCCAAAATTGCAGCTAGCGCCAGCAGTATTGAGACCATTCGGCGTACCCGAGGTGAACCCACCGTTGCTCCGGAGCGATCCATGCGCCAACGAATGAATAGCAACGCCAGTAACGGAATAAAGGTTAGAGGGGCAATCTCACCCAGTTCAGCATGACGCTCAACTTCTTTGCCCAAACGTTCCTCAAAGGGCTCACCACTAGCCTTGGCGACGAATAGGGAAATTTGTGCGATTACCGCAAGAATTAAAATTGGCTTGCCATATTTTCTCGAAAAGCTGGGCCAGTAGGACATTGCTAACGCTGAAAAAGCAACAAGCGGGACGAGTACGACTGCGGAGTGAACCACTAATGGATGAACCGGCAACCCCATAATCAAATCAAATGGGCCACCTAATTCATCATAGAGTTTCATAGCATTAGTTTAACTTGTAATTAAAGGCCAGCGGCTTGACCTTCACTGCGCGGGTCGGAACCGGCTATGTAGGTGCCGTTCTCTAAGACCTCCAACAATTGCACTGCAGAGCCATGACCATAATCACTCAGGAACTGCACATCATGACCACGCTTTGTTAGCTCTTGTTGAAGCTCTTTGGGGTAGCGACCTTCAATTTGCAATACACCGTCATAACTTTCAACAGATGATGTTTCTCCTGGTTTATTTAGATGTTGCCATCTTGGGGCTTCGGCATTTTCCTGTGGGGACATTTTTATATCAATCGCATTAACAATCAGTTGGAAGTTGCATTGCACCTGCACATTCGCTCCCGGTGTGCCACCTACATGTGCCAGAGAACCATCTGCTCTTGTTACGGTCCAAGCATTCAAGGTATGCGCAGGGCGTTTACCGGGCTGAATGAAGTTAGGGGAGTTGGGATCTAGAGTGAAACCAGTTAGTCGATTGTTCATAATGATTCCAGTATTAGGAATCGCCCAAGATGCACCGAAGCCATGGAAGACACTTTGAATCCAAGAGAGCGCATTGCCATCTCTATCTGCGACTAAGAAGTAGGTCGTATCGCTGCCTTCTTGATTTTCTTTGGCAGGTTCGAGATTTGCGTTTGCCATATCTATCTCAGAACGACGCTTTGTAATGTGTTCTGAGGAGAGAACATGAGCAACATTGACATCTACGTGCTCAGGATCGCCCAAGATGTCATAACGATCAGCAAAGGCAATCTTCTTGGCCTCAACCATCATATGAATTCGATCAGCCTCAGAGAGATTTGCTAAATCAAAACCCTCGGCAAGCTTTAACTCTTCAAGCAGGATCATGCCCTGACTTGGAGGTGGTTGGCCATGAACCAGAAAGTTGCGATAGTTGATTGAAAGTGGGGGAACAACTCTAGTTCGATGCTTCTCCAAATCTTGACGGCTAAACCAGCCTTCAGTTGCCTCAACAAGTCTGGCCGCAATTTCGCCTTCATAAAAAGCGGAGCGCCCTTGATGGGCAATCAACTCTAGTGAATTAGCTAAATCTTGTTGTATGACCAAATCGCCAATCTTCAAATCGGTAGGAATTCCAAGCTGTTCAAATACTTTGGTTTCTGAATTCTGCTTTAGGTGATGTGCAATTCTTCTGACAAAACCAGAGTTGGCAGGAAATCCATTTTCAGCGTAATCAATCGCGGGTGCGAGAAGCTCCGACATTGGCAATAAGCCAAACTCTTCATGAATTGCAAACCAGGTTGAAACCAACCCAGGAACTGTCGCAGAGCGAAAACCATAATGATCAATTCCATTAGAAAATTTTTGAGCGTTTGCAGCATGTGGAGCTTCACCACTTCCGTTAAAAGCAAGATTGGATTTATCTGAAGATTTGTGGGTAATTACAAAGGCATCACCACCGAGATGTGATGCCCCTGGTTCAACAACGCAAAGCACTGCGCTGACGGCAATTGCGGCATCTCCAGCAGATCCGCCTTTGCGCAAAATCTCGATACCCGCAGATACCGCTAACGGTTGGCTGGCAGCAACTACTCCATTGCGGGCGTAAACATTGCCGCGATGAGTCTTTTGTGACATGGCCTAAGGCTAACTATGAAATCAACAAGAGTCAGGTTGTGATGTCGGGGTGAGGTATAAGGTTTACGCATGTCCCAGACAAAAATCGAGTTCAAAAATCTTTCCAAGCAATATAAAGATGTCTTGGCGGTCTCAAACTTCTCAGCCCAGGTTGTTTCTGGTCGGGTGACAGGATTTCTTGGGCCGAATGGAGCGGGCAAAAGCACCGCCTTACGCTGCTTGTTGGGATTGGTTACGCCGACCAGCGGACAGGCGTTGATTAATGCTGGTAGCTACAGTGATCTATCGGATCCAATAAAGCATGTAGGGGCGCTACTAGACAGCCGTGGATTTCATCCCGGATTAACCGCGATGCAGAACATGAAGGTAATGGCCAGCGCTTCCGGAATTGATTTTGCCCGCATTCCAGAGCTTCTAAAGTTGGTTGATTTAGAGCATGCCACAAACAAGCGAACTAAAGGTTTTTCGCTGGGAATGAAGCAACGACTATCTCTAGCAATTGCGATGTTGGGAGATCCTGAGATTCTGGTCTTAGATGAACCGGCCAATGGTTTAGATCCGATTGGAATTGTCTGGTTGCGCGAGTTTGTAAAGAAGTTAGCGGCAGAGGGTAGGACGATCCTTATCTCCTCGCACCAGTTGGCAGAGATGCAAAATACCGTTGATGATGTTGTAATTATTAATAAAGGTGTATTGGTAGCCGAAGGCAGCATCGCAGCGATCTGCAAAGGAAAATCACTTGAAGAAGCATTCCTTGATTTAACTCTGAGGAGGAGCGCATGAAAGCCTTATTTCAATCGGAGCTCCGCAAGTTAATTTACCTGCGTTCAAATTGGCTGCTACTTCTCTGGAGTGGAATCTTTGCTGCTCTCGGAACTGTCGCGCCGATAGTTGTTCTTAACTCGGAAACTCCTGGCATGGGAATGGGTTTTTCTGGAACTTCAACGCCAGAGGGGATAAACGCGGTCTTTGCTAACGCAGCTGGCGGTTACTTGTTTGCTTTGATTATGGGTATTTTGATTATGACCAACGAGTTCCGTCACGGAACAGCGGTGGGAACATTCTTGGTAACACCAAAACGCAGCACCGTATTGATGGCAAAGTTAATTGCTGCTTCATTGGCAGGCTTAATTGTTCAGATATTTTCATTTCTAATTGCACTTTCCTCAGGTTTGATTGCTTTAACCTTTTATGAACCACATGCACCGGTCACCGGAGAGTTGATCTGGAAGGTTTTCCGGGCCTCCGCGCTATCAGGAATCGTTTTGGGCATCGTCGGAGTTGGTTTGGGCGCCTTGGTGAAGAACCAGGTTGCGGCAGTTACTGGCGCGGTCATCTGGACCTTGATTGTTGAAGGTTTAGTTGTGGCCTTCGTTGAGTCCATCGGAAAGTATTTGCCAGCTGGAGCAATTACTGGCTTGGTTGATCTGGATTTTGGCGCTAATGATTTCAACTTCAGTATCGAAAACTATCTATCGCCGGGCGCGGCCGTACTTGTACTGTTGGGTTACGCCGCTGCGTTTTCACTGGTGGCTATGCGCACCACTTTGCGCCGAGATTTAGATTAGGGGAGATATGAGCCAGGAAGTTTTTGCTCAGTACATGGAGGATGTTTCAAGGGTGCAGGAGTTTTACGACACCTTCTCATTCTCACTAGACAAGGTTCCGTCTGATGGTGGCTGGACCGCTTCTCAATGCTTGGCACATATTTGCGATGCAGAGATCTCTCTTTCATTGCGAATTCGTATGATTCTAACCTCCGACAATTATCAGTTCTCAAATTGGGATGAGGATGCATTTGCGGCAATTAAAGTCAATCGTGATGCCCGCACCTCGGTAGAAACTTTTTCTGCATTACGTAAAAACAATCTCGATTTATTGTCTGGGCTTAATGATTCGCAGTTGCAGAAGACTGGAATAAAGGCCAATGGTGAGCCAATCTCATTGATCGATTATGTCGGCTATATGACCAAACATGTCCGCACCCACTTAGAGCAGGCGGTTGCCGCCAGCAAGTAGTTCGTTGAACGACTAAACTCTATTCATGATTGAGGTCGCAGCATCCCTAACTAAAGAAGATGGTTTAGTGCTGGGCGAACTTGGTTCAGTCTTAGTCGGGTTGGGCATAGCTGCTTACTTGGCTTCAAGATTGAGATTTTCCGTTGTGCCGATATTTTTAATTGCTGGTTTGTTTTTCGGCAACGGCGGAATTGTTGATCTTTCCTTCAGCGACAATTTCCTTAACCTTGGTGCGCAATGGGGCGCCATTTTGCTTTTGCTTATGTTGGGACTTGAGTACTCTGCAGAGGAGCTATTTGACTCCGTAAAGAAACGCAAATCTCTTGGTTTTGTAGATTTAGTTCTTAACTTCATACCTGGATTGATTTTTGGTTTCATTTTAGGTTGGGGATGGATCGGAGCTCTTGCCCTTGGCGGAATTACCTACGTCTCTTCCTCTGGCATCGCTGCTCAATTCATTAAAGATTTTAGGTTGGAAACAAATGAATCTACAAAACGAGCAGTGAGCGTTTTGGTAATAGAAGATCTATTTCTCGCCCCATATCTACCAATACTTAGTGCTCTGTTGGCATCACTGGGCGCCCTTACTGGATTGATCTCAGTTTCCATCGCATTAGTTGTAACTGGAATTGCTTTATTGATTGGGGCAAAGGGCTTTCACGTACCTCATGCACCTTTAATAATGGGAGATACCGCGACCGTTCTTTTGACCGTCTTTGGCTCGGCATTATTGGCGTCAGGGGTGGCAACTTATTTTGGCTTCTCGGGTGCGGTAGCGGCCTTCTTAGTGGGTCTCTTACTTACCGGCGACGTCGCAATAGTCGCCAGAGTGCGATTGGCTCCTTTGAGGGATTTGTTTTCTGCCATTTTCTTTTTGTTCTTTGGCCTAAGCACTGATCCTGCAGATATTCCAGAAGTCTTACTTCCAGCTTTAATCCTGGCGATAATTGGAATTGGAACTAAGTGGTTTACTGCATGGTGGTCGGTTCGAGATCTAAAAGAAGATAAGGCGATATTAAGAGCAGCGGCTCTGCTAACTCCTCGAGGGGAATTTTCAATGGTTATTGCTGGCTTAGCTGCTACAACCGTGTTTGCGGTCGAGCTGCAATCATTGACCTTGTCTTATGTGATTCTGACAACCTTAGCCGCATCTTTTTTGAGCAGAATTACAATTCAAAGCTAATTAATTGAATTCAACCCTTTCCCAATTTAGATTCTCATACTGCTGCCACGAGTGCTTTGGCTTCATGCCCAACTTTTCATAGAGTTTCAGTGCGCCTGATTCATTTCCGGTATCAACATTTAGCTCTATGTGTGAGATCCCCTTTGTGGAGTAGTAGGCGAAGGCCCACTTAAGAAGCAGTTCACCAAGGCCGCGGCCTTGAAACTCCTGAATTACTCCTAAGCCATCTACATAGCCGGTGCCTTGCTCTCTCTTGAGATCACTACATTCGATAAAACCAACAGCTCTGTTTTCGTAAAAGAGCAACCATCGCGCTTCTGGGTCAATTCCAATTGCTTTCTCGACCATGGTTTTCCAATCCTCAAATGGTCGTGGTTTAAAACCAAAATGAAATTGGAAGGAGTCCTGATGAACACTCCACCACGAGCTCAAGTCAGTTTCAGAACTAACAGTTCTGATTTGAAAACCGTTTGGCAGGCTAGGAAAACTAATGTCTCCTACCGGTGCGCTTAGCCCCCAGTAGGTACGAAGTAATTCAAAATTAAAACTTTTAAGCACGGAAATGTATTTTTGATCAAGAGCATTAGCTCCAATCCAGAGCGCGTTTTCTTTGGAAATACCCTTCGCTAGATCAATTGTAATTTTCAAAGCCAAGGTTTCGAGATCAGATCCTGGGAGCTGCCAACTGTCGGCATAAATTCGACCTCTAGATTCATCTGGATGCACCGTGACTATCGATTCGATTTGCCCGTTTGATTTATTCACTATTTTTCGAGCCTCAACTCCATCGATATAACCACTCAGAATCTCTTCAGCTTCGGTTAAAGTGACAGGAGATGCTTCAGGGTTCAAGGCTTTATCGGAGAGCTCCATGAGTTGAGCCAGAGATTGGGCGTCATTCAGGTCAGCTATTTGTATTGCGTAATTTGACTCTGAAATTTCCACATTTCTACCCTATCATCGAGGTTATGAAGAAATTTGCTATGGGAATCCTGATGTTGTTTCTTGCTGGTTGCGCTACAGGAAGTGACAGCGCTAGTGATTACTCTTCAAATGATTTGATGTTTGCTTCGATGATGGTGCCACATCATGAGCAGGCGATTGTCATGTCAGATTTAGCCCTTAAGAACTCGAGTAATCCAGAGGTAATTGCTTTGGCAACAGAGATTAAGAATGCTCAGGCTCCCGAAATAGAGCAGATGAAATCCTGGGGCGATTTAGATATGGGCTCCCATGCTGGTCATGGCATGTCGGGGATGCTCTCAAATGATGAGTTAAAGGAGTTAGAGAACGCTACAGGCCCTGAGTTTGATCAACTTTTTTTGACAGGAATGTTTAAGCACCATGAAGGTGCAATTGATATGGCTCAAATGGTAACTGATTCGCGAAATCAAGAGGTTTCCACTCTGGCAACCCAGATAATTAAGGCGCAAAAAGCCGAAATCAAGTTAATGAAGGAATTATTGAAACGATAGATATTATTTCGGGGTGTCAGAAAAGCTGCCTTTAGGCAAGGACTTCTCCCGAATCTGGTCCGCCTCATTAATCACTAACCTGGTTGATGGTGTTTTGAAATTATCAGCTCCTTTGTTGGCCGTTTCACTCACTGAAGACCCGATTTTGATCGGCTTACTCTCTGCTTTGGGATTGCTGCCCTGGTTGTTTTTTGCCATCCCGATTGGAGCTTTAGTAGATCGCATCGATAAGAGAAGAGCTTTGGTGCTGGGCAATTTCGGCCGATCAGCTTTAGCTCTTTTTGTAGCCTTTTCGATTTCACAAGAGTTTATAAATATTTGGATTCTCTTGGGTTGTGTCTTCCTATTTGGAATTTGCGAGGTTTTGGTTGATACAACAGCCCAATCTGTACTGCCTCAGATACTGGATAAATCAAACTTCGAACGGGGTAACTCAAGACTCCAGATATCCGAGGTGATTGTCGCGCAGTTTGCTGGTTCTCCTTTGAGTGGTTTTCTTTATGCAATCGCTATCGCGTTGCCGTTTTATTTCTCCACCACCGGTTTCTTTATTGCCGCGGTACTTCTCGCTGTGTTTCCTTTCCATAAGGATGTTAATCCAGTTCATGAGGATGATGAGGGCAAAGACCGTTTGGGTTTAATCGGAGATATTAAGTTTGCTTTGAATTATCTGTATGAAGATAAGAGAATTTTTAGCATAGTGGTCATTACAACTTCTATAGGATTCTTTTATTCTCTTTCTAACGCAATTGCTCCGCTATTTATTTTAAAGGAGCTAAATGTCGCTCCTTCATATTTTGGGGTAGTTCTGGCAATACAAGGGGTTGGAGCGCTAGCTGGTTCAGTTATGGCCCCCGTTGCCTCGAAAAAACTAGGCAGAGGTAGAGCACTCGCACTAAATCTTTTCTTGGCCTCCATAATGATTGTCTTCACCGGATTAGCTCCCAATGCTTATGTATTTGTAGCAATCTCAGTGATTATTGGATTCACGATTTCTGTTTGGAATATTTTGTTGATGTCGCTTTATCAGTCACTGATCCCAGCACATCTGTATGGACGAATCCATGGTGCAAGGCGCACGATTGTTTGGGGGTTGATGCCGATTGGTTCATTGGTTGGAGGCGTTATTGCTAGAGGCGGCTTAAGACTGCCATTTCTAATCGGCGGCGCAATGGCAACTCTGATTTCAATTGTCGCCTACAGAAAAGTGGTGCAGGTTGGTCAGGAGTCTGTCGAAGCACCCCGGGACTGATATCGGCCTAGGAACTCCTTTTTAAACTCAGAGAAATCTCCATTGTTTATTGCAAGACGCATCCGGTCAACTAAATTCACTATGAAGTGCAGATTGTGAATTGTGGCCAGGGTTGAACCAAGAATCTCCTTAGCACGGAATAGATGATTCAAATAAGCCCGGCTGTAATTGACACAGGTATAACACTTGCACTCTCGATCAATCGGATTGAAATCTCTTTTGTAGCTGCCATTTGAAACATTAAATCTGCCATTTGCTGAGTAGACAGCGCTGGTTCGGGCTTCACGGGTAGGGGCTACGCAATCAAAGGTGTCAGCGCCATTTTCTACGCCGGCAAACAAATCTGCTGGCTCGCCCATTCCAAGGAGATGGCGAGGTTTGTTCGCCGGCAACTCCTCTGCCATCCAGCCAACAATGGTGCCAAGAATTGATTTATCTAAAGCTCCACCCATCCCAAATCCATCGAAGGAAATTCCAGAGGATTCCATGGCACCTAGATCACTTGCCGCCTTGCGTCGCAGATCTTCATATTGCGCTCCCTGAAGAACACCAAATAAAGCTTGATAGGGCTTGTGTTTTCGCTCATCGGTTAAACGTTTGTGCTCATCAAGACAACGCAAAGCCCAAAGTCTGGTTCGCTCTAGAGATCGCTCTTGATAATTGCGGGTGTTGTGCAGAGTGGTCAACTCATCAAAGGCAAACATGATGTCAGCACCAATTTTGTGTTGTACCTGCATAGAAATTTCCGGCGTGAATCGATGCATTGATCCATCGAGATGAGATTTAAAGGTTACGCCCTCATCATCGACATGAGCTAGGCGTTCCCGCTTTTCTGCGATTAAGTCATCAGAGTTGAGCGAATCGCTATTCATGTCGATTACCTTTTTAAAGCCAACGCCAAGTGACATAACCTGAAATCCACCGCTATCGGTAAAGGTGGGCTTATCCCAATTCATGAACTTTGATAATCCGCCAGCCTCATCCAAAGTATCTGGACCGGGTTGCAGATATAGATGATAAGCGTTAGATAAAACCGCTTGTGCTCCAACCTCTCCAACCGATTCTGGAAGTACTGATTTAACAGTTGCTTTTGTGCCAACTGGAATAAAGGCCGGGGTTTGAATCACCCCATGAGGTGTGGTTATTTCACCTGATCTGCCTTGAAAGCCAGGGATAGTTTTATTTACCTCAAATGAAAAACCCACGGCTCACATTGAACTAGTTATTGCGGGTACAGGCAATTAATGACCGTTATTGGGCTATGGTTTCGCGGTGAAGTGGCGTAAATCCAAAAAAGAAAAATCAGTTCCACTGGGTCGGAATTACTGGCGACTATGGAGTGCGCACGCAACCGCAAATTTGGGCGATGGCGTATCAAGCATCGCCTATCCCTGGCTGGCCTCTGCAGTTACTCGCTCTCCACTATTGATTGCTTTAGTTGCAGTCGCTTCAAGACTTCCTTGGTTGGTATTCACTCTGCCAGCAGGAGTCATCACAGATAGATTTGATAAACGCAAAATCATCGTTGCTATGGACGTAGTCAGAGGATTGCTGGCTTTATTAGTGGCGTTAACTGTCACAACTCAGTCGAATTACCTTCCAGATTTGGATGAAGTTGGATCCATTAAAGATCTGCAGACCAACTGGTTCCTTTATCTTGTGTTGGTTGTGACGGCGCTGTTATTTGGTTGTGCTGAAGTCTTGAGGGATAACTCAGCCCAAACCTTGCTGCCATCAGTGGTTGAGGAAAAACAATTGGAAAGTGCCAATGGAAAGCTCTGGTCAGTTGAGTTTGTCATGAACGCTTTTGCTGGACCACCTCTGGGAAGTTTCTTACTTGGAGTTGCGATATTCCTACCTTTTTATTTTGATGCCACAACCTTTTTTATCTCTGCTGCTTTGATCGCCACTTTGATTCCAAGTATGAAGAAAATTGAGAGTGAGAAAAAATCAGCGAAAATTAATTTTCGGGCGGAAATCAAAGAGGGCTTTGGCTGGTTGTGGCGCCACGAACTTTTACGTCCCATGGCAATCATCTTGGGAATTCTTAACGGCATCGGATCTCTTACCGCTGCAGTCTTTATTCTTTTCGCCCAAGAGGTTTTGCAAACTTCGGTTTTGGTTTTCGCGATTCTTGGAACCGCTGGAGCAGTTGGCGGAACTCTCGGTGGAATTCTGGGACCCAAGATTTCGGCCAAACTTGGTAGCGGACCTTCTCTCTATTTGACTCTACTTTCCGGCCCAATCATTAGTTTGATTATTGGTTTCTCATCCAGTTGGCAACTATTTTGGCTTTTGACCGCAATCACAACAGTCTTTGCCGTGCTTTGGAATGTAATAACTGTTTCGCTACGACAAAGCATCATTCCAACTGAGCTGTTAGGTCGGGTAAATAGTGTTTATAGATTTTTCGCTTGGGGCAGTATGCCGATTGGCACATTGCTTGGTGGGGCAATCGTTGATTTGGTGGAGTTGACCGGGGATCGAGAGCTGGCGCTGCGGACCCCATACTTCATCTCTGCCGCTTTGGGCTTGGCGCTTTTCTTCTTTGCCGCCCCTAAGTTGACCACGGAGAAAATTGAGAAAGCCCGCGAAGAGGGCAGGAAATAACCCCTAAACCCGCCTATTTGGTGCTCTGCATAACGAAAGTTAACAATCAGGCATATTGAAAAAATACGCATAAATAGGGCAGACTCTCGCCACCCTAAGGATCGGGGTGTGGGGGAAGTCGACTTCTCATACCTATGTCCTTAATTTCTATCACTAGGAGAAGAAATGAAAGTAACTCGTATTGCCAAGGTAGCAATCGCTACTGCAGCAGCTGCGGGACTTGCTGTCGGAACGCTGTCACCAGCTAACGCAGCAACTCGCTCCACTGTAGTTCTTGTTACCAGCAATCAGCTAACTGGCTTGAACCCAAGCGTTGTAAATATGAACCTCACCTTCAACAGTGAAGTTGCATATATGCAGGGCTTTGGTTTCAACTATTACGACAACTCACCAAAGCTTGTTGATAACAAGACCTTTGGTTCATACAAGATCGTAAGCCAGAAGCCATTCAAAGTTCAGTACACAGTAAACAAGGGCAAGGTATGGTCAGATGGAACACCAATCACTGGTGTCGATCTACTTCTATCTCACGTTGTTTGCTCCAGCTCATACTCATTCACCGCAAAACTCGGTGATCCAACAGACAACGAAGTAGCACCAGCGTTCAACGCTCTCTGCTACGGCGGTGTTTACGATGAGCACCATGTTGGTCTTCCAACACTTTCAGCTGACAAGATGTCAGTAACCATCGAATACGATGCAAAGATTCCAGATTGGCAGATTCAGGGCCCTGGTCCATCACCTGTTCACACCTTGGTTCACATGGCAGAAGGCAAGACCAAGCTTCAGAGCGTTGCTGCAAACAATGCAGCTCGTGCGAAGGTCGAGAAGGCTTTTTACAACTACGAAACCAAGTTGATGAAAGCTGCTGGAGAGATCTGGTCCAAGTCCTACAACATCAACAAGGTTGATGATTCAACCAACCCACTACTTCT
>JACCDY010006782.1_pt1 | contig 17627 bp, 10 predicted proteins | sample 7446391 | NCBI WGS metagenome assembly JACCDY01 (sample SAMN15323451, study PRJNA562643) | freshwater metagenome | isolation source: river surface water | place: USA:Blue River Watershed | collected 2017-08-18
AATATTATAACTCCACGTTTTTTATTTTATAAAAATAAAGACACAGAAAAAATAATCGACAGAATAGATAAATTATCTGGTGATGAAATTGAATATGTAATTAAGGGATGTATTTTATATAATAAAGTTTCGCATGAAAAAATATATCCAGAAAATATTGATTTAAAAAATTTAACAAAATCTGAAATAATTAATTTGGTTGGATTATCTTTATTTGGTTTAGAAACAAATAATATTAGTTCAAATTCTCATTATAAAGAAATTTTAGAAGTATGTGATAAATTGGAAAAAAAATTAAACTATAAATTTGATAGCACAGATTCAAATAAATATATTTATAGAAAATGGGGTTCAAATTTTATTGATTTTAATTTTAGACCTATTATTTTACAAATTCCACTTAGATTTATAATAAATATTTTACATTATTATTTTAAATATAAATTATCTTTTAGTTATTATACTTGTAAAAAAACAAAATTATCATATTTATATAAAATATCAGATCCAACTAAAAAAACAATATTTTTTATACATGGATTTGGTTTTGGATATATCCCTTATATCAAAACACTATATAGACTTGAAAAAAATTATAATTTAATTATTATTATTATGCCAACAATTTCTAATTATAGATATTACGATGATTTAAATTATTCATACTTTCCACCATTAAAAGAAATCAGAGAATCAATTTATAATTTTTTAGATAACCAAAAACTTGATAATATTATTATATTGTCTCATAGTTTTGGAACTTATATAACACAATTGTTAAGAAAAGATAAACGTTCAACTATTTTTAATAAAATAATAATGGTAGACCCCATAATATTTTGGATAGGTTGTTTTAAAATGACTTTGCATGTAGAAAATCCATTAACAAGAAAATATCCAATACATCAATATTTATTAGATAATTTAGTTAATTTTCTAATATATCAATGCATATATTTAAAATATGTATGCTATAGGATAATGTTTGGTCCAGACTTTTGGGTATATAATTCTACAGAATTAGCTAATACAAACGTTACTATTATATTAGAAAAGGGTGATTATGTAATACCTGCTGAACTCCTATATAATAAGATTAGAGACCATGTTAATTGTTTATATATAGATAATGATAATGCATTACATGGTTCAGTATTAATGGATGATAAGTATTATAGTAATATAGTAGAAACTATAGAAAAATAATAAAAAATTGAAAATTATATAGTCTATTAAATAATACATATAAAAGGAATAAAATGTCGACAACTGAATGGAATAATATAATAAATACCAGTACTGAAGACGATTCAGGAATGTGGGTTGAAGTATCAACAACCAATAAAAAAGGAAGTAAAAAAAATGATACTAGAAATAAATCTAATTCGACAACCAACAATTCCGATGTTACTAATTTAACTGATTTACCAAGTTTACCAAATATTAGTGTTAGTAATGGTACTAAAACTAATAAAGGTTTAAAGGATGATGAAACACCCATTCATCAAATTAGATTTTGGGCATCTTCTAAAAATCCAGTATCTCTAATGATGGCAGAGTATAATACTCACAAGCCAATTTGGGAGCGTCCTAGATTTGTTCAAAAAAATCTTAATGCAATTATCGAAGAACTTTCAAGAAACAGAAGATGGGATATGCTTTTAGAACTAATGGATAAAAATCCTTTATTTTCAACAAATTTACGATATTTGCATAAAGGTGTATCACCATATCACAAATTAATTTGGCCTCATGAAAAACATGGAAGATTATTTAATGAAGCTTATTACAATGAACTTGTTAAAACATTTGATACATTGGTTGCAATGGGATTTGATGTTTTTATGGATAATTTAAATGTGGAAGATGAATATGAAACTTTTATTGGAGCACTGATTAAATCTAAAAATCCAATTAATGATGAATACAAAACTAAATTATACAATTATTTTACTGATGCACTGAATCACAGTCACTTTAATGAAGAGATTGTAACAAATATTTTAAACAAATGTAATAATAGCAAAACAATTAATAATAATAATTTTGAAACTAAATTTAATCATATAAATGATAAGATTCTTTATATTATTCAGAAATTCGGAATTGATAATACTTCTGATATTAGAACTGAAAACGACCAAACTAATAAAAAAATTTGTAGTATTCAAACAATTTTTAACTTTTGTTGTACCATGGGAGTTGATAAAATTAAAAAAACTAATACTTGGGTACAAAATGTATGTTTATCAATTTTGTCAAATCCTAAAACTAATCAAGATTTTTATCGATATCTTGCAAGAAAAGATATTAACAGCATTAAAAATAAATTTATTGATACACTAATTAATAATTATGAAAACTGGATTGACAGTTGGATTAATGATTGTATGAATTATAAAAATGAAGGAGGTGAACAATTAGATGATGATGAATTTGAAAAAGAAGTTAAAAATAAAATCATACATACATATGCTAATCTTATGATTATGTTTGCTACTTTTTATTCGAAATCCTATAAAAAGAAAGAAATTCTTGCTACTGTTCAAGATATTATCGAAAATGTATTAACTAGATATGATTTTGATAATGAAAATAAAGTAATTATCGCATCATATTTTATTCAAAATAGTTCAATTAGGTTTATTGAAAATATAACTAATAGTACTGATGAAAAACAATTTTTCAAATATCTTGTTAATAACTTTTATAAAAACGAAAAGAAATTCTTAAAAGCCAAGACACAATTGTCAATTTGTATTGGTAATATCAAAGGTGAAACATCTCAGTCTGCTCTTAATAATTTTATTATCGAATTAGGAAACGAAAACTAAGTTTTTATATTGGTCATTATGATATAGTGATAAAATATAAATAAAAATTGAAATATCTTTTTTATAATAATAGTTTTAATTAAAAATTCATTAGTAATAATGTCTATTATAAATATACAATCGCCTAATTTTATGTCAAACACCGAGCACTTTTTCGATGATTCTATTGGAAATAATACTTTACCAAGTCCAATTAATCCAAATTCATCAATTAATTCAATTAGAGACAAGTCAAATAACAGAGATAATATAGAAAATATTATTATAGAAGATTCCGATGAATCAGATTTAGAAAAAGATTATGTCCAAGTTAAAAATAAGTCTAAAAAATCTGTTAAAAGTAATTTTAAATTATCTAAAATTAAAAAGTGGGCATGGTCAGATACTAGAATTGAAACAATGGCTGATTATTATATAAATATAATACATCCATACGTAATATTAAATAATGAACCAAATACCAAAGTCATTTCTCTTATATTAAAATGTTTAATTAAATTTAATAGACACGATGTTCTTAAATTTCTTAGAGAAAATTATTCAGAAATTTATCTTGATAAAAAAAATTATAAATATTTATCATATACTCCTTTCCAACATTTATTTTGGATAACTGAAGAACATCATGATAAAATATTATCTGGAAAAATTAATAATTTTCCAAAAAATATCACTAATATTGTTAAAACAATTTATGAAATTAACCAATATGGCCTTACAGATACTATATTTAAAAAGTGTCTAATCAAGAATGAACAGACTGATTTACATCCCACTAAATTTGAAAGTATTTTTACAATTATTGATGATCCGGACAATCATATTTCCAGAGAACTTAGAAATGAAATTTTTAAATATGTAACACAAGAATATGATTATTTAAATATCACAATAAATGGTCAAAATTATAACTTTGTTGAAAGTTTTATTAAATATTGTGTAGTAGAAGAAGATATTAATTGTTTAATGTTTATAAATGAGCTATTTTTCTTTCTAAAGAGATTTGATGTTCAAGCAATTAAAATTTTAACTATGGAACTAATTAAAAAGTATAAAGTATCTGATATTAAATTTAAAAATAATAAAAAGATTAATAATGTAATTAATATTATTTCATCAAAAAAAAAATTATCTCATGGATATTCTGAATATTTCTTAGATACAAATATTATTGAATTTAAACAATATATTGTTAATACTATAGTAAATAATTATGAAAGTTGGATTGATGAATGGATTGATAATGAACTAAGTTATCAAGAAGATATATCAGAATATAATCAATTAATTCAACAAGGGTATCGAAATATTTATTGTATACTTGGTAATTTTTATTATCATGGAAAAGAATGGATTAATCGAGACATGATAATTTCTAATATTAATGATAATATTATTAAAGAAATTCCTTATATTGAGCATTCTGTATTGTATTTTATTGCTAATTCAGGAATTAACTTGGATATTCCAACTTATCAAGAAAAGATATTTATTTCTAATTATATAAGAATGCATTTTATTGATAATATTAGTTCAAATACAATTACCAAAGTATATATAATGGATACGTTAAAAAATTTATTTGAACAATTTAATATATGCATTTATTGTTAAAAACAAAAAAATTGAATATTCAAAAGCTTCAAGCCCTTTATATTTTATTTATTTTAAGATGGAAATCATTAAATTCAAAAAAAATAATATGAGCTATAGAAAGAATTCTTCTCAAGGTGCTGGCTATTCCAGCACCCCTAGAAAGCAAGGTGCTGGTTATACTAACTATGCAACCAATTCAAGCAATTCAACCACTTTTCAACGTGGCGGTTCCAGTACTTGGGCAAGAGTTGACTCAAACTCAAAAACTTATACTACTGGTCCAAGAACTAATGCTACTGGTTCAAAAGCCAATATCCAGTCTAAGTCAAGTCAAATTAGAACATGGGCAGGTACTAAATGTTCTCTTGATGAAATGATTAGATCTTATGAAGAAAGAACAGGTAATGACAGTTTTGAAAGCATAGTATTTGAAAAACAACAAAAATATTTTGAAGATATAGTAACTTATTTAGCAAAGTTTAGACGTAATGATGTACTTAATTGGTATTTTAACAGTAAAATTCCTGAACTAATTGAAAAACTTAATCTTATTAAAAGTCAAAGAAATCAAACAGCTTTTAGTTTTGAATCAACTGGTTCTGATGCATTAACAGAGACATCAAGTATAGCTAGTGCTTTTAACTCAGATGTTTATGATTTTGAAAACATCAAAAATTATACATTTAAGCCAAATTCAACTTCAATGTCCTATTCACCAATCAATCATGCTCTTTGGTCAGATAAGCCTGAAGTTTCTGAAGAAAAGTTGTTCAAGATGAAGGATACAGTAAATCTACTTGTAAATTATGGATTTGATTTTGAGGTTAGTAAAATTATTGATAACAATGGAGTCAAGACAATTGAGTATGAGAATCCAATCAAGGCAATTACTAATTCTACTAATATGCTTCCTGAAGCTGTAAGAAACGAATTATATGATTTTATTATGTATGAAATTGATAACAGAAAATTTTGGATGAATCATTGCAAAAAGATTTTAAATGCTAATGGATTAATTGTTGATAGGTGTAAGGATTTAGTATATATGTTTGGTATTCATAATACCGAAGATATTGTTGAAGACAGATTTAAACTCTTAATTGATTCGAGAATTATTCCTCTTTCAAGAAACTTTATAGAATCTAACCCTTGTCTTAAGTGTTTTGAAATCTGGACTAGTTCTACACCTCCTGTATCAGAATCTATTTTTAATAGATATTATCAGAATCCAAGAAGCAATGTAGCAGAAAATCCAAATAGGGTTGTTCAAATTATCCTTACAAATGGTGAAACCTATATTGCTCAGTATCTTTCTAAACGTGATGCTGATGAGGATTCTGAATGCAGAACTAATACTTGTTATAAAGCATTATTACTAATACTCGGTATTTTTTACTCAAAGGGATTTTACCAATCAGATATTCTTGAAAAACTTAAAAGTATTATGGTGTCAAAACCAAATATTTTTAATGATTCTTTTGTCCATTTCCTTCTTGGTGGTAGAATTAATCTCAATCAAATGAGTATTGAACTTAGGGATATTGTGTCAACAGTTGCCTCTAGTGTTATTGGTACTAAGTATTATAGTATGTTTAACTTTAATATGATGGATTACATTCAACAATATATAGGTAAGAAAATTTATAGTCTACCCGCTCTTTTCAGTAACTTGGTTGATCCAAGAATTGAGTACAAGTACACTGAAAAGATGATTCAAGATGGATCAATTCATCATAGTGAAAGACATTGGGATGATGAAGAACCAAGACAAGAAATTAAAGTTCAAAGACCTATCAAGCCCATTTATCAAAAGAAGGTAGCTACATCAAGCAATTCAACTCCAAGGACTGTTCTCAAGGCTAAACAAGTTTCTTCTAACAAGTTTAAACTTTTAGATGTGGATGATGAGGAGGAAAAGACAAATCAAGCTAGCCAAATTAGTCAAGTTAGTCAAGCTAGTCAAACCAATCCTGCTGAAATGTGTACTATTTTATCAGTTGATGATATTAATGAAGATTCTGATTTGGTTATTATAATGAAAAGTGTTAGTTCTGGAGGATCAATTGAGGATATTACATATTCTCTTGAGAAGAAGAATAAACAAGAAGTCAACCAATTAATGGGTCTAGCCATTATTGCTACTGTGATGGAGAGATCTGGTACTGATTCAATTCAACGAATTAAGAATTTTGTATCTTATATGGATTCTATTTCTGATGTTAAACTATCAAATATTTTAAAGAACTATTCCGCTAATGAACACGTAAAGAATTACTTTGTTGATTATTTTGATGTACCAAAGTTAACTTATGACTTGATTGTCTCAAAGATTTGTTAATTTGTTAATTTGTTAATTTGTTAATTTGTTAATTTGTTTTTATACTAAGTATTACTTATTTTTATATGTTATTTTTATTTATGCCAAAAAGGTTTTTTCATTATAAATAAAGTAAAATTTACAAAGTCATCAGAATTATTATATATATCATATAACCCAGTAATACTTACTTTATTGTTTAATTTATGTAAATAAATTGAATCTTGATCCAGGCCTATAAGTAATTCCAAGTTATTTGGTACAGTCAAGTTATTTGATATAACCGAGTTATTAAATATAATCATAAGATGCTGGGTTTTATCAAGGGTAAAAATATTTTCAATTGCAAAAAAAGATTTTGGTTCTATCTTAATAAAAAACATATCAATAAGATTAGGTATAATTATTTGGGATGTACTAACATAATCTTCAATATTAATAAAATTTTTTTCATTAAAGTTTTGTTTCTGATTAAATTTATGTAATTTTTTTTCAAATAAAATTATTTTATTAATATTATAAAAATATTCACTATCATATTCTATTTTAGTTTGAAAGTTATGCCCTCCATAATACAAAACAAAAACCGTCAACGTTATTATCAATAAAATGTAATATATATCTTTCATAATTATATTACATTTACATAAAAATTACTTATATTTATTTAATACTCGAAAAAACATATTCTGACGTTGATGTAGTAATATCTATTGATCTTCCAAAAAATCCACCTAACTGACTAAAACTTTGTTCACCACCTGTTTCACCTTCTGAACCACCCATTGACTTTGAAGCTACCATAATTATAATCATTAAAATAATACAACAACAACAACATAAACATAAAGCTCCAACTATTGGTGCTGCTGTAGCAAGACCATAAGCAGATAGTAAGCCTGTGAATGCATTAAGTAAACCACCTGCGTCTTGTAATAAACCTGTGTTAATTTGTTCAGATTTTGTAGTAGATTCTGCAGTAGTTTTAGCTTTAGCGACATTTTCTGCCTCAACTTCTAAACCTAATTTATTAATTGTTTCATTTACAGTTTTTGAAACAGCGTCTGCTAATTGTTTGCAATTTGATACTGATTCAATATCATTGGTTTGAGTACATTTAATATTAGCATTTCTAGCTTTAACTCCTGAAACAGTAGTATCTAGACTTGCTTCAGTTTTATTTATGCATTTGGAAACAGTTTCCTGAGTAAAATTATTTTTTAAATTTTGTTCAAATACACTTTCAACATTTGATGAAACTTCATTTGTTATGTTAGTTTCCTTATCCATATTTGTTTTATTTGATTGACCAGAATAACCTAACGTAGCAGCACCAGTTTTTTGTTGTGCTTCTGTTGCTGCTTTCATGACTGAATCTAAATCTGCTCCATTCATTGATTTTAATTGTGAAGTTAATTCTTGCATCATAGAGGTACTCATATCAGAAGCTGCTTTTGATTCTTGTACACATGAAAAATTAATTTTTGCTTTATTTTGTTGACTAGAATCTAAACTAAAATCACCATCAAAAGTACTGTCTGATATATCACAGTTTGCATTTAAATCAGTAGAATTAGAACATTCTTGTGCATTATTTACCAGAGTATCAACACTAGCATTAAATATGTTTTTATTTAATATATCTACAGCTGTTTTATTAACCACATTATCTTTTACAACTTGATTTGTACTATTTTTAGATGTATTCGCACCCATTTATATATAAGTTATATAAATAAATTATATATAATTAATTATTTTTCAAATTATTTAAAAAATATTTTTTAACTTAATTCAAATAATATAAACTTGTCTTTCTAATATATTCTTCTGGGAATTTACTTATTTCCACAGTTAAATTTAGATTTCTTTCAGAATTTTCACTAGATTTACCAAAACATACCAAATTAATAAATTGATTTATAGCATAATTTTCAGATCTTACTCGTTCAATATCTTTAAGAGTTACAGTGTCATATGGACATGATTTCATAATATAAGTTTCGGATGGTTGTCCATATGAATCATATCTAAGAATTTGAATACTAATTTTACCATCTGGTAGTGGATTAACTAAAATAGGTGAACTATCAATAAATTTAGTAGATGTTGTTAAATAAATAGTTTTATCAGGATTAAAATCACATCCTGGTTGACCTATTCTTAATGTTTTTTCATTACCAATAGCTTTAAGTGGTTCAGGAACTATATCATTATTTGCATTTAATGTACATAATCTGTTATAAATGTTTGTTAATACATTTGTTATATTAGTTTCTTTATCATTTACAACATCCCCATAAATAGGATAAGTTTGTTCATTTCTAAATAGACTTGGCATATATCCAGTTTGTATATTTTTTAAATAATATTTATCACCAACTAACACTAGGGTAAAATCAGAATTTTTACCAATATCATTATTTTTATCCAAAACAATTTCTTCTGACACCAATACAAATCTAAATGTATTTGCAGATAAACTTGTAGTAGTTGGTTGTAAATTGCATTTGGATTTATCATTAACATACACTCCATAGCATTTACCATCAGTTGATACTAAATTACAATTTGGTAATACTTTTTCAACACACAAATAGAAAATATTTGGATTTCTATTTTTTATTTTTTGATAGTCCTCGTTAATATTATAAGAAGGCATTCCAACTATATTAACTTTAAGTTTAAATTTACCATTAGTCATTAAATTATTAATATCTGTGGTATCTCTTATTATTATATCTCTTCCACCTGTTGGTTGAATATTTTTAATTACATTCATTGATGATAAAAATGGATTAGCTTCAAGTAATGATACTTGATTATAATTACTTTCAATCATAACTCTCATTTCATCTTTAGATAAATCTGTAGAAGCAGATTTGACACCTGGTGGTAATTCTTTTCTTTTAGTTTCTTCTATTTTTTCTTCTTCTTGTATCTTAGCTTTTAATTCTTTTAATTTTTCTTCTTGTTGTATTTGTAATAATTTGATTAATCTTTCTTGTTCTAATTTATTTTTAGTTTCATATTGTGCTTTAACTGATTTAAGTTCCATAATTTTTTCTTGATTGTAGTTCTTTAAGTACTCTGTTCTATCTTGGACTCCTGATGGAGTTACACTCATATTTATTATTTCATCTCTTACACCATTTAATATATCAAGTTCTTTTGAGTATTTATCAGAATCTTTTTTATCTGTCGCTATTTCTAATATTTGTGTTAATGTATTTTGTATCAATCCTATTAATTCTAATTGAGTATCTTTAATTACTTTTAATTCCTGTTCTTGTTTGATTAATTCTATTTGTCTTTGTTTCATTAATTCTTCTTCACGTACTTTAGCAACTACAGCTTTTAATCTTTCTTCTTCCTCAACATATGTACGTTGTCTTGATAATATTCTAGCTTCTTCCTCAGCATATGCACGTTGTCTTGCTAATTCATCATCTCTAATACGTTTTAATCTAGATTTTTCTTCAGCATATGTACGTTGTTTAGCTTCCTCTTCTATTTTAACCAAATCAATAAATGTGTAATCTCCGGTCCATGCAAATGCACCTTTTCTTAAATTATCAATTCTAGGGTTATCTAACCCAACCTTTGTTAATAAGTTTCTGATATCTTTATTTACTTTATTAAGATAAATATAATTTACACGCATATTTTTGTCTTTACCTGAATTATTAAATCCTCCATCAATTAATTTAATTACAACTTTATTTAAATCAATTAGTTTAGGAACAGAAACTTTATATACATTAGGTTTATTTGATAGTTTATAAGTTTCAATATTTGATGGATATCTAACTCCATCAATCATAACTATAAATTCTTCTTCACCTATATCTCCACTTGCTGAAATTTCTAATAATCCTGAATTTGTTGCTATTCTTCTTTCTTCTTCTAAAGCCTTTTGTCTAGCTTCTTCTATACGTGCTTTTTGTCTTACTTCTTCTTCTGTACTTGCTTTTTGTCTTGCTAATATATTAGCTTCTTCTTCTGCATAAGCTTTTTGTCTAGCTAACAATAATCTTGATTCTTCTTCCACATAAGCTTTTTGTTTTGCAAGTATATTTGCTTCTTCTTGTTCAACTTTGACAATATCAACAAAATTATAATCACCTCCCCATGCAAGAATACCTGTTCTCACAGTGTTTAATCTTGTTTGGTCTAAACCTGATTTTGTTAAATATTTTTTAATATCATTATTATTTCTGTTAACTTTAATACTTTGTACTCTAATATTTCTATCTTTATTTTGAGTTGGACTCATTCCATCATTTGTATAAGTTATTGTTATTTTATTTGTATCAATAATATTAGGAGTATTAAATGTAATTACAGAAGGATTTTTTGATAGTTTGTAAGTGGTAGTTGCTGATGGATATCTTGTTCCATCAATTTTTATATAAAATTCTTCTTCACCTGTATCTCCAAAAGCTGATATTTCAATTGTACCAATACTAGGTACAAATGCATACTTCCATGAACTATTAGTTCCGAATATAGTTTTTCCATCAGGCCCATTTGTTCTTGCAATTAAACCTGCAGGATTTGGGCCAGTTCCAGCATTTCCTGCAACTATTTCTATTTTATTTAAACCAGGAGATAAAATTATTGGAAAACTATTATATTTATTACTTTCACTTACAGTATATTGATATCCATTTACTACTTCAGAATATTTAATTCCATTAACAAATACATCAGCAATATTATCAACAATAACATAAAGTATTCCATTAATTGGTTGAGATGTATTGTTATTATATTGATATAAAAATTTAACTGACTTTAATGAATTTGTAGTTGGAGCAGATGCTTGTGCATTGGAAGTATACCAAATCCATTTGATACTGCTATCTTCTTGACCAACATTTGTTAAACTACCAACCCAACCAACAGGATATGGTTTATTCAAAACATTAACAGGATAAGTTGTAGTATCTGAAATAGTGTTGTTACCAAAAAACAAATTATAATATTTATTGTATAACCATTTTTCTGTACTTGTTATTTGTGCATCAGATAATATTCCATTTACAATCACTACTGCAGCAACTGACCAATCAGAATTTTCATTAGAATAAGCACCAGCATTAATTGTTATATATCCTGGTAATATAATTGGAGCCTTAAATGTTGAAGGTGTTTTAACAGTGTAATCAGTCATATTGGCTCTGTATTTGTAGTTTACGCCAGATACTTGGTCTTGATCAGTAGACATTACCCATACATTACCAAAATCTTTTCTTTCACCACTGGTAACACTAACCCAACCTCTATTTTGGTGATAAGAAACACCTGATTTTCCTCCATGAAATCCAGATAACCAATTAAAACCTTCTGTACCATTAAATATTCTACCCTTTTTAGTTGCACCATCTCTATATTTTGCTATAGTAAATAATGTATAATTATCAGGTAGTCTTGGATAAAATATTACTTTGGATGTAGTTGAACCTGATAAAAAGTTATCACTTTTTGTTATTATTCCATCTATAAATGTTGGTTTAAAATCAACCAAGTTATACCATAAATTATTTACAAATGAACTTGCATCATAAAATCCAACCAATCCATCTGATTTTTTAATAGGAAAACTATCTAATACATTAGATAAATTTTGTACCATTGTTGTTGTGGTACTAGAATTAACTATATTTTTTGGATCACTTACATTTTGCATATTAAATTCACTGTTAACTAATATATTGGTAGGAGATGATTCAAATCCTTCTTTTTTTTCTTTTTTGTCATAAAATATTTTTAATGTATTATCAAAAGAATAAAAATATATTACAGTTAGTAAAATTATTCCAATAATAATTAATATTATTAATTTATTTTTTCTATTATTTTCAATAATATAACTCATTATATTATTTGTTATATATAAAAATATCAAATAAAATTTTTTATATTAATCCTAAATTATTTGGTTAATCCAAAAATATATATTAAATGAAAAAATTTACTGGTTTATAATCAATTGATTTCAATATTTTTTTTGTTTCTTCGTCATAAATAACCCAGTATTGCTTGGCATTAAAAATAATTTCTTTATATGCTGGTTTTGAATATCTTTTTTCGATTGTTTTGTAATAGTCAATTGATCTAATTGCTGTTTCTAAATCAACACATACTTTTGTCATGTTCGATTCATGAACTAACACAAATAAATCATAAATATTTATTCCAAACTTAAAACTAATCTTCATAACCTGATATATAATATCATCAAGAACATCATTGTATTCATCAATCTTTTTGTTAATTTCGTTTTGGTTATTTGATTTAATAAAATTATTTGTCAACTCATTTAGTTTATTATTTGAACACATTATCGAATTTAATATAATATTTAGTTCATCAATATTATTTTTATCTTCAAGTATCAATTCTATAATTTCAAATAAATTAATATTATTAACAATTTTATCTTTGATAACTAAATTTTCTGATTTTATTTTACCACCAATATTTTTATTTGGTAAATTAAAATAAACCTTTGCTCCAGCAACCACATATAATATATCACAAAGTGCATCTATTATTTCAGTTACATTTTTTTGTTCAAATGCTTGGTTTAATTCATCTGATTCTTCTTTTATCAATTTGTATCTTAATTCAACTTGTTTTTGATTGAAATTCATATTTGTAGAATTAAATTTATCTACTAATATACCTGAATTATCTGGACTATATGTAAAATCAATTACACCAAATAAATAGTTAAATTCACTTACAAGCAAACATATTTTATCAATAATTTGATATTTATCCATTGTATTATATTTAATAATTTTATTTATAAAAATAAAATCAAATTTTTTACCAGAAATTATATTGAGACCAATAATAAGGATAGTTCCAATTATAAGGATATACCCATGACCAAGGATAATATGTTCTCCAAGGTGAATAAACAGGCACAATTACATCAGGTTGAGCATATGTAGTACCACCTCCACAATTTACATTAACATTATATGATTTTGTATTAGTATTATCAAAACGATCTAACATATAGTTATAGTCATAATAAAAATATATTCCAAACAACAGAATTAATAGAATAATTATAATTAAGCTCATATATATACTTGTATAAATAAAATTTGATAATTAAAAATTAAAATTTTAAGTTATAGTAAGTAAATAAAATATATAATTAATAGTCAAAATGATAATAAATTTTCCAAAATATCCATTTATATGGAATTATGATGATATGTATAATCCAATTATATATGAAAATAAAATAATAGATTCTAATGAAATAATTGAATATGGGGATAAATATTTGACTCAACTATTAGAATTATTTCCAAATAGCACAGTAGTTAAACAGAGTCAAAAGATTCAAAAAATTGAAGCAGTTAATCTGAGTATCCATACATGGTATTTAACTAAAAATAAATTATTTGAATCAGATAATTCAACCGTAGAAATTGATTCAGAATCAAATTTAAAATTTAAAAAAGAAGTATTTGGATTTGTTTATGATCCAAATGATGTGTTTGACAAGTCAATTTATCAATATGACAAAAAGAAAAATTCACATATAACTATATTAAAAAATTTAAATATAAATATTGGATTGATACCAAATGTATATATTCATACTCATAGTATAAAAGGTATATTTAGATTTAGCCCTAAAGATAATTCCATTATAAAATTTAAAGAAAATATAACCAATCCAGTATTTTATGTAATATTGGATGGATTAATTTTGTTATCAAGTATTGATTTTGTTTAGACTATTACATTATATCATGATGTCATGACACAAAAAATTGATTTTAATATATATAAATTACAATATATAATATATTAATATAAAATGACATCATTCACACAATCTCAATATGATTCTGAACGTTATAATAGACAATCTTACTCTGTAGGACGTGATGTTATGACAAAATTATCAGAGGCTAAGGTTTTGGTAATTGGTTATAATACTTTAGGTCAAGAAATTGTCAAAAATCTTGCACTCCTAGGTGTAAATCAAATTGATATCTTTAACAATAAGATTTTGGAAAATTATCAAACCACAGGATTATATTATAAGACAAATGATACTACAATTCCTTTGGAACTTGTAAGAAAACTAAATCCTACAATTTCTATCAACCAGGTAAATATTCTTGATGAAGATGATGAATTTCAAAACAAAAAAATTAAAGGTTATAATCTTGTAATTATAACTAATTCAACATACGAGGATTCCAGAAATCTTGATAGAATTTGTCATAAACTATCAATCCCATTTATCATGACAGGATGTTATGGTCTTATGGGTTATGTATTTAATGATTTTGGTAAATCATTTATTGTAAATGATATGGATGGAGAAGTATATGAAGATCTTATTCTAACAGAGATTGATGGTAAAACTCTTACTTTTAGGGATAAACATGAATTGTCTGAAAAGGATTATTTGATTGTCAAAACAATTGATAACAAAGAATTTGAAATTCAAGTTAAAAAAACAAATACTCCTTTTGTCATCGAATTATTTAATGATTTTGGATTTGAAAAAGATTCAATCAAAAATCTTATTAAAAAGAAAATTACAACTGAACTCAAGTTTTCCACATTAAATGATAATTATAAAACAATCGAGGCTGTAATTGCTGATTATTCAGTTGATTTTAATCGTGCAAATGAACTACATGAACTTCATAAAGCATATGACAAATATATTAATCAACAAGGTGAAACTCCTAGATCATGGTCAATTTCTGATTTTGAAATTTTCAAGACATGTATTGATAATTATGAATCTACTAGTTCAGAATTTAAACTTTTGGCTAAAAAATTCTGCTTTACACTAAGAGGAGATGTACTTCCTTTTGTTTCGATTATTGCTTCAGTTTGTAGTCAAGAAGGACTTAAAGCACTTGGACATAAATATATGCCAATTAAACAATGGTATTATTTAGATTATTATGATTTGATTTCCAATAAAGAAATTGAGTCATTTGATTCAAATTCTCCAACAAACTATAGAACTGGAAATAAATATGAAGGTTTAGTAAATGTCTTTGGTAAAGAACTAGTTGATAAAATTCAAAGAACTGTACCTTTTATTGTTGGTTCAGGAGCTATTGGATGTGAACTTGTTAAAAATCTTGGCATGTTAGGAGTTAAAAATATACTTTTAACAGATAATGACCGGATAGAAAAGTCTAATCTTTCTCGTCAATTTCTATTTAATGATTCTGATATTTACAAATCAAAAGCAAGAACAGCTGGAAACAAAGTTAAGGAATTTAATCCTGATACCAATGTGATTGTTTTTGAAAATAAAGTGTGTGCAGAAACTGAAAATATTTTTACAGATGATTTCTATTCTAACATTGATGTACTATTAAATGCACTTGATAATGTTGATGCACGTATCTATATGGATAGTAAAGCTATTCAATATAACAAACCAATTATTGATTCTGGGACAATGGGTACATCTGGAAATGTACAAGTAATTATTCCTCATCTAACTGAATCATATGGTTCATCAAAAGATCCAGAAGAGAAAAAGGGATTTGCTATCTGCACAATCAAGGCATTTCCGTATAAACCTGAACATACTATTCAATGGGCACGTGAGCTATTCGAATCGACATTTAACCTGATTCCTTGTCTTATTGAAAAGTATAGAAATATATCAACACTAATTGAAACAAATCCTGGTGATATCAAAACATTTTATAAATACATTTATATGTATAAGAACTGGGAATCTTCACCAGCTGGATATGTTCAAATTCTATCAAGTATTTTCTATGAAAACTTTGTTCAAAATGTAAACGAAATGTATTGGGAATATGCTGATTCAAATAATGTTAATAAAAAAGAAGTTAAACCCGGAGACAGACTTCCTACTCATCTAAATGTTAACGACCAAATTTTAGAACAATTTATGACCCATGGTTTTAATATTCTAAATCAAATGTTTAAGACTAATTATAATTATCAAGTTTCTAATAGTACTAGTGTCCAACCTATTAAATTTGAAATGGATATGGACAAGATAATTGTTGATTCTGTGCTTAATGAAATTACTGAAATCATGAGCAAAATTCCAACCATATATAAAGTGGATTTTGAAAAAGATGATGAATCATTAGGTCATGTTCAATTTATTACCGAATGTGCAAACCTAAGAAATGAACAATATCAAATTCCTAAATCTGATTTTTACACAACCCGTAAACTTGCTGGAAATATTATTCCAGCTGTGATTACAACCACATCACTTGTATCAGGATTTCAAATTATGGAATATATTAAAATTATCAAAATGTATAAATATAATAAATATCTTGATTCATCAAATGATTCTGATATCGATGTATATAGAAACAGATTTATAAATCTTAATATCAATTATATTGATGGACCAAATCCAGCTAAACCACAAACCACAATTTGTCCAAATGGAACAAAGATTTCAGTTTGGTCAAAGTTTAAAGTATCTTCAGATATTACTTCTAAGGTACTTGAACAAATTGAACAGGCTTTGGCAACAAAAATCACATTCTTAACTTCTGGTTCTGAAACAATTTTTGACGGAGATGATATTTATTCTGATAAGATTAACTTTACAAATGAAGTTGTTGGAGTTATCACAATTAATGAACAAGATATTCCAATTAATATCAATTACAAAGTGTAAAAGTTTAATTTTATTTATTTAACAATTTATTTATAATTATTTAACAATTTATTTATAATTATTTAACAACACCAATACAAAAATGTTTTTTAGATTAAAAAATGTAATAAGTAATATTACAATTGATAAAAAAAGATTTCTAACCCAATTTAATAAAAACAAGTTAATTTCTTGTGAAAAATATGGT
>JACCDY010040481.1_pt1 | contig 17624 bp, 26 predicted proteins | sample 7446391 | NCBI WGS metagenome assembly JACCDY01 (sample SAMN15323451, study PRJNA562643) | freshwater metagenome | isolation source: river surface water | place: USA:Blue River Watershed | collected 2017-08-18
CTCATCATGTGGTTGTCTTTGGTGCTCATGACGGGTTTGGCTGCTGCGTTGGGCGCGGTGATGGGCGAGTGGGTGCCACACAATGCCATGGTGTTCATTGAAGGCCTGGCCGCAGGCGCCATGCTCACCATGATTTGTGCCGCCATGTTGCCTGAAGCCACACATTTGGCTCCGCCCAATTGGGTCGGATTAGCCACGTTGTGCGGCTTCTTTTCCGCGCTGTTGTTCAAGGTGCTGGAGTAAACCACAGTCAAAATGGTTTACAATCTTGCCCTGTTCGGTGGTATAGCTCAGTTGGTTAGAGCGCAGCATTCATAATGCTGATGTCGCAGGTTCAAATCCCGCTACCACCACCAAAATAAAAACCCACAGTTTCACGACTGTGGGTTTTTTCTTTGTTCCGTTGCCTTGAGCTTGAAGTTGACAGGTCCCATGTTGTCTACAGATTCAGACAGTCAGCAACAGAAAACGACAGTTTTGAGCCTGTTTTATTGAATGGCAAGTTGTCATTTCAAAGGACAACTCTTGGACAGGTGATGGATGACTAGGCGCCTGACTTCTGACTTGTTCTCCTAGATAAATTTGCGTACCTAAGTGTTCAACTAGTATTCTGAGCACATGCGTGATTTCAGAGAGTTTGAAGCAGCCAACGACACTGAGTTCAAGCACCAACGCCATCAAACAAGCTGTATCCCTGAGTCAGTCACCCCAATACAAAACTACCCAAGAAAATTACGCATCTATCTGACGAATGCGAGCCCGTTTTGGCAAGTCAAGTGCTTCTTCAAGAACAAGACCTACACAAAGAGTCTCAGAACCACGAATCGCTCAGTCGCAAAGAACGCAGCGAAAGAGTTCTTTCATCAAACTGTTGCTGAGATTTACGGATCGTCATTGATTGAGATGACTTCCAAGCGAGTCAACAAAGAACTGTTGTTCAGAGACTTTGTAGAACCCACACTCGCTGTTGAACGAGCGAGAGTCAGTCGTGGTGAGTTTTCTAAAGCAAGCCTCAAGACGCTTGAAAACAGACTGTACAAAACGATTGTTCCCTTCTTCAAAGACAGACCAATCAAAGATGTTGGGTACTCAGACATTTCTAGATTCGTTCAAATGTTGAGCAAAGAACAACACTCAAACATCACGATTCATCAGTACCTAGTTTGTGTTCGCAAAGTCTTGAATCATGCGTATGAGACAGATGTGATTCAGCAAATCCCCAAGTTCCCTAGCTTAAAGATGCCTTCAGTGTCGCGTGGGAGCTTTTCACTGAGTGAGTACAAGACACTTGTGAAGACTGCCAAGAACTTGATTGGCACACGCAGCAAGAAAGTCACTAGCAATCAGAAGAAGAGGGGCAAAGAGTCTGAGCCTTACATGTTTGTTTCAGATGAACTTCAGTGGTTGATTCGTTTTATGGTCAATTCGTTTGTAAGACCAAGCGACATCAAGAACCTTCAGCATCAGCATGTTTCAGTTGTTCGTGGCAAGCAGACATATCTCAGACTGAACTTGCCTGAATCAAAACTACATGACAAACCCATCGTTACGCTTCAGTCAGCAGTGTGTGTGTATGAGAAGTTGAAACAATTCCACGAGAAGAACGGTCAAGCGAAGCCAACTGACTACTTGTTCTTCCCTCAGCTCACAGACAGAAAGTTCGTATTGATTTACTTGGGTTGGCAGTTCAAGTTTGTTCAGGAACAGGCATGTATTGAAGCGAATGCGTCAAATGGCAAGAACAGGACTTTGTACTCGTTGCGTCACACATCAATCACATTCAGGCTTTTGTATGGGCGCTCAATTGACTTGCTCACATTGGCTCGTAATGCACGAACTTCAGTTGAGATGATTGAGAAGTTTTATTCGTCTAACCTGAGTTCTGAGATGAACATTGATTTGCTACAGGGCAGACGCTGAAGCGTCTTGTAACGAGACGGTTAAACTTATCAGCGTTGTAAACTGCATTCGTTTTATAAAGTTAAGTAATCAATGAAAGACCACATAAAGAAAATAATTGACAGTGGCTATGAAATAGCCAGTCGATGGTCTGACTTTGCAGTTTTATGGCGGTTAAGTGGTTTACCCGTCGAAACAGAATTCTCTCGTTTATATGACGAAACATTTGAGAAGTATTACTGTATTAATATGCAGATGATTGAGGGGTTTTATGACCCCGAAGTGGTTCAGAGTCTTCAAAATCCTGAATTCCTTCCTAAAATAGCAGAGGTAAATAATTATCTTTCGACTGCGTCGAGATGCATTAATAAATTACTATCAGAATTCAACATGTATCAAGATGCGAACTTCCGAGAAGTTGAATCTAACCTTGAATCTATACAGGGTTTTGTTAATGGTGATCATGTTATTACTATTAATATAGGAAAACATTTGGATTTATTTAATGAGTCATTGTTTAAAGCGCATCATGTCGGTGTCTGGTGGTGCGTAGCTGATTAAGTAATTAAAATGCATGATCAAATGATGCCAAAAATATGAATGAAAATCTGCTAAGTGTGGCTAGAAGTTACACAAACTTGCTAAATCTAATAGATTGGGAAGATCCTTTGATGGTACAAGGCATTAGGGAGGGTTTAAATAAATTTCTCTCAAATGCTTTTCTATCAACAAAAGGGGTTTCTAAATATAAAACTGCCGATTTCTATAGTGAATTAGCTCTTGATAGAATAAATTTAGGAAATACTTCGGAGTTAATTTATGAACACATGGTGCCTAAGCAAAAATATATTCAATCTATATGCGTAGAAAAGGCAAGAAAGAAACAACTAAAACAAGAATTTGTCGTTGATTTGCTGGAAAGGTATTGGAAAATTGCAGTTATCACCAAGGCGGAAGATGTGCGGCTCAACATGCGTGCCATGCCCGAATTTTGGGATGGATCTAATATATTTTCTCGATATCAAGAAGCTGGCATAAGATTAATGCAATCACCATTCGTAGCCAACGATGAGTTGTGGTCTAAGTTATTGAAAAGGGTTGAAAAAAATAACTATAAATTCCACAATGTTTCTGGTGTGGTTGGTCTAGGTGAGTTTAATTCAAATGGTCTCAAAATTTCTTTTGATTCAGATGCAGGAATTGAGTTTAAATCCTATTCACGCTCAAATGAGCTGATGCAATTTTTGAAAGATGGTTGGATACTGTAGGAAGAGTTGAAATATCAAATTGACATGTCCGTTTAAAGGACAACATAAACAGTGTAACAATCAGAAACAAAATAAATAACTTAATTTTTTGAATTTATGGCAATCAGCTGGACAAAAGAAAAAATCAACGAACTGACTGCTCAAGAAATCTTGGCACTTCAACAAAACGCACAAGCTCGTGGGAATTCAGAAATCATGGACTTGTGCACAGAAGTTTTGGCGACAAAAAAGCCACTTCGCAAAGCTCGTACAGCATCCACCACGAAAACACTTGAAGCTGAGTGTTCACATCAATTGAGTGAGTTTGCTATTCAGCTTTCTAATAAATACGACCTATCTGCAGAAACCGCCACTAAGAAGTCTGAAGGTGTCAAAGGTTTCCGTCCACACAAGCTCACATCGAAAGATGGTCAAGCTAAATTGGGTGGTCAGCAAAGAACTGGAAAAGTTGGGATCGATCGATACATCTCTTACAGGGTGAAGAATGACTTGGTTTCGCTCGGCGCGTGGTTGATCTCTAAAGATTCTCCTGAAGAGTTGGTATGGCAGGTGTTGGGACCTCAGCGTTTCTTTGAGAATTTCAAATTAATCAAAGAGTCTTATCCAAGTCTCTTTGACGCTTCTCAAGAGGTTGGTGGAGAAGAGTTCATTGACTTTCAGAAAGCAAGTGAACGTTTTGAGGAAGTCATCTCAAAGCTCACGCAAGAAGTCTAAGAGTGCTTCTTTTAAGTAGGTAAACAATGATGAACTCAAACTTATCTGATCTCCTGACAGGAGCTCGCTGCAAACACTGTGATACAGACTTGGTGTGGGTAGAAAAAGAGACAGTGTCAGCGAGTAAGGATCTGTTGAAGTCGAACTTCAAGACGCTTGGGGCTTTGCAAACTATTGATGAAAAAAAGTGTCATCCAATTTGCCCACAGTGTGATGCTTACGGTCTTGGCATTGAATTGGAAGAGTCACTGCCCGTTATCACACAAGCAGGTTGGGTTACAAATGTACACATGCTCAATCTTTGGTCTGAGTCCTCTACCAATAAAGAGAGAGATGCTTTATTGGTAGAACTCAAAGATTGCATTCTGCGTCACAAATCAGCAGCAGAAGATGATGATGTTGGTTGGTGGGATGCAGAAAACCAAGCGCTTAGCTCGTTATTTTCATATTTGCGCAAGCACTCGGTCTTGAATGTGAATCCTGATCTACTCACGGCGATTGATGAGGATGGTTTTTCTGATCACGCAACGGAGGTTGCAGAATTGCTTGAGCAGCAAGCTGACGCTCTTCCAGAAGCTGACAGGGTACTTGTTACAGGTCTCTTTAAGTCGTTATGGTCTAGTTGACTTGGCGTTAGATACAGGCATCTATTGAAGCGAATGCGTCAAATGGCAAGAGCAGGACTCTGTACTCGTTGCGTCATACATCAATCACATTCAGGCTTTTGTATGGCAGGTCAATTGACTTACTGACGCTTGCTCGCAACGCACGAACTTCAGTTGAGATGATTGAGAAGTTCTACTCGTCTAACTTGAGTAGTGAGATGAACATTGACTTGTTGCAGGGAAGACGCTGAACTGTGTTTTTCTTGATTTGCGTGTGTTGAGTCAAAGGCGTAGGGAAAGTCTGTCTGTGTTGGATCTGACAGCTCTCAGGGGGCAAGCGTCTTGTTTCGAGACGATGTTGTCCGTTTAAAGGACAAGTCAAACGTCTTATTCTCGTCACCTCCCAGCGATGTCGACCATGGTTTGGGCGTAAGTTAAATCAGAGGGCTACTGGGGCGGAGGAGTAGTTTGGAATAAACACTAAAGGTCTAAAATGAAATTGGTAAATCAATTTGATATGTATAAGACTGGTATTCCAATGAGTAATTTCCAAAAAATTAAAGAAGCCTTAGCTGACCTGCGCACATTGCTTTTGGATGAACGTCTAAAAGTAAAAGACCTCTACATGTTGCAGCGTGCGATTGCATATGTTGAATACCGCATCAAAGTTTCAGATGAGTACCTAACTCTCCCAGAGATTGGTATTGGCGTCGAGGAGCGAATTCAGAAAACTACGAAAGAGCTTATGAAGTTCGCAGATTCAAAATCTGATGCGGAATTCTTAGCTGGCAAGGAGCATCTGCTATCTGCTGTCAAGGATTCAATGGGCTTTGTGCAGGTTCAAAATCAAACTGAGACAACTTACTTAAACGATGCAATTCAAGCCAATGATTCGCAACTAAAAAGCATCAATGAACGCGTTGAAATTTTGAGTCAATCCTTGCAAACGCTACAGAACGATGCTACTGAGTTCATTCAGGAATTGAAGGATGAATTTCACAGCTTGATAGAAGGGACTGAAGATAAAGTAGGCTGGAAACAAGAAGTCAAAGATGGATTAGCGCGAATTGAAATCGCATTCAAAAATGAATTGCATGGCGATGGACTTGAAAAAAAAGGTTGGGTGTCTAAGGCAGAAGAGGTTCAGTTAAAGCTTGATTCAATTTTGACGGAAGGTGAAACCCTCGGAACGATCATTGGTGTGGATGGACTTACCAAAAAAGAACGACAAGCAGCAGAACGCGTGAAAGTTGGTTGGATTGCTAAAAAATGTGAAGAGCTTCTAAACTCTATTGGCTTAGGTGCAAGTGTTGGGGGCTACCAAAGACGTGCAAATGCAGAAAGATTCAGTGGATTCATGTGGACAACATGCATTGTTCTTTTGTTTGTAGCTGTAGTTGCTGTGAATGCCGACATACTCCAGTTTTTCGAAGATCATGCAGGATCGAGTTCAGTGTATGAGTTCCTTTTGTTTCGGTTAGTTGCATCTGTGCCGTTTATCGCATTTATGACATTTGCTGGATTTAAAGCTAAAAGTCATAGAAAAATGGAACTTAAATACAGACAGTTTGAATTGGAATTAGCTGCGTTTGAGCCCAACCTATCTACGTTGCAAAAAGAGGTTAGAAGCTTTGCAAAACTCATGTTCATTCAGAAGACTTTTGGAAATTTTGACGACAAGAGTGGAACTCAAGAGCTGGATTTAGAAGCACTTGCAAAATCGATCAATGCAACTAAAAAAGCTATTGAGTCAGTCGGAGCAGAAGTAAAAGACTTAGTTAAACGAACAGAAGATGGGAATTAAGCGAGCTGACCTCTGGCGCTTCAAAAGGCTGTAAAGTCACTGATATGACTACCGAAGTACGAAAATTTCTCAAAGGCGATATTGTCAAAATTCTTCCTGCGTTTCAAGACGCTGGCGATGACGAGTTCACTTGGGTCGTCGTGGCTGACGAGGAAAAAGGGCGCGTTGACATCAGCACCGTAGACAGCCCGTTAACTATCAAGCCTGTCCATATCGTTCAGACGGACTGGATTGAACACGCCTAACAGTTGTCAGTAGCGTCTTGTTTCAGGACGCTTGTCCGTTTAAAGGACAACGTCTGGAAATGTCCGTTGAAACCAGCGCAGCGCTTCATCTTCATCAACAACATGGTTTTCCCATTCGCCAGACTTGGTAGAGCACTTGCCTACTGCAAACTCACTGTCATCTTTCTTGCGTAGTGTGAACTGGGAGTCTTCGCGTGTGTATGTGTACTCAGTGATCTCTCTGTTCCACGAGTCACTAAAAGTGTTCACACTAAAGCCCACTGCTAAAAATCTATCGAAGTTGAAAGTCTTTGTCATGGATGTGGAAAGTGTGTGGGATGCGGGGAAATAGAACACTTTTAAGGGAGTCTAACTAATGCTTGGTGCAATCATCGGTGACATCGTAGGTTCCGTTTATGAGAAAAGGAACTATCGTGCAAAGGACTTTGAGCCTTTGTTCCACCCAAATGCTCGGTTCACAGATGACACCGTCTGCACGATCGCAGTAGCTGATGCATTACTACATGGAAAGAAGCCAACTCAAGCATTGCAAGAGTGGTGTCGGCGCTATGAAGATACGGGTGGTTGGGGGCAGCGATTCGCTCTGTGGATTGCTGACAATGAGCCAAAGCCTTATCAAAGCTGGGGCAACGGCGCTGCGATGCGAATCTCCGCTGTTGGACTTCTTGCTAGGACTGAGCAAGAAGCTGTTGATTGGGCTGACTACTTCACCGTTGTCACACACGATCAAGCCGATGCGATTGCTGCTGCACGTGCTGTCTCATTGGCTATCTATTGGGCTAGGCATGATGTCGATTCATGTGAGATTGCAAACAGGTTAACAAAGCGTTTTGGCTACAACCTCGAACAAACCCCAAACGAAATTCGTCCAACTTACAAGCACACGGAAACCAGTGCTGGATCTGTGCCGCAAGCCATTGTCTGTGCCTTGCAATCCACTAGCTACGAAGATGCCCTTCGCAACGCAGTCTCAATAGGTGGTGACAGCGACACAATCGCTGCGATTGCTGGGAGCATTGCAGAAGCACTGCATGGAATTCCATCAGTGATTGCAGTAAAAGGCGTTATGTTCCTTCCCTTGGAAATGAAAAAAATCATTGAGGATTTCTACGAAATTTCAAACTTATCACTTGATGGGCTCTAAAATAAATAAAATAAAAAAGTACTCAAATGAATTTGGCTAAATTAGAGCAAGACAGAGCAGCTGGCGGTGAAGCTAAGAGGAAACTTCAAGTTCGAAGTGGTGAAATTTTTACTGTTTCGTTGTCGGTCAGAGAGCGAAAAAGCGAACCTGTGTACGCGGTCGTATTGAGATACAAAACTGGAGGTACAACTATCCAACGTCATGTTGGAACAGTAAATGCAAGTTCACGCACTGAAGCTCTACAGCTTGGATGGAAAAAATACGTGAAGATCAGATCGTAGAAGCTTTTCAGTGGAGTTGGTTATCTCCCTAAGTCACAGTCGATTAAGACACGCATGCTTAACTAAAGAAATTTCCAATGCATAAATTTTATGAATTCTTCGCTGGTGGAGGAATGGCGAGAGCAGGTCTCGGTCAAGAGTGGACTTGTATTTTTGCCAATGACATTAGCCCTAAAAAAGCTGCGTCATATTGTGCAAATTGGGGCGGAGATCATTTCCTAGTTGAAGATGTATTCAAGGTCGCAACAAAGCAAATTCCATCGCATGCTGAATTGGCATGGGGATCGTTTCCTTGTCAAGATCTGTCTTTGGCTGGTGCAGGTACAGGACTAGGAGGCGAAAAAAGTAGCGCTTTCTGGGGGTTCTGGAGCCTCATACAAAAATTACAAAAAGAAAATCGCAAGCCAAAAATAATTGTGCTTGAGAACGTGTATGGGACGCTTACATCCCATGAAGGTAAAGACTTTGAGCAAATCGCCAAAGCAGTTGCAAGTGCAGGATATGTATTCGGTGCAGTAGTTATCGATGCTGTCCATTTTTTACCGCAATCAAGACCAAGATTGTTTGTAATCGGAATTGATCAGTCGTTACATATTCCAGACAATTTGCATTGTTCTCAGTCGACACCAGCATGGCACCCCGATGCAGTTATTAAGGCATACAACCGGCTTCCTAAAGCAGCAAAAAATTCTTGGCGTTGGTGGAATTTGCCCTACCCTGATAAAGCTGTACAGACGCTTGACGACATCATTGAAAAAGATCCAACTGATGTTAAGTGGCATACAAAAGTTGAGACAGCGAGGCTGCTAGAAATGATGAGCCCTTTAAATAGAAGGAAAGTTATTGAAGCTCAAAATTCTGGCTCATTAAAAGTCGGGACGATCTACAAAAGAACTCGAAACGGAGAACAAAGAGCAGAGGTTCGATTTGATGGAATCGCAGGGTGTCTTAGAACACCTACGGGTGGTTCAAGTCGTCAAACTATCATGGTGGTCAATGGATCTCAAATTCGTAGTCGACTCATCTCAGCGAGAGAGGCAGCAAGGTTGATGGGACTGCCGGATGAATATAAATTGCCAGAAAAATATAACGACTCTTACCATCTACTTGGTGATGGTGTTGTTGTTCCAGTTGTATCGCATCTAAACAAGTTTCTTTTGAAGCCACTTTTGAATGCCAATTCCAAGCGTACAAGCAAAGCGACTACGGTCTTGAAGAAGTTGAAGGTTTAACGATGTCTAAGCCATCAAATTCTTCAAAACCTATTGCCACGGCTGGATTGCCACAAATTAATGCAACTGATCTGCCGTTTGAAACAGAAAAACTACGTGAGGAATTAAGTCGATTTCTCGATCAAGACTATCAAGTTGATGGTTCAAAGAATATGCGACTAGGGGCAGTAAAGTGGGGCGTTTACGCTTTTTTTGACTACGATGACGAGCCAATTTATGTAGGTCAAACAAAAGAAAAACTTGGCACTCGAATTCGTCGACATCTAACAAATCAAAGAACAGATGCCGTTGCCATGAATGTTCTTGATCCTTTTGAGGTTCATTCGATAGAGGTTTGGCCCTTAATAGAGTTTGAGGCGCGTTCAGGAAAAGATGCGGATGCAGTCGCCTATCTAAATGCATTGGAGCATGGCGTTTTTTCTCAGTTACTAAAAAAATCAGAATTTAATGCCGTACTCAATGAGAAAGATCCTCCCTCGCCAACTGTGAATATTGAGATTCCTTCGTCAGTGAAGGGGCGGATTGTTTCTGAGGAGGTGAGCCAACTAAGAGACCATCCAGATATCAGAATAGCGCGGCGTGCTGCAACTCTTGCAAAATTAGCACAGGTAATCAGTGAGCGTAAAGTTCAAAAAGGGTTGCGTCGAACCCTGCTTGCTCAGGCGCGAAGACTACAAGCCTTGGCTCAGCGTCGCTTTGAGAATTCGATTGATGTGGCGGATGAGGAAGAGTGATTGAATCTCTTTGAGGGATAGTTTGTCCTTTTAACGGACAATACAAGCGTCCCGAAACGGGATGCTTGTGTTCTTCTAGGTTATCGAGTCAAGACTAGCTTTGGGGTTGCTTGTTCATCACACCAGATGAATGCATTCTGCTCATGCTTGATTGCGAGCCTCATGCTCTCAACGGATGAGATGCCCAGAATCAAGACACTGGGCTCCATCCAATCGGTGTCTTTACCTTGTCCATAGCCATAGATTGATTTCAACCTGAGTGATGCAATGTCACTCAAGAGATCTGCTTGTCGTGCCACGTTGTGTGGCGGAGTAAACAGAACGCTAAATGGGTTGTATGCAGTAATGAAGCAGGCTGTACTCACATTCGCCTTTTCATAAATCCTAGCCAACTCTTCACATTGGCTTCCAACTCTGAGTGTGAAATTCGGTTTACTCTCCACGACATAGTTGGTAGATGCGTACGCATCGATCAACACGTCTGAAATCAGCGACTTATTCATCGCCTGAGATCGGGGCAGGTTTCACGGCTCTCATAGATCCCATGAGTACCCTGTTCGAATCGAGCTTCTGATACGGGGGATCAATAGCAACGCACAAGTTAGATTTGATCGCAGCTAGAAGCTCTGCTTCAGTGTCACAGCGATGAACTTGCTTTTGACACATGTTGCAAAACCTGATCTTTCGATCCATCGTTTCATCAAGCTCAAACCAGTCTGCATCACACTTAAACGCAAACTCGCAATTTCGAAACTGATACAAATCTTTGAACTCAGACATTTGGACTACTTCGGTCAATTCTTTGAGCTGAACCAACAAACATATTGCGTGATTCTGACTTTTTGAATGGGGGTGGAATTGCAACGCATAGGTTAGATTTAATTGCTGCTAGCAGTTCATCTTCTTGGATGCATAGATGAACAGGTTTTTGGCATGAGTTACAGAAGCGAACTTTTTCATTTGAGGTTTCATCAAGCTCGAACCAATCAGCGTCGCATTTGAAGGCAACTTCACAATTTCTAAATTGAAATAGATCTTTTAAGTTAGACATGTTTCTCTCTCAGTCATCAAAAGCAAAAATAAACGAACCACCTCGTAAAAATTCACTGAAATCTTCAGCGTGTCTGAGGTAGGGGATCTTCGATACATCAAGGCTGGCATAGCCAGTATCTGAGTTAAGGAGACTTGGACCGTCTCTAACAGGTGGTGGAATCTTTCCTACTAAAACCTTTGAGATTCCATTCGTTAATGCTTCAGCAAGCGCAAAAGCGTCAGCAGCATCAAACACCTTATGCAGCCCCCATGATTCTGGGTCGTAGTCACTCTTGAAAAACTTCATATAGGTATCAGGAAGAAATTTTGAATATCGCTCATCAGCAAGTGTTCCTGATGCTTTCCATCCATTTGCCTTGCCAAACTCAAGAAGTATTCGCCAAGTCCATACGTCCATGTCAAATATCTGAAAGTTATTTTGTTCAGGTTTGCCTCGAACCATCTCAACAATAAATGTCATAGTCAACACTCACATTTAGTTGCATTATTCAACTCAACTTTTCTCTTTTCAGAACGATCTTCAACTTCAGTTTCAGTGTTGTACGTAAGAGGCATCAGCCAAGTATCGGGGTGTCCAATTCGTAACTTGAACGGGGACGTATCAAGCTCAACGCCTCGCTTTGTTTTAACTAGCCATGTATCAGCGTGTAGGGGCTTGATCAACCATTCTGGTAGACCGAATTCATCGACATCTAAATCACCCACAACTTTGACGATACGACCTATGTTCGGTTCGCAGCCGATTTCATCGTTAATGATGAATGCAAGATCTCCAGCTTTACATCTAAGTCGCATGAATGAATCAGCCATTGCAGACTCCTTTAGTTAAGACTTCTGCAAGTCGGAGCAAGTCAGCGCGTGAGCATGTGACTTGAAGCTGAGTTTGCTGTTCGCTTGGATTCTTAGCACTAAACCATTGGCTAGTAATTTTCAGATTGAACTCATCATTAATCGTTCTAACCTTCGTCACTTCAGCGAAATAGGCGAAGTCGTTGCTTTGAAAGAATGCTGTTTTCATATTGCTCTCCATCTGCATGATTGGGGAGCGTCTTGCAAGATGCAGGGACTCTTGCAAGACGCTTTAGCAGTTTTTATGAATCGCTCTGCAAGTTGCCCTTAAATCAGCGATCCCCACATTGATGAGTGTGGGGGACTCAATCAGTCACGTCAGAATTGACCACCACCATAACGAGATGGTGGTCGATTGGGCGTATGGTTTAAAAAGTCAAGAGCTAAGATCTTCAAGCCATCAACTTCATCTACAGTGGGCAAGCCTTTCTCACGATCGAGGAGGCGTTTCTTGAGAAGTGCGCGGAAGTCACGCAACCCAGCTTCAGTTACTTGCTGACGATCTGTTTCTGAGAACACTTTGTTCTCGTACATCTTCATCAATAGTTCAAACGCTTCCCAGATTTTTGCTTCATTCAACTCATCACTCATCATCTGCCTCCTTCGTGTCAAGCCATTCATTAACTAAAAACCGTACGTAAGCACCAAACTCTGCGTAGAAGTTTGAGCTTGCATCAACAATGAACGAATGGACTTGATCTCGTGGATATCCATCGCTTTCAAAGTTGCAATCAAGACAATCAATCAAGCTCCACGAATTGAGAAAAAATTCGGCGAGTTCTTTAAGAGTCAAAGGTTTGGTCGATGTGCGTTTAGGGTTGTTGAGTGTGTCACCCCCGTATTCATCAACAACTCTGTAATAGATCCTGTTCTTGCCGCGACGTGCGTAAACGCTAGTCACGTCTTGAGTTGTCGATGCAATCGTGATTCGTGCGATTTCAACTTCTTCACCATCACGATCAGGCAGGTACTCACCACCCATGAAGTTTGGATGCATTCGACCAAGTGATGTGCGCTCGTCGTATGAAATATTGGGGGCAGCTATCAATGAGTTGGCGAGGTCAGTATTGCCTGACTGAATTGCTCTCTCATAAAGAGCTTTCCGTTCCGCGCCTTTGATGTCTGACGACAGCTTGATGTTGCTATCTCTTGCCCAAAAGTAAGACTCTGGGCGGTATGCGAGGTCAATCGCACTCCTGCTTTGCTTTGGCATATGCCATCTCCTGTTTAGCCACTTCGACGTATGTCAGGGGTGGCAATCTGGTGCAAATCCCCCTAGCTATTAATGTCAGCCAGACAATAAAAAAGCCCACTACAAGAGCGGGCTGACTTCGGATGTTTGCTCGTTTGAGCCTCATCTGCCTATTCGGCGAACCACCTTGCACGACTGCAGGTTGGCACTGGTGTCAGCCAGTTCTTGATGCGTTGGTTTAACTATAACCCATATCAAAATGAGTCGTCAAAGGATATTTTGTCCGTTTAAAGGACAAGTTAACCGTCTCGAATCAGGACGCTCAAATGATGGGCTTTGTGGCATCGCGCATCTTTGCCTGCGCCTTTGCCATGCTCTGCCTAGCTTGAAGCTGTTTCTTCTGTTGCGTGAATTGCTTGGCTTTATCGGCGAGTACTTTCACTTGAAGATTGCCTGCATCCATAACCTCAGTACCAGCTCCAGCTTCTTCAGGATCACTTGACGACTCACTCAAGCTAGTGACATTCCCAGACCCATACAGCCGTTGCAACAGTAGCCGTGCATGACTTGAACTCTCAGCAGTAACTGAGGTCTTGATTGATGTGCCATTGACTTTGACAGTGGCAACGAACGTCTTGAGCGTATTTGTGATTTCATTGATCTTCATAGATGTATTTATGAAGGGCTAAACATGAAGACACAGAAGCAACTTTTGGAAGATGTGCTGTCAGAACTTGCTGAGTTGAAATCGATGGTCAGTCGGATTGATGGATTCGTGGCAGAACTACAGGCAAAGGAAAAAGTTCGCCAAGATCTTGAGTATCAAACTCAACACAGAGCCGCGAAATTGACTGTTGCTGAAGTAATGGAATACGAACCCACCAGCATCGATCTCACAAACGAAGAATGGCGATGGGCTCGTGATGGTCTCAAGTTCTGCATTCGTGGTGAAAACACAGCCGATGATGATGATGACTTTGAGTGCTGGATTATTTGGGAGTTCAATGAAACTGCACAACACTTGCTATCTGTCTTTTGTGTGATGCTTGATGAAGATATGACCGAAATCGAAATTGAGCGGGAATATATTTATCAAGGAAAAATCCAGAAATACATGCTTAAAGAACATGACTGATGTGGCAAAGCCCATGACTTTAAGAACATGGGCTTTTGTCCTTTTAACGGACAACATAAGTGTCCCGTAACAGGACGCTCAAGACTTCACTTCTTGAATCGGGCTTTTACAGTGTTAGCAGCAGACTCAATCTGAGTATCCAGTTCTCCAGCGATCACAGCATCTTTCACTTGATTGAGTGCTTTCAGCAATTGAGCACCGTCTAAAACTTCAATGGCATTTTTCCCCCGTGCAATCTCAAGCACTTTAGAGCCGTACTTGATGGTCAGTGCCACAGAACCACTGCCTGTGACGAACCACCACTGACGCACATGCATTGGCATCTCAACTGTCTTAGTCTCACCCGTGTGACGATCACGTATTGAGCGCAAGCGAGTGGGTGCATACGTAGTGCCAGCGCTTAGTGCTTCAGCAAGTTTGATTTGATGATGGATCTTTCCAGCTAATTTATTTCTGCGAACTTGTACAGCTGGCATCTGTGTGGGGCGCTTTGCTGCGACCAATTTCAATGAACTCAATGCACTCATGTTTAACTCCTTTATTCGTTGATGAGTGCTATTAATGTGCTCCCACGCTCCATTAATTCCTACCGATTTCAAGCCTTAACTATTTGGAAAAATAATCGTTTTAATTGGAAAGGCATAAATACTTTTTTAACTGAATGAAAAGCAAGCATCGCTTCAAAGAATGCCGAAACCCCGTTCTCATTTGTGGTGTGACGGTAGAGAGTGTGAGTTCAGCACACGCTTTGTAGAACTATCCTCGCAGGGATGCCTTAAATGAGTCGTGAATCACGAAAACATTTTCTACATCGTATTGGTAATCGGCTTGGTAACAAGCAGAACAAGAAGAGCAACTTGAACAAAGTCCGCCATAGCATCAAATTTCACCTGAAAGATGCTTTAAAAATCGCTGTTGGTATAGGTAAGGAGCAGAGCCAAGAGCGGACGAAAATGCCCAAAAACAAGATCTTCAATGAAGTACGCACTTGCGTAGCGACATGCTTACTGAGCATCCATTGAAGATTCCAACTGATCAGTCACATGGCGATGGACAAAGATAAACCTTGATCACCTCTTCGCTTTTGAAGGGTGATCACGGCTCCAAACAATGATGAGTAGAGAAAGACCAAGAAGACCGAAGTCCATAAATCATTTAATTAAAAATAAGTGCTGAGCAAAACGAATGAGCGATAGCGAATGAGCTTGCGAAAGCACTAAGTGAGCTGAAAACTCACTTCTTAACCCGAACTAATTCAATGAATTTCTCAATGAATTATTGAAATTAATCCATTTAATTCCGAATTAATTCAGGTCTATGGAAATCTCTAAAACCGCATGTGTGATGGATGTGATGTCAGATGTGTCTCAGTACTCAGATGTGAGCATGATCACCCAATGAGTTCCATCAAATGCGCAGTACAACTTGATTTCGCTCAAAGGGAAATCGGTGTACTCAATGGCTTGGGTTGCGAACACATGGTCATTGCCATCATCAAGTGAAAGCACAGCACTTGATCCATTGACCACAAGACGAGCAACTGCAAAGTGATCTTCATAGCTATGTGTCAGGTATGACGCAATGGCATCCATCAACCAGAAGCATCGACCCTTTTCAGCCAAGTACTTCGTTCCATCAGTCAACACATGTCGGCGAGTGATGCGATAAAGTTTTTCAGTGCCAGTGAACTGAGCGAGGTCTGAGGTTGAGAGCGAGTTGATTTGAGACATGTGTTTTCCTTTTGACATGACTCAACTTTGAACCCAGCTCCATTTCATTCCTAGCCTGCGATAGCCATTCCGTTGTATGAGGTAAACGGAATTTAGTCTGAGCGAACTCGCATCAGCATTGTTTGAACAATTGCACATGCGTTGAAGGCGTTGCTTGCAGTTTCACCAGTGCGTTCGCTGCCAACGATGAACATGGCATTCTTTGAATCGAGATGAATCAACACCTCATGCTCAAACTTCAATAGTCTTAAAACGACACGAATCTTGGGGCGACGCTGTTCGGTGAACAGTTCATAAAACAGTTTTGCTTCTTGATCATGCAAGCTGTTCTCTATGTCAGCAACTAGATGAGGGAGCAACTCATCAAGGAGCTGCTTCGTTTGTTCTCTGCGTTCGTCTGTGTCAATGATTTCGAAAGCTAGGCTTCTTAGTAGAGAGACCTTGTGCTTTTGTGGTTTGTCAGTCATTCATTAACTGTAAACACACAGACTGACCCATGGCTTAATCAAATTTTTAGAAGAGACATCAAAATCAGAATGACTTCTGATTTATTTCTTGGTGGTGACAGAAGTTTTTAGCTTGAGTAGCAATGACGCAGTTGCCAGCACGAGCACAGTTCCAACCCAATCACCAAGTGCCATCACCAGTGAGCTAGATATGAAATCTTCAGTTGCACCGTTCCAATAAAACCAAACTTGATGCAGCAATGCACTGATCAATGAGAACACGACTGAAAGCTGAAAAAGTGTCTTCGAGGTTAGGTTACTCAAGCTAGATTGAAGCTGAAGGAAATCGATGCAAATCTTACGAGCAATCAAGGGTGCGAAGCCAGAAATAATTGCTGTAACTATGTTGAACAAATGCTGATTTTCATTACCGATCATGTAGTTGATGAAGCATGATGCTAATGCGATGCCTATTGAGCCAAAGTACAAAAGAACCAAGACGAGCAACATTCTTAGTCCGCTTGGAATGAACACCCAATTGACACCTTCAGAAAACTTCAATGACTCAAAGAGTACGAAGTTCAATTTGAACGCAAAGAAGTAAGCAACTGCGCAGAAAACAGCAAGGGCACTCTTGATGAGCAAGCCGTCATAACTTGTAGATTCATTGTGTTTGATCATTTGCAAATTCTGCACAAACTTAAAACTGCCATGTATGCAAAAAGTTACACGCTAGTTACACATCAAAACGATAGCAGCTTCAAGATGAAGCGAGACTTTGCTTCATTACATCGCCAAGGCTCGCAAAGTGCTTGTCTGCATCTTTTGTTGGTACGAGGTATTTGGTTCTGCGATTATTTTCTGCGAACACTTGATCTATCAAACCAGCTTCACGTAAGTCATCAAGTTTGCGATGAATAGTTGCAGGGCTTGCAATTTCAGTTAACGCCATAGCGTCTGTCACTGTCATTGTTTTGTCTTGCGAGTGCTTTGATGCAATCACTTTTAGTAACTGCTTAGCAGTTTCATCAACTGATGACACTTGCGAAGATGAACCTTCCAACGCTTGAGACAAAGCGATAAAGCGTAAATATATTTCTTTCATAGAAATATTCTAGAGTACTTATAGATTGTGTGAAACGAATGTTGTCTCGTTGGTAACTGTTTCAAATTACTTAGATAAGTGGACGAGCTGTGGACTAGATACGTTGCGTTTTGATAGGAATGGGACTATCGAGTTACTTTGAACAAGCTGAACATGTCTAAAGAGCGTCAGATCCAACAGCCTCGCAC